>Ga0209589_1000096_pt1:40000-88913 | contig 88913 bp, 24 predicted proteins | sample CowpeawhiteBW_FD_187525 | JGI IMG/M metagenome (GOLD analysis project Ga0209589, IMG submission 187525) | Root nodule microbial communities of legume samples collected from California USA - Cow pea white BW (SPAdes) (version 2) | ecosystem: Host-associated > Plants > Roots > Nodule...
CTACACATGAAATCACATGCCGTTTTCAGCTGTTATGTAAGCCAATCAGCAAAGGAAAAGAAAATCTAGTATGATACTTAAAGAACTTCATTCTACATGGTTCAGTCTCTAATGCATATAGAAAAACATAATCTACCTTCAAATAATTTGACCATTTTGGTTTATTAGTTATTGTAAAATTAGCAAACAAAAAGCTTCAGGATTGGTTTCTTCATATTGTCCATTGCACACAATGTTTGAACAAATGTATGTTCATAATGATTTATTCAAATCCATTGAACATAAAGTATCTTATTTTTCACTTTACAGCAATAAGATGACATGTGATTACCTGCATAGCCAATCATGTTGTGTAGTTTTTGTTGTAAGCCAATCGGTAAGGTAAAAAGAAAAACTAGTTTGACAAAAACATAACTTACTTCATTGTGCGTGGCACAGACTGTAATGCAACATAGAAACTGATATATATTGAGAAATTTCAGTTCTCTGGTTTCAAATTTTCATAAGCTGATCAACTACTATATCAATGCTGGCTAACTTTTTACAGGAAATCATTTTACTGTATCAATAGAATTAGCAAACGGTAACAAGATTTGCATAGATGTCTAAAGTAATCCAAGTTCTGTACTTGGATGCCCTATGTTTTGTTGGTTTTGAAGCTTTCAAGCTTGATTAAACCTGGTAATACTTGTTGAAAATCTCACATTAATTAGAGAAATGACCAATTTAGAGAATATGCCAAACTAGTTTTAGGCATTGTTTCTAATTTTACTTTTAATGTCTGGAAGCCTGCAAGCTTTACTTGTTAGTTTGTTGACTTATTAAACAATATGCATAAGAAGCTGAATCTGAATGAGATGAGATACATCAGAAGTTTTGTCTGGAAGCTTTTCTCTAATAAGTGACAACTTGCCAATGAAAGTTTAATAAAATTATATGGTAAGTCTTAGGATGTCTTTAAATATAAAACCAGAGAGGAGTAAGCAACTCTCTGTGATACCTTGACATGGAAAACAAGTTATCTGAACTGAGAATTCCCCTACCCAGGTAAGCAGATCTTACCATTTGTATGCAATGTTACTATAGAACTGCAGACAATAATGAATAAACAATATTAAGGGAATATCAGAGATAGGTTGAACTTAGCTCTATTAAATGTAAATGGGCATTTGGTCTAGTGGTATGATTCTCGCTTTGGGTGCGAGAGGTCCCGAGTTCGATTCTCGGAATGCCCCCAATTTTTTTTCAGATTTATCTGTGCCTTTTTGTCCTCATGTGTGTTTTGTCATTGACTTGGCTCAAAGAAAAGCACTGGATTCTTATTAGATTAGAATACTTGGTTTCCTTTCTTCCACCAAAAGAACAGGAGCTGTGAATCACAGTTTTAACTCTGGTTCTGTGTTGTATAGGCTCGGCTAGGTTAACTCTCATAAATGTAATAATTAACCTGTTCAGATGACGTTACGACAGTTGCAACAAGGTATTTATTAGCACGACAGTTGCATCAAGGTATTTTATTAACATTTATGAAAGAATTTAAATGTTCGTAAATGTCCACCAATGGGGGACAACCAGCTTGCAGTTTGAGGACATCTCGTACATTCTAGGAGAGATCAAGACCTAGGTTGTATTAGTCTTTACAGCTGAGAACCAAGAAAGGTTGTCATGAAGTACCAAGCAGCTGCTTTGGTTTGTGTATCTCTCCCACAAGTTTTCAAGCATCAGTCCCAACACCAAGATTGGTGGTTTGTGATCTTGTGTCTATGTATATCATTTGAACCTACATTCTACAATGAAGTAATATAGCTAAATCAACTATTGTTATTTTAAATTTAATAAAGGAGGTTGTGAATTTTTTCCATGGTGCCTGCCACCCAAAACTATAACATAGTTGATTTTTTAAAAGTAGTAAAATCCATTAGAAATTATCAAGTATCTTATTTTCTAGTTTATAACACTCAGATTGAATATGTGATGTTCTACATAGATTCACATGCTGTTTGATTTTATCTAAGGTAGTCAGTTAGAAAGGAAAATGAGAACTAGTTGATGCAACATACAAATTTAAGCATATTGCAGAACTTCGATTCTTAGTATATAAGCCAATCAACAACTGTAACAAAGTTGGTGGACATTTTATGAGAGATCAAGAAGCAACAAATTCTCTATTGCTGATGGATTTCAACTCCCTGCTCTTGTGAAACCACATTAAAAATACAAGTAATGTTTCAACTTGTGGTAAAGAAAAGGAGTGCGACTAAATTTTAATGATATCATGTGGTAAAAGTCAGATGTACAAGTTAGAAGCGAAGCTTTAACTTCTGAATCCACCCTAAACAGTTTTACAAGTCAATTTCTTAGTTTTTATTATCACTTGCAAACTACATGTTATAATCTTTTATATTTTTTAATCATAGCATCACCATTTTTTATCTTTTGCTCGGCACAGATCACACACACAGCTCTAGGCACCTCTGATCTTTTTGCTCAGCACATACAACACACATAGTTACACAAACTCTCTCCAGAAGTCACTACTGTGGAACTCACACACATAGGTACTCACAAATTACTGCAAATTTGATATATTTTCATTGCTTCTCTTCAGGTTATTCTGAAAGTGTTTTTGTACAGATATTTCACCCTTTATTCGAGGGTTACAACATGTCAGTTTAGTTTTCTGTTAAAATCCTCACTCTGTAAAAGAAGTTATCACACTACAAAATTTGCATAAGGTTTTGGTCTAATGGCATGACTCTCTGAATGCCTTACATTTTGATACTCTGGAAGCTTATAGGCTTGACTTGTAAATTGGTGTTTATGAATACTAACAACCATAAGGTATTATTTAAAAAAAATTGCATTTTGGAGCTTCGAAGCTTATATCAGATTTTAAAAGCTTATGCAGAAATGAAATGATATTCTTTCCTAGAAATATATAAGATTGTGTAGTTAGGTTTTTAATGGATTTATTATACAGTAAATATTGAAAGTTTTGAATTAACTTTACAGATTTAAAGGATTTGAAAGATCTCCACGAAAGTTTTAAAAACATGTAGATTACAAAAGTTAATGAAAAATAATTAAAAAAAAAAGACATTTTGGATGAAGAAAAACATACCAGTACAAATTTTCAAAATCTTAAATAGGTAATTTATTTAACTGTGCTTCTATACTAGGCGTGCACGTATTAACATCTTTTCAGTCCTTTAGGTTTAAACAACATGTTTAAAATTAAAATGATAGTATTTTGTTACGAAAGTAAAATTAAAGATAAAGATATTGTGTATTGGTTCCATTAAAAATTCATGATAATCACATATTTCATTTAGAAACTTTAAAAAATATATTTTTTTTTAAATTTGTATATATTATAATAATCTTGATAGGTTACTCCCTTACACAAGACTTGTTTATACAAATTTAAAATTTTATTAAATATTAAAATTTTTCATACGAAAACATCTTAAAATTATTTGAAACGCAATCTAATACATGGCCTCATACTTTGTCTAATAAATCTTTTAAAGAAAATAAAGAATAAATTTTTCATTAGAATAAAATATTAAGTAAAATAACAAACATTACTTTATGTTAAAAAAGTATTGTATTATAATAAATACTTAAAAGGAGTAATAAAAAAAATATGAGTATGCAAGCATCTGATAAATAAATGTAAAACAAAATATAGAAGTACAATTTTTAAAGTGAAAATCTTAAGCTAAAGAAAGCTCTACACAAACATCTCAAAAATCCCTTTAAGGCTCTGTTCACTTGAGTGGATGGGTTTGAGAGAGATGAAATGTTTGAATTTGAATAGATGTAAGAGTAAATTGTGTGTTGTTTTTTTTTAAGGGATTTAGAAGTGATTGTGAATGAATTTGAAAGTAAAGTTTATGAGAATTTGTGAATGATTTGATTGATGTAATAAATTAAAAAAATGTTTTAATTGATAAAAAGTGAAATATTACCATTTTGTCCTTAACTATAAAAATAATTAAAAATAAAATATATTATTATTATTATTATTATAACATATGTGCGTATTTATATATTTTTTTCAACATTCTTTATTTAAATATTAATGAATTAAAAATTAAAAATTATATAATATATATGAAGTAATATGAAAAGCAAAAAGGTAACTGCAGTATAGAATAAATGAAAAAATATAAGTAAAAAAATAGGTTAAAAAGGTTATTATTGTAATTTCATGTAAAAAACTGATCTTTCTTCGTGTATCTCCTCGTTAAAAAACTGATCTTTCTTCGTATATCTCCTCGTTAGTGCGCGGAATGTAAATAAGCTCTCCTAGGTCAGCACCTACTTTCAGAAGAAGTGGAAAAAACGAGCGTTTGGTCCAGATGAGTCGTGCTTGGGGTGCGACAGGTTCCAACTTCATTTCCGAGTGCCCCTTTTTTGTTTCTTGACGATTCGGAAACTGGCAAGATTGAGAAGGTAATCGCTTTAGTTAAATACCAGCCTACGAGCATCAGGTTTGATTTCTCAATTTTAGCCCCTTTCTACTTCCGGAAGTTGACAAAGTTGACATGTTAGTTCGTTTAGTTAAATAATAATAAACATCAGAGGTTGCATGTGATAGTGTTGGGATGAATGAATTGCAGATCGATAACTTTATCTGAAAATTTTCGGTGTAAGTACCAGCTTGCCTATGAAAATTTAATACAATAATGTGTTGTAAGTCAAAGTTGATGATTAAAATATATCCAGAGACAATGGTACTCACACCTTTAATGCTCCATAGTGCATTGAACACTATTGTCTCTAAAAATAGGATATCTGTAGCGAGAAAAGTATATACATAAAACCAAGAGTGATAAATTGTAAATTCACATCGATAACTTGACTAGAAAAGAGGTTACCTTGACTTACATGGCCTATCCAGGTAAGCAAATCTGGTACTCTGTATGCAATCTTACCATTAGAACTGAAGAGAATGTGGCATGCATATACAATTTTATTATTAAACTGACATAGTTTTGGATTTGCCCTAAGTCTCCCAATCAGGGCATTTGGTCTAGTGGTATGATTCTCGCTTAGGGTGCGAGAGGTCCCGAGTTCAATTCTCGGAATGCCCCCTTTTTATTTACATATGTTTTTGAGTAGGCACAAAGAGAAGCACTGCATTCTCAGACACGATATAATACTTGCAGTTGTTTCTCTTCCAACTGTCTTCTAAAAGAACAGGAGAAGATGCAAATCATAGTCTAAGTAGCTGGCTGTATAAGCCTTAGGTTGGGCTCCAAGACAATTTGTCACAAGGCAGTTAGCAGTTGTTTTGATTTCTCTGCCTTTCCACTAGTTAGCAAGCATCAGTCACAATTCTGAGATTGTGGTATTTGATCTTAAGTATGCCATATGAACTCTGTATTCTACAATGAAGTAAAAGTATTGGTTAATCAAATATGTTTTTTCAAATTGCATATATGAATAAGGATGGTGGTAATTGTTGTTCATGGTGCCTGCCACCCAAAAGTATCAAATTCTTCAAAACAATTGACGGACACATCTAATTAGAAAGTATCTTATTAGCATGTTTAGTTAAATAATAATAAGTGTCAGAGTTTGCATATGTATGTGTTGGATGAATAAATTGATACATCAACAGTTTCTGCTACAAGTATTTCAGTACCAAGTGACAACTTGCCACTGAAAATCCTGTAAAATAATATGTTGCAAGTCAAAGTTGGTCTTAAAATATAAAACCAGAGGGTTACATAAGTAATCTTCCATTGATATCTTGACTAGAAAATCAAGTTATATCTTCACTTATAATTGCCCATCCAGGTAAGCAAATCTGGTCATTTGTCTGCAATCGTATTGTAGGACTTTAGAGGATGTGACATACACAATTTTAACGAAACCTAAACATAGATTTAACTCACCCTTTCAACAGTGGGCATTTGGTCTAGTGGTATGATTCTCGCTTAGGGTGCGAGAGGTCCCGAGTTCAATTCTCGGAATGCCCCTATTTTTTTCAGTTTTCATGTATTTATGTTTTAATTGAATAAGGAAGATGAGTTTGAATTGTTGTCGATGCCTTGCACCCAAATACATTATTGATTCAGTGTAGGCCAGTTAGGAAATGAAAAGAAAAACTAAATGACGTCCACAAGTTGCTTCATTCAGCTTGGTTCAGTCTATAATCCAACTAACAAATAGATTTAAATATCTTGACTTTACTTCTTTTGATATAAAAGGCTTTATTATCCAGTCAACTACTGTATGAATATTGATGTAGTTTTTACAAGTAATTGTGAAGCAACAAACTTCTCTATCATTGATGCTCGACTTGTGAAATAACCTTGAAAGTACACATAATGTTTCAATTTGTAAAAAAGTAGAATGCTACCATTTACTGATGTCATGTGGTAAACAAAGTTAGATGTGCAAGTCAGAAGCAAAGCTTTAAGTTCAGAATCCACCCTAAAATAATTTCACCAAACCAATTTTTTAGTTTTTAATATAATTAGCAAACAACATAATTTTCACAAGAGGACACACATTTATTCTTGGAATGCCCTATATTTTAATGGCTTGGATGCTAATAAGCTTAACATGATTTGTTAACTTGTGTAATTAAATAGGAAGAAGCATCAGACTTATTTTTAACTTTTAGCCCTTCAAAGCCTGGGAAGCTAACATTCTTGACTTGTAAACTTGTTTCTGTTAAATAGCAATAAGCATCAGATGCTTCATGTGAGTGCATTAGAATGAATGCTAAGATACATTATTAGTTTTAACTGGAAGGGCTCGTTACCAAATCGCTACTTGCCCTTGAAAATGTAATATAATTATGTGTTGCAAGTCACAGTTTATCCTAAAATAAAAGACTGGAGGTGAATAAGGAAGCTCTTTGATACCTTGACTGATAACCAAATCTGGCCATTTCCCCTCCAATGTGGGCGTTTGGTCTAGTGGTATGATTCTAGCTTTGGGTGCGAGAGGTCCCGACTTCGATTCTCGGAATGCCCCTTTCTTTTTTCTTTATGCATGTTGCCTTCACGTTTGACAGAAGTTACTTGATTCTGTTTTGATTCATTAAGCTTGCAAAACTTCAGTTCTTTGTTTTATAAGCCATTCAATGACTGTATCAATGTTGAGATCAAGAAGCAACAAAATTCTCTTTTGGTGATGGATTTCAGCTACCTGAACTTGTTAAACAGTTCCATAAGTACAACTAAAGCTTCAACTTGTTGCAAGTTAGAGTGCCAACAATTTTACTTATGTCATGTGGTAGAAGTCAGATATACAAGTTAGAGGCAAAGTTTCAACTTCATAATACATCCTAAAAGTTTTCGCAAATCAATTTAATAGTTTCTAATATAACTATCAAACTATGAAATTTGCATGATAAGGTTTTTTGTCTAATGGTCTGACACTGGAAATGCCTACATTTTGATAATTTAGAAGTTTACAAGCTTGACTTGACTTCACTTGTTAATTACCTTTTTTTGAATGCCAATCTAAAGTAGTATAAATGGTGATAGAGTTTCCGGGGGAGATCATGAAGCACTAAAATTATGTTGTGTTCATTTGAAGGGATTTATTGTTGAGAGAGATTGGAGAGAAATGATTTGAGGGTGAGTTAGGTATTCAATTATAGGAATTTGAGAATGAAGAAAAGGAAAGAACATGGGAATTTCCTTATTTTCACATCTTTCCTTATGTGATTTGATTCGAAGAAGATTACCATTATGCTCGAATTCATTTATTCTTTTCTTAATTCACCTTAATTCATTAATAATGTTGTGATTATGATAATAATGTAAAAATATTACTTTTAAAATTATGCTTACATCAATAATTAATACTTGAAAATTCTAAATTGTTTATAAGAAAAGTTGAAGGAGTAAATATATTGTATTTTTATTAATATATATATCTATATATTTAATTTATTCATTCAAATATTTTTTATAAAATAAATCAACTTATTTAAATATAATTTTAAGTTACTTCTAGTATTAAGGCCATGTTCTTTTAAACATATTTACTTTTTAAAAGAGATAGAAAGTGAGAATTTGAAGATGTTCACGTTCCTTTTAATTGATTTGTATGCAATGGAAAGAGCGAAAATGCAGGATTACTAATTATTTTCATTTTCTCTCATGTAAAGAGATTAACAGGTAAAAGTTACACTTTTAAAAAAAAGACCCTAATTTAAAAGATAAAAAATGCTTTCAAATTAAATATTAATTATGTCACAAAGAAATAAAAAAATAACCTTATTTTTTCACAATAATCATTAATATATAAATATTTAATTTTTTTTTAAAAAAGAAAGGCATTATTTAAAAGTAAATATTAATTTTTTCAAAATTAATGAATAATAATGTTAAAAAAATTAACTCATCTAAAATTCATTTCATATTTTTAACAAGGGCAATTCAGTCAATTTTATTTTTTATCTATTAAATATTTTTTTTATCTATCACTTCCATCAAATCAGTCATAAATTTTCACAAACTTCATTCTCTAATTCACTCAAAAATCACATCCAAATCTCTTAAAAAAAACATCAATTTCACTCTCTAATTCTTTCAATTTCTTCCTCTCCCTCTCTCCCAAATCAATCTATCCAAAAGAACACCCTAAGGATAATTTGATAATTTTTTTTTCAATGAAACTTAATCTTTAATCTATCATATCAACCAAATTACTCAAATTTTATTTTTAAATCTATTCACTAATTTCCAAAATAAATTAAAAATAAAATAAAGAAACAATATAAACTTCATTATCTAATTCACTCAAATCCATCTTCTTTCTTTTCTAACATCTCTCTTTTCTAAAATCTAAATCGATCTTTAGAGCTATTGTAGCCAGCATGTATAAACAAACTTTTAAAAAATTATCACCTACAATGATGTAATTTCTACTTTACCATAATGGAAAGGTTTAAGCAAACTTTTGATTTTGTGACCATCATATCTGTTTATAGGTATTATTTATAGGTTTAAATATGTTTTCATCCATTTGAGTGAAATTTAGAATTAGACCATCTTCAAAATTTTTGACCAATTTAGTCCTACATATTTATAAATGTCACAAAATTTAATTCTTTTAACCAAATTTTGTTAAATTTATCTTATATTTCAAATGCATTTCATGATAGTATTTGGATTATGTACACCGTTTGACACATTTTCGCTTCAATGTTAACTCAAATATTATCATAAAACGTATTTGAAATATCAAATAAACCTTAACAAAATTTAGTTAGAAGGACTAAATTCACGTATTTATAAAGATAAATAACTAAATTAGTAAAAAGTTTCAAACAAAGACCTATTCTAAATTTCACTAAAACTTGAAGGACTAAAAATATATTTAATCCATAATTATATTGATATTTTACTTTATAAATTTTACTTTGATAGTAGTTAATAATTATAATTGTACCATTATATTAACATTCTTGATATAGGGATATTAATATACTATTATATATTTATTAATTTATTACTAAATAACTGTAGTAAATATAATAACTTAATAAATAAATTTATTTGTATGATTGCATATTAATAAGTTAACTACAAAATATTGCAGTATATATATATATATATATATTAGTGTAATGGTGTTGGTCTATCTTATTAATTATGTATAAAAGTGTAGTGGTGTCCAAATTTATTTTTCAATTTTTTTAATAAATATTTATAGATTAAAATTATTGTTTTATCAATTTTAATCTTTAAGTGACATTGTTTTAAAATTCAATTATTTTTTTATTTGACTTTTTTATTTAAATTTAACCATTTTATTACAAAAATAAATAAAAGTTAATTACAATAGTTATAAAAATTATTTTAATTTTATAATTATAATAATAACAATACTAATAAAATTTATTATTTTATGTGATTTTATTTCCCTTGTACTTAATAAGAATATATGTACATACTAATACTTTAAGGATAAAAGTAAATATATAATTTGCAATAATATAAATTGTATAATTTATAATATACTACTGATAGATATAATTTAGAGTAATAAATTATATATCATAAAAATTGAACTGCTTTAGTTTGGGTATTTAGTAACAAGTATACCGACTTTGTTTTGTTTTGTTATCTTTTGCCAATATTTTTAAATAAAGAACTTTAATCATAAAAGCGATCAGGTTAGGTCAGTTTAGGAGAAGAAAATTGAAAAAAATAGGGAAGGAGAGTTGAGTAGGGTGCGAGAGGTTCCGGTTCCTCCGCCGCACTTTTCGCTGTTTGACGATTTGGAAGCTGACAGGCTTCAAGGCTTCACTCCACTTGGTAAATGCTATAGTCAAATATCAACCAACAAGCTCCAGGTTTGATTTCTAATTTTACTGACGAACTTTACTTTTAATTCAATTTGTTAATTAATAATAAACATCAGAGGTTGCATGTGATTGTGCTGCGATGAATGAATCCATTCTTTAACTGCTTGCCACAGAAGATGTAATACAATAATTTGTTGTTGTAAGTCGTAGTTGATAATTAAAATATAAAACCAGAGACAATGGTACAGGTCCGATTATAAAGAAAAGCAGGTAAAGAATCTAAATTAGGAGAGGACCTCTCACACATTTAATGCTTAATAGTGCCATGAATTGAACTCCATTATCTCCAAAAACAGGGTATCTGTACGGAGAAAGTTTATACATTAAACCAGAATGGTAAATTAGTAAACACTCTTTGATAATTTGATTAGAAAAGCAGGTTGCCCTGATTTACAATTGCCTATCCAGGTAATATAGGAGTGAAGAGAACGTGGCATGCATATTCAATTCTAAAATAAAACTAACATATATTTGACTTTGCCCAAATTTTCCAGATGCGGGCATTTGGTCTAGTGGTATGATTCTCGCTTAGGGTGCGAGAGGTCCCGAGTTCAATTCTCGGAATGCCCCCCTCTCTTTTTTGTCATTGAGTAGGCAAAAGAAAAACTCTGCTTTATCAGACACGATAGAATACTTGCAGTTGCATTTTTTTCATAAAGAACAGGTGAAGATGAAAATCACAATCTTAGCAATCAGTTCTGTTTGTATTTTGTTTGACTGTTGATATGTCTTTTAACAGTTAAGCTTCATCAAGACACCGAGATTGTTATGATTTACCTATCTCCCCACATGTTAGCAAGCATCTGTTTTAATGCTTAGATTTTAGTATGGTATCTGATCTTAACTCTAAGTGTGCGCCCTGCGAACTATATATTCTACAAGCAATTAAAATATTTCTTAATGAACTAAATAAGGAAGGAGGTTGTTGCTGATGATGCATGACACCCTTAAATATCAAATTCTTATAAACAAATGTATCAGCACAATTATATCTGTAAATGTTTTGCACATGTAATTAGCAAGCATCTTAGTTTGTACATTACAAACACTCGGTGGGATATGTGATTAACCTTCATATCAAACACATGTGGTGTTCAATTTGATGTAAAAAAGAGAAAGCTGGCAATTTACTGATATTATTTGGTAAGAGTGAGATATGTAAGTTACACAAGAAGTTTTAATTTCAGAATCACCATAAAATAGTTTCAGCAATCAATTTTTTAGCTATTAACATAATTAGAAAAAACAACAAAAATTGCATCATAAGGCTTTTGATCTGGTTGTATTTCTTTCTTAGGATGTAAAAGGTCACAAGTTCATTCTTAAAGTCCCCTATGTTTTGATGATCTGAAAACTGACAAGCTGACCTGAGTTGTGAATTGGTTTACTTAAATACAAAAAGCATTATGACTAGTTAGTTTGTTTAGTGAATGCATTGAGATGAATGATGATGTGAAACTGATGGTTAACCCCCTAATAAGTGGATTGAATAGAGTTACTGAAGGAGACTTAATTACAAGAAATTAATAAGCTAGGTTGCATATAAGTAAGAATTGAGAGAATTAGTCATTTTGGGGAAAGAGGATTAGAACTGGGGAGAGCAAATCTCTCAAATAAAGTGTTCCTGTTTTCTTTCATTTATTATCCTTTTTTATAGATACATTAACAATTTTGATAACCAAAGTCTCTTTGATAACTTTGACTAGAAAAACAAGTTACCTTCTTGACCGACAACTGCCTGTCCAAGTAAGCAAAATAAGTCATTTGTGTGCAATCTTACTATATATTTGACTTAGCCTATTCTTGTTCAATGTGGGCATTTGGTCTAGTGGTATGATTCTCGCTTTGGGTGCGAGAGGTCCCGAGTTCGATTCTTGGAATGCCCCTAGTTTTAAGTTTTATAAACTTCTGTGGGCCTGTGTTATTTCTTTTTTTTTTTATTCATTGACTAGGAGTAGATTTGAATCAGACTTTTAAATTTGGCTGTACTAGCCTTCACAGCTGAGCACCAAGATAGCGCTTGCCATGGTATGTAGTGTTAAGTCTAAATATGCTATTTGAACTCCATATTATATAGTGAAGTAAAGATATTCTTAATTAACAATGTTATTTCCAATGGTAGAATAATTAGAGAGCTAGTTAGTTAAAGTGAGTTAGTTACAAGATATTAATAAGGTGGGTCTCCTATAAATAAGAAGAGTTGAGACTTAGTCATTTTGGTGAAAGAGGATTAGGACTACGGAAAGGCCTGAATCCCTTGATTATTCAGGGAAACTCAATAAATAAAGAAATTCTGTTTTTGTTTCATTTCTGATCCATTTCCTTTCAGCTTCATTAATAATTGTGACCAGAAGTTTTTCAGTATCAAATGTTGCAGTTCATAGTTTGTCTTAAAATATAAAATCAAAGGTCTAAATAACCAAGCTGGCTGACAGCTTGATTAAGAAAACAAGTTACCTTAACTGACAACAGAATTCAGAGAAAATGAGAAAAAGTAATTTGAAATTTTACTAAACTGTAAAAATGAATTGATTACATCCAGAGCTATTGAACTAACTCGTAGGAATAGCTTGGGCTACAAGCTAGACCTACACCAGCAAAGTACAGCTGTCATAACAGAATTATAATTGGCTGAACCAACTAACTCCAGCTGTCATAACAGAATTTAAACTGGTTAAACCAACTAACACTATCTGTCATAACAAGATAACAGCTGGATAACTAACTCTGACAAAGTGGTGGCTTAGAAATCTACATATACATGTAATTCTTGTGTGCAATCGAGAGGTGAAGACAATCTTAACAGCAAACCAGACATATATTTGACTTTGTCCTTTTATCATCAATGTGGGCATTTGGTCTAGTGGTATGATTCTTGCTTTGGGTGCAAGAGGTCCCGAGTTCGATTCTCGGAATGCCCCTTTTTTTTTTTATATCCTTCTATGCATGTATTGTTCTTATGCGTGTTTGTCATTAACTAGGCAAAAGGCATACACTGCATTCTCAGCCACAAAAAGAACACTAGCAATTGCATTTTTTCCACCAAAAGAACACTGAATTAGTCCTGACGATTTAGCTATTTTAGTCCTTGAGAATTGAGCACCAAGACAGACTCCCAAGAAGCACTTAGAGTTTCTTTGATTACTTATCTCTCCACTAATTTGAAAGCTGAGCCACAATACTGAGATTGTGGTATGTGACATATGAAGTCCGTAGTACATCATTTGAACTCTACATTCTAAAATGAAGTAATATTGCTAAGTCATCTATGTTATTTCAAATTGAAGAAGGAGGTTGTGAATTGTGGTCTTGTCCATGTGTCTAGCACCCAAAATCTTAAAAGAAATGTACGTGAATAAGTTGCACAAGTATTTATTTGTGTTCACTACGCATGTAGCATTAGCATGTACTAAGATGTGATATCAAATCATATGCTGTCTGTTTTGATGCTAAGCTAGTTAGAAAGGGAAACATTTTATTTGTTACCATTATTTCCATTCAGTTTGGTTCAGTCTGCACTGCAACATTGAAATAGATGCACACACTGCAAAACTTCATTTCTATTAAATGTTTTATAAGCCAAACACAACTTTATTACTGTTGGCGGAGTTTTAACCACAAATTATGTTTCATTCAACTAGTAATGAAAAAGAAAATGCTACCAATTTACTGATGACATGCGGTAAAACATCAGATGTACAAGCTAGAAACAAAGTTTTAACTTCAGAATTCTCCCTACAATAATTTCACTAAAACAATTCATTACTTTTTAATAGAACTAGCAAACAAAATTTGCATGATAATGCTTTTGGTCTAGTGGCATCTTTTATAATAAGTTTTTCTGACAACATTATTCTCGGAATCCCCTATATTTTTATGATTTATTACCTTACAATATTGACTTGCCTTGGTAATTAGTGTACATAAATACTAACAAGCAGAAGGTACTATTTCAAAATTTTAACCTTTTGAAGCTCTGACAAGTTCGATCTGTTAGTTTGTTTAGCTAAATAACAGTAGGTGTCAGATGCTCCATGTGAATGTGTTGGGATGAATTGTGCAATATTTCAGCCGGTTTGGCATGTGACGACTTGCAACAGAAAGAATATTATGTTGCAATGTGAACATTTGGTTCAGTGGTGTGATTCTCGCTTTGAATGTGAGAGGTCCGGAATTCAATTATCGGAATGCCCCTATTTTTTCAGTGTCTAAATTGTCCTCAGGTGTGTGATTTTCATCAACTAGGCAGAAATGCACTGCATTCTCAGCACTTGTTTTTCATATTTATCTGTTTCTATATTATTCTCTTGTGTGTTTGTCATTAACTATGCACAAAGCCTTGTTCTGTTTTCTCAGCCAGAAAATAAAAACTTTCTGTTTTTGTTTCTTCCACCAAAAGATCAGGAGAAGATGTGAATCAGTCCTCACTATTTGGCTGCATTAGCCTTCACGGTTAAGCTCGAAAACTGCTTGTCTTGCCATAAGACACTTACTAGTTTATTTTATTTCTGTTCCTCTTCACAGGTTTACCAGCATCAGTCACACACTGAAAGTGTGGAAGGCTATCTCTAAGTAGTTTTGCAAATGAACTGTTATTTCAAACTGAATTGGGAAAGGAAGCTAAATGAACACATTGTTATTCAAATCTATTATACATGCAATATAACTATGAACACAAGTGTCTTAACTTATAATTTACAGCACTAAATGTAATTTATGACAACGTCCATATCAAATCACATGTCTGGTTTAGTATAAGCTAGACAAAAAAGGGAAAAGAAAACTAGTATCACACTAACACAAGTCAAATCTATCAGATTAGTTTGTCTATAATATAAGGTACAAATATTTTTAGGGCAAAACTTGAGCATCAGTTTATTGAAGTGGAATTCACAAGTCAATCAACAACTGTATCAATGCTAGTTTTTACAGGAGATCATGAGGCAACAAACGTCTCCATCATTCACGGATTCCAGTCCCCTCCTGCACATATGAAACAGACATTGAAGTACAAACTTTCGGAAAGCTAAATCATTTAAAGAGATTATGAAACCACGTTAGCAGTTGCAGACAAAATAAAGCATATATTACTTGGTGGCTATCCATAAATAACGAAAGAAGAAATGATAATGAATTTGCAGCTACATTTCTCTTGCATGGTGTTATTTGACTGTTAATTTAATTTTGACTTTATCATTTGGGAAATGTTTAAGCAAACTTTTTGCGTTAACCAGCATTATACTCAACTTGGGTACTTACATCTGAATATCTAATACACCTAGACAAGATACTTACATCTGGTCTGTCAAGTCTTGCTTGGACAATGCCCCAGGTTTGTTAAACCTTATTACACAAAATCAGCATGGGAATCCCATTTAAAGAAAGTATGTTCAAGTCATGAAGTTCATTTCTAGAGACAAGTAAATTTTCATAATCAGCTATGTCAACAACATAACTGCAAGCTCCACCGTAGTGTGAAGTTGAAAACTTGTGTTTCCTTAGATGGAAACAACAAAGGCTCACGTAGATACACTCTTGCAATCCTGGTTTCACTGAAGTTCAATTCCTGTAGTTTTCAATTGTAAATTTATCAACACATTACCCTAATAATTTTAACTTTTCACATTGTTGCAATTAATTCCCCGTGTTATTATGATTTAAGCTACTTGAGGCACATTATTCTCTGTGGAATTGCGGATAAAGAAGAAATATCTTTGACAAGGGAGACAGATCTTGTCCTTCCAGAGGAAGAAATACTACAGGAACGTGATTTCATGTCTTACAAGAATCTTTGGTTTGGTTAGTAATCTGATCTGGGAGGGGTATTCTTTATAGCATTTTGATAAAGAATCTAATTCTGAATTAGATTCAGTTATTTTATCTAGAAGAAAATTGTATGCTACTGATTTTTCTTTCAGACTAACGAGTACTCCCTATGTTAAATGGTAAGTCTTTGGAAGGTATTGTGTTGTGATGCTAACATTAGTTGGAACTTGTAAATGTGGTCTTGACTTCATGACCATGTTCTAAGTAATTAGCTATGCTATTTCTGTGGCATATTTTTCTTAAGATCAGGTGCGAGAAATCTTTTTGAAGAGAAGTACACTGAAGTATTTGAAGTGTGACGAATTTTTTTTTTTTTTTTTTTTGTAACCGGTTGGTTTACGTGCAATTATAATTTTATATAGAACTCAATTACAGACCAATTATACTTGTAGACACATCATGTCTATTGAAGATATTTATATTATTCGTGGAACATTAATTAGTTTCAATATATTGTGGTTGTCTACTCACTGTAATTTTCCTACATCCCATTACCTTTTGCCACTTCATAGAGGAACACACAAAACGTAACTTCTCTATAATTAGCAAAATTTTCCCCGTTTAAGCATGTAACCATTTTTATATGGTATTTTATGAAGTTTTAAGGTCTTGCGCAGAAATTTTTATAGAGCATGTGGTATTTTTATTTGGTCTGGAATAAAATTTTGCTTTGAATAATGGAGTTTTTTAAATCAAGTGTCTCTTGTTTAGGATCTAATTTGCATGTGAGACTGTAGGTTCAGTATTTTTTCTGCAGAGAAAAACATGTGGCCCATGTCAGCAAGAATTAAATAGAATATGCACTATCAACCTTAATATGGTATTTTGCTTAAATAACATTCATCGGCTAGTTTAATCAAATTGATTCTTCGATCATGTTCTGATACATAAGTAGATAAGAAAGAATTGTATTAACTTAAAGATTTAACAAAGAATGAAAGAAAGAAACAAATATCTACACTTTTATGCTAGCTCAAATAACTGAATCTCATTCCGTTTCTTTATCAAAATATACTGAAGCATCCTCCTTCCAAATCAGGTTATCATAACCAAAGATTCTTGCAAAACATGAAACCAATTGTTCCTGTACTATTTCTCCCTCGGGAAGGACAACATCTGTCTCCCTTTTCAAAGATGTTACTTCTTTATCCGCAATTCCACAAGGAACAATGTGCCTGAAGTAGCTTAAATCGGGATCAATGTTAAATGCCATCCCATGAGAAGTGATTCCACCCGATATCCGAACGCCAATGGCACCTATCTTTCTTTCTCCAACCCATACCCCAGTTTCACCACTTTGTCCAGGACAAGCTTTCACGCCATACATAGCAGCCAGTTCAATCATGGTTGATTCGATTTTCTCCACAAAACTCCGAGCACCAAGCCCAATCTCACGAAGTGATAGGATAGGATACAAAATGGCTTGACGTGGACCATGAAATGTAATGTCTCCTCCCCTTTGTGTGTAGTGAAGTTCAGCTCCAATTGTTTCCAACTCTGACTGGGGGATTAACAAATTATGAACAGTTTGCCTTTTGCCCACAGTGTATGTAGGGGGGTGTTGCAAAGACAGAAGAGTATCACGTCTCCTATGAAGCTTTCTATCCAAGGCCAGTTTTTCCTGCAGTTTCAATGCATCAATGTAGTTGACAACTCCTAGTTTCCAGACCTCAAGGCTTCGCAAACCCCTCATTCCCTATTCTTATGCCAAGAAAGATAGGAAGACAGTGAAAAGCAAGAAAGAGAGTGAGCATTATCACAAACAGGGGATAGGTAACATTAACTAAATTGAAATTTTAGCCTGATGTCATCAAAGGTGCAAAGAAATGCCTATTTGGGTACCAAAAATTCGATTCTCATTCATTCGAGAAACACCAATCACAGGAGAAATAAAAGTGAAGGAGAAACATCAATAAATAAAAGAAAATTACCAGAATGGTTGAGGAATTAGAACGACAAATATTGCTCTTTGATATCTCAAATATCATAATTTCATTTCTCCAACGGTTCATCCAAACTAAAATTACTGCCAAAGGTTATAGATATTTTTCAAAAGATTCAAACTAGAGGTAGTTCTGTCTCAAACTGCCATACTGCCATGCTCTGATATTTATCGCTCGCTCCCCATCATCTAACATCAACATCTTTTGGGTGAAGGGAGGTTCTTGTTGGGCCAACAAGAACTGTGTGACCTCTCAATTCATACAATTACTGTTGATTCAAGGTAAACTATGTTTGTTCATTCATACAATTACTGGTATAAAAACGAAAAGATTACTACCTATCTTCACACCGCAACTAAATTTCTATTTGGATTTTAACTATTTTGTGTTATTAAACTCTCTCGTAGATAATCATTTAGAAGATATAAGTTACATGTTCATTTATTGTATATATTTTTATACAAGTTGATATCAACATGTGACAAATTTGTGCATAAACATAAGCATGCTCATTAATAAAGGTATCTAGTATTTCTTACTGGAATTGCATTATTCATAAGGAAACTATCTATTTGAAACTAGACCTTATCTATGCATTTTAATTAGTATAATTAGCCCCATTATACTTGATTTCTTATGTAACTAAGTCATTTTCAAAATTGTCTACAAAAAAACCTGCATTACACACGATGGGGATTTGCGTGCTAGGAAAGAGATCACCGGAGTATAGCACAATATGTTTCATTGTTTTATAAAGCTAGTCTTTTCCAATCTAAATCTTCACATTTTTAACTTCATATATTTATTACTTAAGGTCATCCTGATTTATATGGAAATCTAGTGACTAATAACTAATACATAACAATAAACAGAAAAATCTTGTTAATTACAAAGGCAACCATGGACATACAATTCCAGAAAATTGAATTGACAACTTGAATCGAAAAAATAAAGTCCGAGCCACATTCAATTTGCCTCCCCGCACAATAATATGGATGGAGGATTTCTTGTTCTGCTAAAGAATTAGTAAAAGCAAGTTCTTTCGCATTGTCAAACCTAAAACACTTAACCTGGTTCCAAACTGAGTTTGATAGAAAAAATGTTTTAAAATATTAGCGATTACAGGTTCATGAATGAGCAAAAATATCAAATAGAAGACTCCCAAATCTTAATATAATAGATCAAACAGAATTGAGACACATTCTTAAGTGAAAGATAATCTTCTAAACAAATTTGACAATTGAAAGTAGAAAAAATAATGTGGAATATCAGAAGGAATGTCATTATTCAAAAGTCGAATGACTTTATCCAATACATGTCCAAATCTTAAATGTCGAACACAGGCTTTCTCACAAGAATTGCAGTATTGTACTAGTGTTAAAGGAAAGGGAGTTACAATTATTTTGAGAAAAAAACTGGAAGAGACAACACATACAATCTTTCAATAAAATTACCACCGACGGTCTTCCTAAAGTGAAACATCTCTCGAATATAAAACATTATTTTTAACAAAGGTGATTGACAAATCACTATGGGCCAATAAAGCACTAACAGAACAAACTAAAATCGAATTGAAGTACATACAAAACATTATAAAGCACACATGTAAGAGAAAGTTGAACAAGTGCAACAGCTGCTACGAGAATAACAATGTTAATTGGGTAACACAAGGTTTTCTTATTGACATGTCTATAAGATTGAAAACATAAGTATTGACACCTGAATTAACAATTCATTTAAATTTAGACAAATGATTGATAAAAATATCATAAAAAACTAAATCATCAAAAAATGCCTAATATCTAGATCATCTCACAAAGAACAATCGCTTATTAGAGTTTTCATCTATGACATACATGAAACTAAAAAATATTGAAATGAATGTGGAAAAATCACTTGTGATACATATTAAGGTATTGGAACTTACTTCTCCAGGCGAATGTAGAATCACATTCTCTTACGAGCATTACCGCCGAGGACATGGGAATCTAGGGACCCGACACTATATAGCACGATAAACTTAAATATTGACTATGATAAATTTTGAATGGCTCTAATATCATATTAGATTCTATTCTAACAATTGACTAAAGGAAACATAATTAAAACAACACCACCCAGATAAACAAGTTGACCTCAAAAAACTAACCTTGAAAGCACCGGATACGAGAGCAGAAGCGTCAGGCGACTGTCTTCTTTAGCAATTATTGAACGAACAATACCTAAAAGAAAAACGAATTTTAGCGAAGCGTTGTTTATAATTCGAATGTAAGTAGACATCGAAAGGACAAACAAACATACAGAGCAAGAAAAAATGCTATTAATACCAACCAAAATAAAACAGAGTGGCCCAAGATGCAGTGTCTGATAACGAAGAGTGTGAGAGCAAAGGGTTTGAGAGCGACGGCTTCAGAACAAAGGGGCTGAGAGAGAGTGCTGGATTTCAGAGCAAAGGCTTGAGTGGCTGAATAACAGTCCTTCGAAGATTGGTTCATTGCTCCTTCATTGCAATATATTGTTTTCAGACACTCATTTCTTATTTTTGTAGGTAGCGCCTTGTGAACTATAGATTTTGCTAACATTTTCAGGTACTCTTATAAATTATATTTACTATAAAATTAAAATATAACACTTTTTATTATATACAAATCTTTCCTCATATCGTAAGATTTTTATCAGTAATAGATTTTGTATTTAAGATTTTTATTAAGATACTATAAATTTTAGGTCTTGAAATTAAAAATTTTATGTGTATCATAGAAATTAAAACTCCTTATATATATATATATATATATATATATATATATATATATATATATATATATATATATATATATATATAATTTGTGCTTACTTTTGTTAGGAATGATAATAAAGTGAGATAAGCGAGTTGGGTATTTCATTTTCATCCATCCCTTTTATCAAAATATGAAATGATTAAGTATTCAATGTAAATTAAATAATCTCATGTCAACACTTACGATGATAAAAAGTTTAATCTCATCCATAATAATTATATTATGTAATGCGGAAGAAAAAGGGGTTAGGTTTTTTGTGAGTGAATAGACTTAGATTAATGTTATACGTGGAATGTCTTTTTCAATGTGGGCATTTGGTCTAGTGGTATGATTCTCGCTTTGGGTGCGAGAGGTCCCGAGTTCGATTCTCGGAATGCCCCTTATCTTTTTTTTCTTCCTTCCATGACACACTTAGCAGATGATTTGAATTTTGCATCTCTCCACAAGTTTGTAAGTATCATTCTCAATCTTGAAACAAAGTATAAACACAAATGTTTATTCGAATCCCTTACACATGCAGCATTAGCAATGGTCTTAACTTATAATTTAGAACACTCAGATGCAATCTGTAACAACGTACGTGTGAAATCACATGTTGTCTGGTTTGATGTAAGCTTGTATCAGACCAACAGAAGTCACTTCAATCAGATAGGTTCGTCTTTAATACAACGTACAAATAGACTTATAGGGCAAAACTCGAGCTTCTGTTTATTGATTTAGAATTTCTTACAAGCCAATCAACAACTGTATCAATGCTGGTGGAGTTCTTACACGAGATCATGGTGCAACAAACTTCTCTACCAGTGATGGACATCAGTCCCCTGCACATACCAAACAAACATCGAAAGTACAACTACATTCTGAAAGATAAATCATTTGGGAAAGATGATCAGAATAAAGCAGTTACCATAATTATCTTGCATCAAGTGATTTTAATTATAATTTAATTTTGACTCTATCAATTGGGAAATGTTTAAGCAAAGCTTTGAGTTAATCAGCATTATCTAATACAAGATACTTACATCTGAACTGCCAGGTCTTGCTTGGACAATGCCCCAGGTTTGTCAATCTTATTACCCAAAATTAAAATGGGAATTCCATTTAAAGAAGGTTTGCTCAACAAGTCATGAAGTTCATCTCTAGAGACGGGTAAATTTTCATAATCAGCTGCGTCAACAACATAACTGCAAGTTCCTCCACAAAATAAATTATATCAATCATAAGTTAAGATTTTGACCGAATACATAATCTAAAAAAAAAAAAATTGATGCAGTATGAAGGGAAAAAAGAGTGTGAAGTTCATACTTTTCAATCGTAAATTTGTAATCTCATTACCATGATGTTAAGGGGAGAAAGACATAGGAAACATTTAATTAGATTATAAAAAGCGATACTTCAGTGACTGATGCAAAGGTTGTGTTACGTGTTTCAAAGTTTTTAGAAGGCATACACAATTGCTGAAACAGCACGACAGTATCTCTCCCACATGCTGCGAAACCTTGGTTGACCTCCAAGGTCCCATAGCTTTATTGTCACATTCCCTTTAGTTATCTTTTTCATATTAAATCCTACCTGTAGGTAAATTTGCAGGCACAAAATTAACCTCAAATTTGTGGAAATTGACAACACGAAGTATACATCAGAATTAATTTTCAGTGATTTAATTACCGTAGGAATCATCACTTCACTATATCCACCAGTCTTCGTCAAAATCAAACATACACCAGGCATCAGCAAGTAGGAAAAGAACAAACGAAATGGAAAACTGATAATATTAATGTTTTCTGTTACATACTGCAATAACGTTTATAAGTGACGTTTTCCCAGCATCCTGAAGACCAACCAGAGATAACTCCATTTCTTGCTTGAAAAAGAGACTATATCATTGGAAACAAGAGAAAGAAAAAATGAAACATTTAAAAACTCCACAATGAAGGGCAATCCTATTGAAGGAAATATCTAAAACAAAAATGAATGAAGGAGTTTTTCAGTTGAAAGGGAAGAGCTGCATCATATGTATATACTGCATTATATACGCAGTATGTACTTAAAAATACTAACTAATCACAACTTCACAAGCAAAAGAATAGAAGTATGATCAGCCTTCAATTTTGTGACAGATATTGAGCAAAACCAGAAAAAGAAGAAGAAAGAGAAAAATACTGGTAGCAAGTTTCACCTGCATAACCAATTGACGAAGGCTCCCCATATCCCCAACCCCATCAATTCAACAGAAACACTTCCCTTTTTCAATTTCTACAGAAACACTTTCCTTTATAAAGTTCTACAACACCACTGATTTTTTTTCTTTTTTTTTTTTTCTTTCTGTTCCCTTGTTTGTTTTACTCTTTCAAAAAGTAGAACAAGACATGTTACGTACAATACAAGAAAATTAAAAAAAAAAAACATGCGTACAAATAAGATGTGTTTATTTTATCATTGTAAAACAATGACATAACATATATAGATATATGTTTTTATCAGTGCAAAAATGATGATCTTATAAAACAGAGTATATAAACCAGATTACTTCGTACAAAAAGAAAATATAGTTTTGGTGAGCCCATGCATGACTGGATGGTGCTGACTGTTAGGTCCTGGAATGCTATTATTGCCCAACAGGTTGATTGAGATAAGTTGTGTCAACTGTGCGCATGCACAAATTGTTGAACTTTTTTTTTAATCGATCACCTTTTACACTTGAGAGTTGAGAGGAAGATACCAATCAAACAGTTCTTCTTGGCCTACCAAGAACCTGTCTTACCCAAATGACGCTGATGTTAGTTGATTGCGTGCAAATAAAAATCAGAGCAAGGCAGTTTGAGACAGAACTACCCCAAGTTTGACTCTTTTGAAAAATATCTGTAACCTTTGGAAGTAATTTTCATTTGGGTGAACCGTTTGAGAAATCAAATCACGAGATTTGAGATTCGCAGAGCAGTAGTTGGCGTTCTAGTTCCTTAACCCTTTTGGTAATGTTGTTTACTATTAATTCTTCTCCTTCAATTATCTTTCTCCTGTGTTTGGTGCATGTCGAATGAATGAGAATCGATTTCTGGGTAACCATATTAGCATTTCTTTGCATCTTTAATTTAGTTAACATTGCCTAGGCCATGTTTGTGATAATGCTTGCTCTTTTTTTCTTTGTTTTTGCTTTTTCGGTCTTGCTCTCTATCTCAGCATAAAAGTATGTCTTAGGTCATTGGGTTAAAAGTGGTGTTCTTATCTGTTGTGAATTTGTCTTAGGTCTCATTCTTGTTGATTCTCCACATGCTAGTTGATTAGTTATACTATCGCTGTGACATATATTTTTTAAAGATCAGGTGTGGGAAAGAAGATCAGAGATTGAGACTATACTTCATATGTTGAGGAATTGTTGCTATGATGAAATCTGTTTGGCTGGCTGTTAAAGCTACAAAATGAAATGTCTTTTCCAATCAGAAAATGCTTACTTATGTCACGTGACCAAACTAGACTAATAGCAAAGCAAAGCGCAAAATAACCATAAGAAGAATTATGGAGTTTCTGATGACAACTAAGACAAGGAGCTTATGAATCGAAGTCACTTGCATAAACAGTCTAGTACATGAAAACATGCCGAAATCAGCCAACATAAGCAAAACAATAAACCATGTAGAAAGGTGCTTCTGAGTTCAAGGGGGGCAGTATCAGAACATGATTGATGAACTAATTTGATTAAACTAGTCAGTGAATGTATAACTAAAATATTTTATTAAGGTCGCTGTTGCATATTCTATTTTATTCTCGCTGACATGGACCATATGTTTTTCTCAGCAGAAAGAATATTGAACCTGCACTCTCACATGCAAATTTGATTCTAAACAAGAAAGACACGTTGATTTAAAAATACCACATCCTCTATAAAAACATCTGCGTGAAACCTCAAAACCTTTATCAAATACCATCTAGAAAAGGTTACATCCTTTAATGCAGCAAGTTCTGCTAACCATGGAAAAGTTACGTTGAGTGTTTCCTAATAAATATCTTCCATAGACATGATGTGTCTGCAAGTATAAATGGTTCGTCATTGAGTTCTACACAAAAAATACAATTGCATTATAACTCACAGTAGCGTTTCTGTTGCATGTGTGGAGAGGTGGTAAAAGATGCTTCCCTTGGGAGGAAGAAGCTTCATGCTCCTAGAAAATGATCTTACCCAGCTAGGTTTAGCTGTATAATGAAAAGTAATATAGCAAAATGAGGAAACCCATTAATATATCATGTGATTAGTCACATGATAGGTATTGGCATGTGATGGAAAGATTGTGGAAATGTCAGAAGTATGGGATTTGATTAAGGATCACATGATAAGCTCCTTCCATTCCATGTTCTACCCCACTACACAACAAAGAACGTGGCAGGTTAAATAATCAATGAATCATTCTTCTACTTCCTCTTCAATTCCCTAAATCTGATTCTTTCAAACACCTATTGAGTGTTACTGCTAAAAAAACCTTGAATGCGTTTCTCCATTGTCTCAAAGTCTTCACTCGACACCAACAAACAAACAAAAAAAAGATTGATCCACTTCAGATACATCACTATATACTTCACTTCTTCTATCTTAGACACAAACTACAACACCTTGCAATTTTCCTATGGGATAGTTCCAAGCACCTGAGCTCCTTTCTTCTACCCATCTTCAGTTGCTGTGTTTTCACTAGACTCTGCCATGAAAACCTATCAACGTGCTTTGGTGGGCCTCTTTGTCTTGATTCTCGCACACTTCTTCGTTTGCTCTATAGTTGCAATCACTGGTGAAACAAGAAGTAATCTGATTCGCAATTGTCCGCCACGGAAGCTACTAGCTCGTGCCTCCTCTTGCTCTGCAATAGAAAAATTGAAAATAGAGTATGAGGCCACTCAGAGACCAGTAACCACAAGTTTAAGGAAGAATCCTCCAAGCAACTCAAATCCAACCCATAACAAGCGACTTTGATCTCGTTTGTGTGTGGAGATCTCAATGGGAAGGAGGAATTAAGTCTAATTCGTCTCTTTCTTCATTTTTGCAGTTTGTCCAGCTGGTTGTTGAATAGGTAAGAAAGCTGGTTTTGCATATGTAGCATTGTTTTGAACTTTATGTAGCATATGTAGCATCGTTTTGAACTTATGTTCTATTAGATTAGATCACTGGTTGGTAGCAGGTTTCTGACAAAGGGTATATTTTTTATTTAGAGATTACTGAAAAGAAGTGTTCGTGGGTTTTATTGTGGAAGTATCAGAATTTTTACCTTTTTTTGATGGATCAATCTAACCTTACTTTCTGACTTTAGAGTACTGATGCTGACAATCATCCTTTAACAATCTTATCTTGTAAATGGCCCACAAATACTACCCTTTTTAGATTGTTCTCATTTGATCTACTCTTGCCCATGGCTGCAGTATAACATCAGCATATGAACTGCCACCTCCAGCAATTCCTAATGCCCAAATTCTATCACAAATTGCAAGAAGATAGCTCTCTTAATGTTCTATGTTGAAATTATCTCACAAATTACAACTTGTTTTATCAGCACAAAATTATAACAACTGAACTAACTATTTATGTTACAAATTTATCAGGTATCAATGAAGACCCCCCGTTCCAATATAGAAGTTTCAATGTTATCCTCAAGATGAAGGATACTATACTACCCCCTAAACTGCTATAGCTCCAATAAAATAGCTATAAGTATTTATGTAATCAACTAACCAATTGGTATTTAGAAAAATCGCTGTGTATGTTCTATGTTGGAGTACGGAAGACCATTGACTGTTGTAGGGTTATGGAAAACAAGAATAATCAATCATGGTGCTGACGACCATTATTACATTACAATCTTATTTTATTAATGCATTTTCACATAAATGATAAATCTCTCTTTACACTCAGATTCAACTTTGTAGGGGAGTGGATTCGAGGATGTGTGACAGTTACATCTTTTTAGATAAAAAAATTAATTTTTAAGTATAGTTCAAATAAAAAATACCTAATAAAATATTAATGCAAATAATTTTTTATATTTAAAATGATACTTTATACTTGTCTCGTCAACAACCAGATAATACATGTATCCATTATCCATATATATCAATAAAAATATCAATTTAATAATTTTACGGCAGATATCTACTGTAAACAAATTTGTTGTCTTTCCTAATCAAGTCTATCTCTTTTCATATGGACTTGGCCCATTAAGTTAGAAAAGAAACTCAACACATTAAGGCAATGATGTCTTTACTGCGACCCTAACCTACTTTACTATTTATAGAAACACAACTTCAGTAACCATTTACCTCACTAACTCACTAATAATATTAAGAATATAAAAATGAAAAACTTAGTCACGTATAAGAAATATAAAAAGACGTACAACCATAGAAACACAAAATCTTGTATTGAAATGATATCATGATCTCTTATGGATCAACCCATTTTATTCCACTCTTCCAAATTTACAAGTTCAAGGGCTGCATGCTTCAACACAAGGGTAGCGTTTTATGTATCCATTTTCACACGAATGGTTTCCATTGAAAAGTCTTTCTTTACACTTAGATTCATTGTTATAGGGGAGTGAATTAGAGGATGTGTTACAGTTACATCATAATCTCCATGGTGCAGTGAAATATCTACCATTCCTGTGCCATCTGCTGTAGCAATATTAGGTCCAGTTCCCCACTCCTGAATGAGCTTGTCCACAACGTCTCCAGCAGGAGTGTTTTTGAAATTCTCATCGGCCAGAGTAGTGGCATTGAAACCAGCTTGTGCTGGACCAGAAAACATTATAATCCCATCAACACCAGGATGAGAATACGCCTCTCTCAGTACCTCTTCCAAATACTCTGCCTACTCACCAAACAAGAATCACAAAAGCAAAGATAATGCAATCAGTCACCATGCTGCTACACTCAGATTTCTTTCTTTTTCTCTTTTCTGATAGATTAAAACATAAAAACTTATCCCTTTTGCTTTTAGTGTAGTGTTAGAAGGTAAAGTTGGTTCATGAAGGAGAAGTTAAGGAAATACCTGACTTGGTTGTGGATCCACACTGACTTCTGTGAGCCACATTGGAAGTCCAGTTGTAGCAAGAAGATCAAGAGATGACCTCATGTAAGCAAGGTTTGGCTGGCCACTTGCAAAATGCCCTTGCAACCCTATTGCTGCCGACATTCCACCAACTCCTGGAAAGGACCGAATCTCCTTAATTTTCTGTAAATATTTGACAGGGCTGGAGGCCTCATCACCACTATATTCAATGGTGTTATACTCGTTCAGGAACATCTTTGTCCCCGGATCAAGCTCGAAAGCTCTTGCATATGCTTCTGCAGAGGCGTTTTGGCCGAGGTTGTCCTCAAAGAAGTGGAAGTGGAGATTCTCATTCATAACATCCCATGCAATCAGTTGTCCTTTGTACCTTGAAACCACAGATTCGATTCTTTTTGCTGCTGCTTTCGCTAAATCCGCAGGTGATAGGGTCTTCACCCATTCAGGCTGATATTTTGGATCGTCCCAGAAAACGTTATGGCCTCTCACAGAAATGCCATTCTCTTTGGTAAATTTCAGCATGGCATCTGCGACAGTATAGTTTTCCACGCCTTGCTTTTTCTCTGTACTGTACCACTTCATCTCATTGGTGAAGGTTGCGAATTTGAACCTTGACACAAACCAATTCTGGTAGTCTTTGTTTGTGAGGATGTAATGGTTCATTCCACATCCAAATGGGAAGTTCAACTTTACTGCTCTGGCCATGACTGTAGCTCCTTTCAACGCTGTTTCGTTTACACGAGTTATTTGGAATCTCACTCTCCTCTTACGTACCTGCATGTTATATATATATATCAAGACGTAATTTTTTTTCCTTGTACGATTAGGTTCAAATACTTTCTGTTTCTTATGTTAATTTTAGTTTGAATTTGGCCTCAAGTTCAAAGATTTATACTTTGATCGAGTATCTCTATTGTTAGATTAACTCGGTCTGATATAATGCACTCGTATATTTCATGTACATTTCAACTTTGTGAGGATGGGATTTTGCTTAGAAGCTTACCCTCTCAATGTTGGCGTCTTGTAGTGATCTCCACTGCTTTTTCGTGAATGGTTGTAACGAGACATTGTCAGCCCATATTTCCACACTTGAATTTTTGCTCTACAGGGTTCAACAAATTTTAGCTAACGAAACATATACCAAAATACACACAAAACGAAGTTATCTCACGCAATCTCAAACTTGTAATTCCTTTAATTTTACATGCATTTTATACCCACAAATAGGTGCCCTGTAGTATTACTTTGGATGAATTTTGAGGAAACATGTAAACTAAGACAAGATGAAAATAGGTAGGTATAATTATGTTTTTGGTTGTTGATAAACTATCTTGATTTTCATTTTGGTCCCAGTAAAGGTCTGAAAGAATGGTAGGTATAAATTCAGAATGTGTTTTTTACCTCAAAAAGAATTTCAACAGGGCTTGAAAAGTTTGCAGCTATGCCACCTTTTAGAAGGGTCCAGCATCCATGCTTTGCTATCACTTGACCACCTCGTACCAGCTCACTTTCTTTTGTTCTGAACATCACGGACACCGTGTCACTTCCTTCACTCACCTGAAACCAAGCTGAATATGGAAAAGGGAGAAAAACGATCATTCGAAATGTTTCAGAAAAGTGGTGCCACCATGTCAAAACATTCCTCAAATGAATCTTAGTGAAAGAGATATGATACAAGTAAAGAATGGAGAAAGTGAAGCTACCAGAAAAGGTGTATAACATTCCTTTCTGAAGTTGGACCATCTGAGAGAAACTATCCAAAGGTTGTGTTCTGTTGTGAGCAACAATGAATCTATTGCCTTCATTCGATATTTGTTCCTTGATTGACCCTTTTCCAAACACTCTCCAACTATCTATGTTATCATCAAATCCTGGATTTACTATAATGCCTCCTCCATACTGCGCTCTCTCAGGTTCTACTAAACACTGCTTATTTTCAAATTAACGGCAACACAGGTAAGTTTGTGTATTAACTGCTGACAGAAGCTACCACATAACTATATCTGGTCTGGTTTAAGCTACAACTTATAAAATGAATTTGTCAAAATAACATGGAACACATTTTTGCATCTCAGAAAGAATACTCTGGTGTGAACTTTCCAGATTAGAGTAAATGAAACTATTGGTGAGGAAGAGTTATTACCTTTGTGGTAGCAGAATAATCATAAGACAAAGAATGGACGCCAAGCCCTGAACATGTTGAGAATATATATTAGAAATGGTATCAGAGAATGAATAAGTGGCTGCCATTGACAAAGAGGCAATGAAGGGAGGGATAGAAACCTGGTATCAGTAAAAGGTAAATGGTAATGAACATAAAGTTGCAACCTTCTTTAGCAACCATCATCTTTACACTGATCAAAGAAGTATAAATTTTAAGTTAGTATCAGGGGTATATATATTAGCAGAAGACCGTGTAGACTCCTGATACCGAATGCAGCTTTTTACCCGTTATAATAATTAACTAGAGTTAAATGCATTACTTGTGAGTCAGAAAATTGTCTCACTAGATTTTTCTTGCTTTGATTTAATTGTATGAGTCTAATGAATTCAAAGTAGTTTATGACAGTTGACCTACATTCTATCTTATGTTCCAAAAGAGTATTTCATTGTCTCTTTTTATATTTTCTAATAGATGTTAAAATTATGATCCAAAATATCCATTTCAGAATAAAAAACGGTAAAAGTATATTTTTTGGATGTAAAAATCAACCATCAATGAACTTAATAAAACAGCAATCCAAATCTCAGTGACCTTTATATATGAAGACGCGTAGCATAATACAATACACAACACATTAAAAAGGGTAAATTAGCTGACAAAAAGAGTAAAAACAGAAATGTAATAATTTTCATAATTTTTGTAGATGTAATATTTTCATCTTATCTCTTCTTTTATTAGTAATTTGTTATATAAATAGAATTTGACCACAGTGTATAAAGAGGGTGGAACTAGAAATTAGGAGCGAGGGAACAGAAAAAAGAAAGGCAAGATTAGCAGAGGGCAATAGAGGCGGTGATCAGCAAATTGCAGCCTCTGGACCAACTTTTTCACTTCACCAATCAAACAAAACCTTCATTTAGTGTTCTTTTGTTTAATCAAAGAAGCATTCCCTTCGTTCTAGGATGCAACACAATTTTGATCTCGTAAAATATGTTATCACTTCTAATTAAATCTCTAAGTTTAACTCTTTACAATAATAAAAAATCATCACTTAATTTATAATTTTTTTCATTTTTTTGACTAAATTAGTGAGAGTAATGTTGTCAATCTCTAATTTTATAATAATCATAATTAAGAACAAAAAAGTTACTAAAGATATAATAAAAATGTGGACAGCTATCACATGGGAAAAGTAATTTAAAGATATGTAGATATAAATTATAACATGATAACTAGAGTAAAAGAAATGGAAATGATGTTTTGTCGTGACATGGGAATCTTGTCATAAAATTAGTATAGCAGTCCAATAGTTTTACAAAACTAAAAGTTGATTTTAGCTTCAAATACAATGAAGAGTAAAAACTAAATAAAAAATATATAATTCGGTTGAAAGCACAGACATGAACAATTGGAATTATGGACTCCAATGATCTCCCGTGAATCATCTTCGGCTCTATGCTACAACTTACAAAGCAAAATTCATGGCTATTATAAAAATGGTATAAACATAAAATAAAAATAAATTAGATATATAAAAATGAAAGAAAGGTAGAAATAGGTTAATTATTGATATGTATTAGTAAACTCTTATATATATGAAGTTTGTTCTATTTCTTGTTACACGTTAACCAAATCAAATATTCGTTATGAAATATTTGGGTGGGAAGTTGTGTAAAATGTTTATATTAAAAGTTAATCTAATCGTAAATAAAATAATCTTTTATTATTTAAACTTGAAAAGTACTAGAATGTTTTTGTTTTATTCTATGAACACTTAAAAATATTCAAGTGCCATATGAAGAGGAATGCATATTCATGCTTAAATATAGTTTTATCACGTACATGAAATTTTGACATCATATACAGTGGTGCATGTATATATAGTATTTCATAAAGATTGGTTAAAAAAATTTAAATTCCATGAATTGTTGTGCCATCTTAATCCGAATAATAAACCTAGTGTGTTACAACTCATTTTTGCCACCAAAATCAAAGATTCATGAATATTTTTAAGTAGTATTGGCTCATGGCTATATTTTTTTGGTTTCATCATGCAATTTACACAGCTATAGTGTGTTGGATTCAATAAAGGCTACTTAGGTGTGATGAGTAATGAAATCACTACTCCTAAACAGAAAAGATGGAAAACCACTCATCCATCAAGTATTAACCTTGAATATTGTAGTATTTTCTTATACATTTTGTAGATTTAATCAATGTAATAATATTTATATTCATATTATTTGACTTCACCTTGATAAGTGTAATATAAGGAGATGGTGTCATATATATAAAAATAAACATAGATTATCGTAAAGTGTACAAAGAAACAAGTAAAGATTAAGACAAAGAGTACATCTTGGTGTCATAAAAGATCTTTATCCTTATTAGAACAATTAAGTTTTAAGTACCTAATAACGAATGAATGTAGATATTCTGATCTGTGTAAAAGATAAGATTTTGATTATAAAGTAATAAAAACATTTTGTATTTGTATATAAATATATTCACTACAGAAAATTTATTAAATAATAATTAATTTTAGTGATCAAAATTTAATTATTATATTAAATAATTTTGTTATTAATTTAAAAATTAAAAATTATTAATAACTAAAATAATTTTTATAATAAAAAATTATAATCGATGTCTATATTTTTAACTAAATTACATTTTATTAAGAAATAATTTCTAAATTGACCGATCATTAACATTAATTAGGTTTTGATTACTAGAAAAATTAATCTTTAATTAGATCAAATTAGTGATCCATTTCTTTTAATTAAAATTAATCGTTAATATTAGTAACTAATTTAAATATTTATTCATGAGAAAATTATTTTAATTATTGATTTAAAAATCAATTATTCTTAATAAAAATTATTTTAATTATTAATAATTTTTAATTTATAATTTGATATTTAAATTTATCGTATAATAACTAATTAATTTTTATTACTAAAATTAATCATATTAGATTTTCTTTTATAATAATTACAGTTTAATTGTTATCGTTCAGAACTACCTTTTCCTTACTTTTTTCTTCGTTTTCTAATTTATTAATCAACTTATTTCTTTACTCTATTTTTTTTTTCTTTAACTCATCATCAATAATCAAGTTTCATCTCATTTTCCACAAATGTCAAAAAAGAATAAAAAATAAATAAATATTCGATAAAGTATAATTTTTGTATACAATCTCAATAAAAAAAACTAAATAAAAAATTAATTAAGACTAATTTTTTAAAGGTTTTAGTTTCATTTTTTATTTTTAAAACATTAAAGCCTGATATTGTTTTTCTAAAATTATATTTTTTTAAGAAGTCTTCTAATAATTGAAAAGAGTAGAAGGTTAGTAAGTGATTTGGTTTCTAGTTCAAACTGGTTGAAATACTCTCTGTGATTTTTACAGCTTTGAATTTAATAGATAACCTTTTTCTGTGTTTATTGTTGAGTATATATTTGCCTCACATTTATTTTGCTTTATTTATTTATTTATTAACCTTTTTTATAAATAAAGACAACAAGTATAATATAATTAAAGAATTTGATATAATAATAATAATAATTATTATTATTATTATTATTATTATTATCATAAGAAAACATAAATATTCTAACATAAAAAATAAAATTACAATAAATATATAAAGAAGTTTAAAAAATTATTTTTTTATTATTTTATTTTTTGTAATTATACAATAAAAATATTTTTAATCTTTCATCACAAGTACTCATTATGGTTAGTTAATTTTGTAAAATAAAATGACAATAAAATATAAAGAAGTTTAAAAAATTGTATTTTTTATTATTTTTTGTAATTATTAGTATTAAAAATTGTAATTAATGAGTTAAAATATTCTTTTATTAAAATTTAATTAAATTATTATTAGTGTATGCTAATTTTTATTAGTAGTAAAAATTATAATTAATGAGTTAAAACATTATTTTATAGTAAGTTATAATTTTGTTTACAAGAAAAAGAATGATTAGTTATATTTATTCTCTTATAATTAATCTGGATTATATTTTCTTCTTTTATCTTTTTATCTATAGGACTTCTCTTATATCTTCTCACTTTATCTTCTTCTAATAATCTTTTTTCTAGAGTTTTGACATATTACAGGTATTAAATCTCTTGAATCTCATGTTGACTTTGTTTATCAATTTTTTCATCCTCATTTCTAGTTAGTTTATTTTTTCTTTCTATTTTGTATTGTTGTTATTTTTATTATGTTTTGAATTTGTATTAAAAATATAAATGTGTTTATTTTGTTTAGTTTTGTTTTTGGTACTTTTAGATTTAAGTGTTTTGAGAGTTTTTTTATTACATGTATATATAGAGGAAAAACTATTTTTTTTTACAAATCTATTAATTATATTATGGTTTAATCTTTTGGTGGATAATAGATTAATTAGAGCATGATTTAAAGTTGAGTTTTCTATAGAAAGATAATTTAAGTTTAGGAGAAAAAAAAACTTACTATCGAGTTTAGAAGAACAATATTTTTTTAATTATTTTTATTAATGATTAATCTTAAATTAAATAACTTTGCAAGTTTGTAAGAAAATTGAGACTTAAGAACGAAAAAAAAACTTAAGACTTCAAGATATTGCAAGTCTACCATCAAATTTATTTTTTTGACAACTAGAACCAGATTTTATTATTTTAATTCATTTGTTTTATATATTTATCTTTAGTAGTGTTTTATATATTATCATTTTTTATTTCATATAAAAGTATATAGGTATGTCAAATAGAAAAATTGAACCAGACTATTTAAAAATTCAAAAGAATAGAACAATTGATACTTTAATTGCATAAAACAAACTATGAACAAAATATAGCAAATGTTTTTGTATTACGGTTTGTAGATATTTCATTTTTGAAAGAAAAATGACTAAATCTTGAAAAATCTTTAAAACATGATAATTCGTTGGATAATGATGGATTTGATTTAATTTAAGAATTAAATATCTTAAAAAAATTATAGGTTTGAAAAATCATAAACTAATTGACATTCTTAATTATATATAAAAAATAAATTATTTTCCAAATATATATATATATATATATATATATATATATATATATATATATATATATATATTATAGAATAATATTAACAATTGTAGTGTCAGTTATTTTCGCCGAAAAGAGTTTTTCAAAGATAAAGATAATAAAAACTAAAAACTTACTTAAGATCAACGTTGTATCAGAAAGATTTAAAAGGATTAGTCCTATTATCTATTAAAAAAAATGTTAAATAAAATTAATTATTACAATTTAATAAATAATTTTATATTAAAAAAAGTTTGAAAAATAAATTTTAAATAAAATGTCTATTTTTTAAGTTTAGGCCTCTCATCTTAATGTTCATATTTCTATTTTAAATTTTATCTTATAAATAATTATTTTCTTAAATTAAAATAATCATTTTTCTATTTTTACTTTTTGAACTAAAGTAGTATCTTTAACAAAAAAATTGTTTACAAAACAAATAAATAAATATTTATAATTAAAATTATAAAAAATATTTACATTTATTTTAAAATACAAAATATGAACATACGCTGCGATATATTTTCACTGCTTAATTATAATGCAATAAACATCATCTCTGCATCTTTCATAAGATTCAGCTTCACCAAGAGGTTGATTCAACTCGGAAGACTAGGTTTCTTTTTCTCCTTCACACACAAAGCAAACAAAGAGAACATGAATATCAATTATGTGAGGCACATGCACTATTGTTAATTTTATTTTATGCAGTAAACAGTAGCTTAAATTACGTGATATAAAGTATTTCATATATACACTAAATTTAATTTAAATTGTAAAAATTATAATGCATCAAATAAATACAGATCTTATGAGCATTTTAGAGAACAAAATACAAATATATTTTAAGAATTTTAAAATTAAAAGTTAAATATGTTCATAATTTTACGTTTTAACTTGCAATTTTTATCATTAATAGAATACTCTAATTTGAATATGAATTTTATGTATTTTTTGGGTTTTATATATTTGGTCATTCATATGCGAAGTTCTAAGTCTACGTAATAATATAGGATGTTATGAAATTCCCATAGTGTTAACGTTTAATTAAGGATTATTGTTCTGTGATTTAAATTATACAGTGTATTCAACACTAAAAGACTCAACAATAATATATATATATATATATATATATATATATATTATATTATATTATATTATATTATATTGTTGAATCTATGTATTTGTTAAAGAAATATTATCTTCAATATGCAAGAAACAAATTTTGATCTTTCAGGTGGGTAGTGTGTTGAATGACCATTGTGAGATCTAAAATGAACCACTTTTACTATAACTGAAACTGAAACAAGGTTAGCCCTAATCCTAATCCATTCCAATTTTCCACAGAAAAAACCTAATGTCTCATCGAGACTCTGATTCCAAGCGTCGCCATTCCAAGTTCGATCAAGAACCAAGGTGCTCTCTCTTCTCACTCCTATTTCAATTCCCATTCCCATTTTGAACCTAATAACAATCGCCTGCTTTTCACTTGAACCTAACGTTTCACGTTATGCATTGGGTTAACGGTTCCGATATCGCAATTCCATGTTTTCTTTTCGATTAAACTGGGGTTGGCTTAATTTTAAATGCATTGATTACAGTTATGGGGAAAATACTTAGATGGTCTCGTTTTTGAATGTTGTTGTTTTTGGGGTTGTGGATTGTAGTCCCAAGAGATATAGAAGGGATGGTAAACAAGAAAGAGAAAGGGACAGGAACAGAGTAACCTCTGATGGAGGAGATAAGAGAAACCCGCCGCTACCGCATCATTCTAGGCGGGAGCCTTTCGATGCCTCTGCTCCCAAGAAATCAAACTCAAATGATCATGGACAGCCATCCAAACATTCGTCTCAGCCATCAAGATCTCGCTCTTATTACCAGGTCATACTCTTTTTTAAATGAATGCATGAGCCATTTCTGTTTCTCAGTGGACCGAGTTCTGCTCCTAATTGTGCTCAAATTTCTATGATGAATTTTGTCTTGTTTATATTTCTGTTTAAGTCCCTTATTGAGTTCCTAGTGAGTGTGCCAAGCCAAAAGGGATTTGTCGGAAATGAAAGAAAAAAAAAATGTATCATTCCCCTGCTCTGTCTAAGCGGTTGAACTATTTACTCTCTCCCGATAATAGTTCTGATTTTAAGTTGTACTCACGAATCACGATCAGAAAGATGTAAGTTTTATTCCCTACTCAATTTTTTTTTGTAGTAATTTACCAATGCCAACAAAATTTCTCTGACGTTAAAAATATGTACTAAACTTATCTCAGAATAATTGTTTGTTTCACAATATAATATTTCTTTCCCAGGTGTCAAATCCCCTAGATTTTCATTTTGTAATTTGCCAATGCTAAACAAATTTCTTTGATGTTAAAAATAGGTACTAAACTTATCTCAGAGGGTGATTCGTTTCATGGGATACTATTTCTTTCCCAGGAGCGAAACCCCCTGAATATTATACCCAGGAATGTCATTCTCATGAACATGCTTGATTAGCATTTAGTCATTTTAGAAAAAGAATAAATTTATTAATATTATAAACTACCTAGCTAAGTGATTCCGTGTGATTAAGTTCTGAACTTGAGTTCACAGTCATTGCATATTGCACAGAATCAGTTGTATTGTGGCGCTAGTAAATGGTTTATAATGTTTTGTGAGGTGAAGATGCAGGAAGAAAAACGTGATAAACTAATTGTTACTCTGTTTCACGCCATTAGCTGTCAGGTGTACGACTTGTGAGCGATTTCATTTGCTTGGACTTGCAGTTATGAAAATTATTGTCCATGACCTTTATCACCATATTTAACCACTACAACTTGTCCTGACTTGCAAATTATTCAATATTGATGGGATCGGTACATGGTATTGTTATTGGAGGTGAAATGTGAACTAGAAATGTTATCAGAAGAAAACAACTGGTACTTTCTTTAAGGTTAAACGTTGTATAGTTTATAATACTTGCAGTTGATTGTGCAACCTGTATGATATCAAATCATTCGCTTTGTCACACTTTTTCAAAATAGTTTTTATTCTTACCACACTTGATTCGTAAGCAGTTGCTATATTTATCTACTCTTGCCTCTCTCTTTTTTCTATGTTGAAAAGGAAATGTCTCAGTTATCATTTTCAAGATGACGTGGAGATTCATTTGATAATAGGTTTAAAATTCCTCGTATATGATTGATTGTTATTCAGTAGATGCAAACTATTTTTTCTGGGCTGATGTAGCGGATTCTTGTTCAGTCCCATGCCTTCAAGTGCCACCATATATAACCATCTTAGGCTTGCCTATGCTTGTTGTATAACAGCATGAAGAACGGGGTAGTACTGGGCAGGCTGGTCGAAGCAATGGACAAAGGGAAGCTGGTGGTAAGCTTACTTAGCTTTATTGTGCGTGAGTGATATTTAGATTGACTCAATACACTGAAATGAAGCACAAAAAATTCTTTCATTGCATGCAGGAAAAGTCTTTCCTCAGAGTAAAGACAATAATGAAAGGGTGGAGACAGGTCAGAATAGAGAACAAACAAGTATGAAATCTCAGGTGAAACTGGATGATAAGTTGCAGAAAAGAGATAGTTTTGCCGAAAGAAAAGACGATCTACCCCCTACTATGAGGAAACGACGGGCATTCAGGGAGAAGAAGATTCCTGTGGATTCAACAGATGCTAATCCAGCTCCAGTGGTAGCAGTAAAGTCAAGTCATAGTGACCATTTTATGGAAAGTAATGAAAGGAAGGAGGAAAGAAGCAGCAATCCTCATCATCTGGATAGACCTGAAAAACAAATTACAGAGGACAGAGCACTGAATAAGAGTGAAGCAAGGAGGGATAGTTTTTCGTCAAGAGCAAGGTTTGGGGGCAGTGGAGGCGACAGTAATTACAGGGGAAGAGATAAACTTAATGGAAGACAAGTTCATCGTCCTGTTAAGTCGCGAGTAGAGAAGTGGAAACATGATTTGTATCAAGAGGTTAACAAGGATCCTGTTCCTAAGAATGAGGATGATCAGATTGCTAAGTTAGAAGCACTCCTGGCTTCGTAATATCAAACGGAAGCCGTATTTGCTAAGCCTCTATTCTTTTTTGTCTTCAAAAATTCAAGTCGTGGCTTGTCGGACAATTTCCAGAGGTGCTTGATTATTGGGCATCAGAGCAATATGCAATATACAAGCTCGGATTACCTGTTTTTGTTTTAACTTCTATTTACTTTTTTGGTAAGAGAACAATATCTAGAATGAGACTGTTTCTTTTTGTTTATGACATCTCGTCTACCTACTTCACATCTGCTACTGTCTGAGGATTACATGTTCGTGAATTGTAAAGTCTTTTTTTTATCACTATTAACTTGGTAGCCAAAGTTTTCCAACTAAAAACCGAAGACAACGTAACGCCAGTTATGGCCAGAATTTTACTGCGTTTCATTTTGATACGTGGCGAAACTGTATTGTTAACGAGTAATGATCGTAGACAACCGGACTTCTTCACTTTTCTAAACTTCCGATTAAATACATTTTAACTATCATTATATGTATATTTAGGTTGTATTTTATATTACTATAATAGTGGATGGTTTATTATTTTTTTTGGGTACCAATTATGACAGAACTTTGATCTGTAACGGAAGAAAAGAAATTAGGTTCTCTTGAAATTTCTTAATATCCATACATTACATTACAGTGTGTTTACACAAGATCAGAAGTTTACACAATAATATTACAATTGATAGTCACCCATGATCTTAAACGAATGAATGAAACCCTAGAAAAGACATATATATAATATCTGAAAGTCCAAAAAACGAATGTTGAAGATATCAGTTGCGATGGCGAATGTTGGTGATATTGGTAGAGTGTTGGGCAGCATAAGACGAATTAACATTGACAGAGAGAGAAGCAGCAGCAGCAGCAGTGGTGTGGCCTCTGGGGCTGACAAAGAATCCATCAGCACCATGTCTCTGCTCTAAGAACTCTGTTGTGGGAGCTTGAAAATCAGACCTGGTTCTCCTGTGAGAAGATCCATCAGATGCCAAGAGCAAATGGTAGCTGCGGTTTGAGCTTTCAGAATGGGAGAAGCTTCTGTAGCTTCGCTGAGCACCAGGCTTTTGCTTCTTCATCGCATGAATCAGATATGGAATCAAACCTTCCATGTGTGCTCTTTCTCTTCTCTTCTTTTCTCTCACAAATTCAACTTTGGTTTTCTGTGTTGAAGGTGACGATGATGGAGGACATATTTATGTTGGTGGAGTGTGCTGCGAGCCATCACAGATTTCACAGCTCAAATTGTCAACGCAGATTATTCCATTCATATCCTTCCACCACTACTTTTAACAAGTAAATATGCTTTTCGTTTCTACCACTTTTTTATTTTCTTTTCTAAATATTTTTGTTCTGTTACTTTTTATTTATAATAATAAGTACCATACGTAATATATTTCTTCTGTAAAAGAAAACAAAACAAAACAAATGCATAAATATTATACTCTATTCATATTAACTAAAAACTTTTATGATTATTAGCCACACAAAACTAGTTTATATCGTTAGGTTATTACTATATGTATATATTAACTGTTAAAGGAAATAAAATTGATTCCAACAAAAGAAAAGTTGTTTTGACTATAGAGGGATGTTTGAATATGTTGACACGGAAATTGGGTTTCTTAGGTTGTAATTGTTGAGTGGATAACAACTCTGACTATGACTTTTGCTTGCTATGGTGGAAAGCTACCCTTTTCTTCTTATCTTAAAATCATTATTATTCTTTAGTTTGACTCTATGAATTTATCCGCGGGGGCTATCACATTACGCGTAGTGACCAAAACCACCCAAGATTAAGCTTTGGTTTCCATAATCAGGAAATTCGAACGAAGAATCACCAAAATATATCATACAGATTTTAATAACTTTTCTATTAAATTCTTTTATTTAAAATGCTATATTTTTTAATTGAATTTCAACCGTGTATGTATGGTTGATATAAAATGCTATTACTAATGTAAAAAATATATTTTTTTATTAAAAATATGTCAAAATATACCGTAATCTTTTCTGATATTTTCTATTTCAATATCTATAAAAGGATTGTCACTATCATACATTTGTTATAAGTGACAATCATAGTCGTTATGTTCTCAAATGGTTTCCACGTTATCATATGTAATGATTAAGAAAACCATTCAACATGTTTTCAATCAAAATAATAAAAATAACTTATTTTACATTAATAATAATATAATTTTTTTTTAATCACAAAATATTACATTTTTTAACATGTAGATACAGATATGAAAGATAACAACAAAAATATAATTATACTATACAATTAACGAAAAAATAAAACTCATAAATCCAATTAAAAGGTATAATAATTTAAATACTCAAATGGAACAAAAAAAAATCAATAAAAATTTAATTAAAATACTTAACTTCATAAAAAAAACTTTGATTTTAATATTTGTATAACTTAAGATGATTATGCTAATTCAGAGTACTTTTAAGAATGGATTTTATCTATTTTTAAAGTCTTTCTTTAATCACAATACTTTTAGAATTTCATCCTTAACTTTTTAGTCTCTTATCTATATTTTTCTTCTGTACTTTTTTAACTAGATTTTAATATTTATAAAATAGATTATTAATATTAATAATTATAAATAAACATTTATCACTATATACATTATGCATACTTAATTCATAATATAAAGTCATAAATGTCAGTTTATTATAAATTTTAATTATAATATAGATTGTATACTGAAACCATCGTAACTTATGTGTATTTAATCTTACTAATCTTATATAACTTTTAATTTATCCTCTTTAGTTTTATTAATCAATTAAATTTCAATATGATTATAAAACAATAAATGCGAAAATATTAAACGCAATTTAACTTATTAATCCCAATCTAAAATTTAATTTATATATTTACAGATATTTATTTATTATAAATTTAATTATAATATAGCTTATAAATTAAAATTTTTATCATCTGTAACCTTTAATTATATAACAGTGAAATACTATTAAAAATACCAAAGATATATGGGTCTTAAAAAAAACTATGTAATGAGAGATATACGAGGAGAGAAATGGAAAGGCCTCACACACCAGTATCCAAATTTCAAATAATTAATTGCAATATTAGTATAACTTTTGTTATTTTCGAAATAATTTTCATCAGCTGGAATAGCTCAGTTGGTTAGAGCGTGTGGCTGTTAACCACAAGGTGGAAGGTTCAAGCCCTTCTTCTAGCGTTTTTTCTTTGCATTTTTCAAGCTTTTTAAATCATCCACCACTTATTTAAGAAATACTTGTATACTCATATATAGTATATAACTATATATTAATATATATTTAATATAGCATCTGATCCATCATACATAATATTCTTCCACTTTCACAAGTTGTCAAACTCTCCACTTTCTGATACAACTTTATATTCTTACCACACACCATGAGTAACTACTGCTATGGCTTCTAGCAGCTAGCAAAGCTTTCTCATTCTAATCATTCAGACGTGAACTCCTCGTTCTTCATACCCCCTGAAAATTTAACATCAATGTGGTGTCTAACCTGGGTTTCACTGGAGGAACCAATCAAAATAGTATGTTGTCCAATCACTAACTTTCTTTTGCCATCATTATCCACGTTACTTAGCAGTTCACATATATCAATTTTTACTGTCACAAACTCTGTCATCCCCACCATAACATATACTCTTTCAAATCCTATAAGCTGTTTAATTGGAGCACCACTCACCAGCTCTGAAGTTGCTGGCTCCCAGAAAACTAGCACCACATGTGATCCATTCAGGGGTCCATTGTTCTTCACACCAATGACAAGCAAAAATGTCAAGTTCTGGCAATTTATGGAGGAAATGTCAACAGCTTGACCCTCAGAGAGAGACTCAACTTGGGTGGCTGAGCTGGAAGAGAAGATGTTGTGTGCTTCAGAAATGGATGTGTTTTGAACCATTATGGTGGAGGGAGCAGATGCAACATTCATGGAGAATGTGGAGTAGCTTAATCCATGACCAAATTCATAGAGGGAACTACCATTGTAAAACCTATAGGTCCTTCCAGGGAAATTCCTGCTGATGTTGGCTCTCATGTTCATGTCTGTCATGGGCACTTGATCAACATAGGTTTGTGGATACCATGTAAAAGGAGACCTTCCACCTAAAGTTTAATGCTCCATTGTTAGTGAGTAAAGATTGTACGGTGTTCGAAAAGTAAACGTGAGACTAGATATTGTGATATTATGATAAGAGATAAATTTTAAGTTTAACTCAATCTTACAAAATTATATAAACTAAATTCACCTTATTGAATCTTCCAACGATTTCAAATGTGAATTTGATAAACATGTACAAGTAATATACTGTTTATACATACCTGGGTTGTAGTCTCCAAATATTACTTGGGCAATGGCATCCCCTCCAGCTTGGCCAGGATAACCTACCCACAATATTCCGGCTATGTTGCTGACATTTTTAGTGAAGGAAATGTCAATGGGACCAGCTGCCATTATCACCAAAATCAATTTTCCTTTGGTAGCCCCAGCCACATCTTTCACAAGCTTCCCTTGAAAACCAGGTAATGTCAGGTTCTCTCTATCCAGGCCCTCTGCTTCAATAGATTGGTCTAATCCCATCACCAACACCACTGCATCAGCAGAAGTTGCTGCCTTAACTGCTGCTGCAATTAGGCTCTGATTACCACATTTTACATTGCTACAACCGGGTGCATAATTTACCGAAGAAATGTACTTTCGTAGTCCTTGTAAAGGACTGGTGTAGCGGCAAGGAATGCCAGCATAGTTACTGATCATAACTTCTGTTGCATTGGCATTTGGTCCAATCACAGCCAATTTTTTTATGATAGTTTGGGATAAGGGAAGAGCTCCATTGTTTTCCAGCAAAACTATTCCTTGCTTTGCAGCATCCACAGCCAGTTGCTGATTTTCTTTAGTGCACACATCAGATGGCCCAAGGTTTGCAAATGGAAGTGACTTGGGGTCATCAAAGAACCCCAATCTCATCAGAACTATGTAGTTGTACACCAACGCTTGGTCTACTGTTGCTACGTCTACTTTTTTCAAGTTTACTGCATTTTCAGTGTATTTTTTCAGAAAATCGCCACAGTTCATGTTTAAACCTGCGTGATAAGATACCATTTAGTTATCCAAAACCACTACTAATTTTTCCTCCTTATCAGAAAATCTTCAGCTGTAACCATAGTTCTACCTGCTTTAAGTGCAAGAGCCACTGCATCTTCAGGAGTTGCAGTGTAATGAATTGCATCATAATAGACTTCCACTGAATCACAATCTGAAACAATATATCTGTAAGGAAAGTAGAAGAGATCAGAGACTTGCTATGTATAAAATATAAATCTCAACAAATTATAATTGTTGTGTATTGAACACAAACCCATCCAGACCCCACTGGCCTCTTATTATTCCTTTGAGAAGATCTGGATCAGCACATGTAGGAACACCATTCACCCTATTATAAGAGCACATAACACTGCTAACATGTCCCTCCTCCACACATTTCTTGAATGGAGGCTGATACGTGTCCTCCAAGTCTTGCTTTGTCACCTGCAGCAGGAGCAATGTAGCAAAATCATCATCTCATGCATAAAAATCAGACATCTCCATTAAATCCCACACCACTTATGCATATTTCTCAAACAACTTCGTCATGACATGCATCTATGAATAAAATGTTCGATGGTGTCAGAACACCATGTGTCCATAATCCATACCAATTTCTACGTAAAATGTAGTCACTTCTTTACCTTTGCATCAAAATGAAAGCGATCAACGCCTTTCCAATTGTCAATGTCATAAGCAGTGTAATGCTTACAACAGCTTGAAACCTTAAGCCTATCAGCTTTAGCACTTGCTTCGTCCTCCACTTGTTGTAGGCCACGAACATAGTTGACAGCATATCTAGACACCACCAAAGGGTCTTCCCCTGGAGTTTCTTGGCCACGCCCCCACCTAGGGTCGCGGAACACATTGACGTTAGGACTCCAAAATGTCAACCCAGCCAAGTCCACATTGTACATGGCTCTAGCCTCTGTTGAAACAACCTGCCCCATCTTGTGCCACAGACTTTCATTGAAGCTTGCAGCTGATAGTATCACTGCTGGGAAGCTAGTGGCACCAGGCACCTTCTTGTCAAAACGTGTCCCTGGCCCCAAGTTGGAGACACCATGAAGTGCCTCTGACCACCATTCATAAGCAGGCACACCAAGCCGAGAAATTGCGGCAGAAGGGTCCACTAGTTGCTGTGCCTTTTCTTCCAGTGTTAGGCGTGACACCAAGTCCTTCGCCCTGTCCTCGTAAGATAGAGAAGAGTCACAGAATGAAAAGTTGCTTGTCTTAGCAGATCCTGCGTCACATGCATGTTTTTGGCAGGAACATGGGAGAATCAGAAATGAAAGGAAAATGGATAAGAACCAAAGTTGGTTTTTCATGATGTTGTTTTGCCAGAACTGTGTATATGTTGGAGTTGGAGAGTTGTAATCCCTCTGCTTGGTTTTATACACAGAAAAAGTTTAGGCCTGAGATTGTGTGCATCTTTTTTCCCTTTTCATGCTAAAAGTTGCTTGCTTGTGGATTGAGATACATGGTAGAATGTGGATTGTTTAGTTAGTGATATGGCTGTAATGTGTAATGATGCTAAGATGCTTAAACGAAACAAAAGTGTCTCTTGTCGTGGCATCACTAGTTACTGGTGTTGTTCTTACAGGGTCCAACATTTTTCCTGTAGTGCCTGCAATAATTTTGGGATAAGAATGTTTTATTGGCCCTACGAAGGAATTGTCGTTGAAATTATGAACATGATCCCTTGCAATGAATGTGATTGGACTGTTGAAACACGTTACTAAATATGAATAGCTAAGGATCAATATATTTCTTGGGAAATAAGGTACTAGTACATATGAATGAGATTAAGGATAGATAAAGAGAAAGAGTTACTCATGTCATACCTTAGGGTGCCTTTGAAGCTACAACACATCAAAAGTCCAATCTTTTTATTTAGATATAATTGAACCATAAATTTATCATATTTATTTAAGGTAAAAGAAGTTTGATTAATTAAATTATAAAAAAACATTTAAAAATTGAAAGCTGAGTTAAAATTATGAATTATTCAAAATGAGACGCTTAAAATCATAAAAACAAAATAATAGATCAAGAATTAAAAGAGACCAAATTTGTAATTTGTTTTGTATTTTTATACACCTAAATACTTGTTATAATTGCATGCATAGAGATAAAAAAAAAAGACGGTTAGATTTCATTAACTTAAACCTGTCTTATATCATTATTAAGTCTGAGTCACACCTTTTACAAAGTTCTTTTTATGTCTCACTTTAGTCCTGCTTAAATGTGTTAATGTGTTATCTTGTTCAATCTACAAATTTTTTATGAAAAAAAAAAAATACTATGAACGAATTAATAAGTTTGACTTGACCAACAAATTTGAAAACTCAATGCATCTTGTTCATAAAAAAATAAACAAAAATCATAGATTAGAAATTGAAAGAGATCACAATTGAATCTATTTTCCTTTACTTAATGTATCTAATATAGGTGTTTTAGTTAAACATCACTTATCTTCATTCTTTACTATCTAAACAATTTTTCCCCATAGTAACTTATAATTTCATTTACTAAATAAATAAACTGCACAGGTGAGCACATGTATTCTTATATTTCTTCAATATTAATTTACTGATAACTTTTATTGTTATTATTATAGTTTAATAAAAAAAAGTCTCAAATTAAAAAAAAATTGACACCCATGAAAAGTTCTTAATTAGATAAGTAAAAGAATGGATCTTACGATGCAAGAGAAAAAGTAAAATAAGAACTTCTTAACAAACATGATCGAAAAAATCATATCTTTTTTAGTATCACATGTCAGAAAACCTTATAAAAATGATAAAATATATTTAGATATCCTTTAATCTGTATAAATAACATATTAAAAAATAACACAATAACAAAAACATTATCAAATTAATACGACGAAGACATAATCAAATCATTAAAGTTACTTAACAATTGAGTAAACATAAGTTAACTTAACAATTACCATGATTTCTTTATGGGTGCTTAACCATTGCTCTAAAGTAAATACAAGTGATTGATATCATTATCCTCGTATTCTTTATTTAAATTATAATTAATTTATATTAAATTATTCATTTTATATTACTTAGTTATAATTCGTTATCCATCTAAGTTCTTCAAATCACAAAATAAAAAAAAATTCAACCTCTTGTTTTCTAGTTTTAGCAAAATAAAGAAAAAAATATGATCTTTAATTATAATCTGTTTTTATTTTTTATTGTGATGAATAAATAAAAATTTGTTAACACGTAAAATATCATAAGTGAGGGTATTGGGATGTCACGTTCCGAAAGTTTTGTTTATATTGTTACAGTATCAATGACTAAACATTGCGTTTTGTAAAACTAAAAGAGAATTCAAAAAATAATATTTTGTATAAGTTTTAATTGATAATAGAAAGTGTCTTTAAAATAAATTTTGTTCTCCTCTAGCTCTCTTAGAGAACAAACAAGAAAAGAAAAAAACAACTTAAAGTACCAGTAAAGCATTTATTAATATTTCTTTTGAACATATATTTTTTTAATTGACTTTCTTGCAAAATTATATAAATTCAAAAATTTCGTTTCTTATTTAATAATTACTGTAATTGTATAGTTTTTAAAAAATTCTGGTAACCATAAATATGTTACTCCTTGCTTATTATAAAAGGGACTTTAGAAATGTGATAAAGTGTAGGGTTTCTTTTTTGAATAGATTAAATAGGATCAATATTCAAATTTGCCTTTGAAATTGTAATGTTAGTTTAATTTCTTAAAATAAAAATGTTTCTGAAAGTAAACAAATATATCTTTACATTTAGTCCTATATTAAATTTGAATTGAATGGAAGTTAACCTATGACAACTAGTACAACTTACATGTTTATTTTTTGACTAGAAGGAAACATTTTTTTATTTTTTTTTTACTTTTTCATTTTCTTAAAGCATCACCATTTATTATTTTCAATTTAGCCCTTGAACTTAATTATTTGTTATCATTTTGGTAATATTTTCAAGTTTTTAATTAAACTTTTAACTATATATCAAATCCTTAACAAAGATATATCATCGTCTTTTTCCATCACTTTCATTTATATATTATTTTTCATATCTTTAACTTTCCTCTCATACACTTGATGGTTCATTTTCGCTTTCATCTATCTCCATTACGTGCATATCAAGTTTATCACTTAACATTTAAACACACATAAAGTCAAATATAAACTATGAGAACATTCATCCATACAAAAATAAGCGATAAAATAGTATTTTAAATAATATGAGAGAATACTCCACTTACTGTAATTTGTAATATTACTAATCGAAATTAGTTTTTTTAAATAAAAAATACTTTAAATTGAATTTTATTTAAGAATAATTGATTTTTAACCTATACAATGTAGAATTTATAGATTTTTTGTTTAAATAAAGAAAAAAAAAATTATAAACTTAGAGTGATGTGAAAAGTGGATAATTAGAAAGATAATACCTATCTTAGAAAAGAAAAAGAAAAAAAAAACACACAGATGATCTTCCATATATATTATTGCACAATATTAAAAGGAAAAGAAAAAATGTACATTTTGCCCTCTTTATTGTTCTTGAC
>Ga0209589_1000098_pt1 | contig 88220 bp, 54 predicted proteins | sample CowpeawhiteBW_FD_187525 | JGI IMG/M metagenome (GOLD analysis project Ga0209589, IMG submission 187525) | Root nodule microbial communities of legume samples collected from California USA - Cow pea white BW (SPAdes) (version 2) | ecosystem: Host-associated > Plants > Roots > Nodule | place: USA...
CAACGTCCCGGCTGTGCGCAAACGCCGCCCCGGCGGCGATCGCGGGCCCGGAATCGCGCCGCATCGGCTCCAGCAGCACGTCGGCCTCGCCGCCGATCTCGGCGAGCTGCTCCAGCACCATGAAGCGATAGGCCTCGTTGGTGATCACGATCGGCCGCTCGAACAGGGTCGCGTCCGCGACCCGCAGCAGCGTCTCCTGGAACGTCGAGCGCGCCCCGAACAGCGACAGGAACTGCTTCGGATGCACCTCGCGCGAGGCCGGCCATAGCCGCGTGCCCGCACCGCCGCACATGATCAGGGGGATAATTCGCCGGTCCATCGATGCCTCACGTGCGTCACCAGAAATTGTATCCGCAGCTACCCATCACGGAGACGTAGCGTGCTCACGGATCCTGCCGGCATCGACGATCCCAGGCGCACTGTCGAAGGTGTGTTTGGCAGACCAAGTCAAATCATTATCGAAATAGATCTGGACGAAGACGCCACCTGAAAATTTCACTTCCAAGAGCCCTGCGCTCCTCGGAGTTCGCCAAACACGTGATCTTGATAGGGTTATTCCTTCGATAGCCTTCTATGGCGCTATCCCTGCAAAATGGTGCCGGTTGAAGAGACTTGAACTCCCGACCTCCGTCATACGATGACGACGCTCTACCCCTGAGCTAAACCGGCATAACTCACCATTACCACGTGTGCATTCTATTCGAAACTGAAAGCTGTCGCTCTCAGGACGCGCTTAACGTTAAACTTTGAGACTGTCAGATCAATCCCTCCCGCGCGCCGTGAACCGACGTAGGACGCTCGGCCGGCGGTTCCACAGCGCTCGCGCCCGTTAGTCCCAGAGGGATCGAACGGCAACGTCGGTAGGCGTTAGAAGCAGTTCGATAACCGGCCTTCCACTCCGTGATCGCGATTGGCAGCCCGGGCCAGCGCTCTTCGGACAGGGCGCACTATTCAGGCTACTCCACCCGAACAATTGCAGCCGTGCGTTTAATCTGTTTATTTAATTCACCATTGTGGTACGATTGATTTAATTCACAGGTCATCCGCTGCGTTAGCGCGCGATGGCGTTTCGCGGTTGGGCGCTTGCAGATCAGGAGAACACCCACCTAGGCAAGACTCTTGAGCCCCCGACGGCCGGTGCGTCGAGGCGCCGGCAGAAGAACCAATATTCCCAGCGCAGTTTCGCGTGACGGAGACCATGGCCAGCATCATCAGCGGACTTAATACGCATGCGCCACACAATTGGGACGGCACCCAAGGATCGAGAAATCATCATCGTTGAAGATGCGCAGAGCGGTGCCTCTGACCGAGTTCGATGGTCGCCGCAGGCGGGCCGTTGGATCAAGGAAAACGGTGATCCTATCAGCATCACTCCAACGCATTGGAGCCCCATACCGGCCGATCCCCATACTAACGCGGCAGGCGGTATCACAGATCAAGACCGTGAACATCTGGAATTCTTGATTGCACAGACTGCGACGAGAGGAACGCACTCCGCGACCCTCACCTCTGCCAAACGAGCTCGATCATTTTACAAGATCCTTGCTATCGTCACAGCGGCGTCGTTCGCATCACTTCTGCCCGACTCGTACTATCGGAAGGCGTTGGCTCCTCAAAGCTACATCGATGTCCAGCACATCTTCCAAATCGCGATCGAGCAGCTTTCCGCGCAAATGGATACCGCAGCGAAACGGTCGGCAGCGGGAGTTCCCATCATTGCCGGGCGGCAAGACCGGACGCCATCGGAACCACCCAGCCAACCTGATATCAAGGTGCCGAGCCCGGCCAACGCCAACGATGCTGACTTCAGGCGCGTTGCCGGCAAGCTTTCCGCAGACCCGCGTGAACGCAACCGCTCGGCCGCGCTCGAAACCGAACTGGCCGCAGTTCGTCAATCTCTAGAAGACGCCGTTGCAGCATTGAATCGGGTTGAGGGCGAGATCGCCGAGCTGAAAGCAACGGCACATGCTCACTTCGAGAGGATGCAAGACAGTAGAACGCTCGCGACGGCTGCCGGCCACGCCGTCCTCCCGGAGCAAGACGCGGCTGGTGTGTCGCTCAGTTCGCCAAAGAACGAATCCCTTCCACACTTAGCTTATGGACCGATAATTGGTGCACCGAAGCCCTTCACAGCTTGGCGCGCAAGTCAGCAGCATTCCGAGTTCACGACCGGAGTGCAACTCCTCGGTCTCATCCAAGGGGGAGAAGCAGGACGATTGCGGCAACTGCTAAAGGTTGTGACCGCCGACCCCGAGCGGGTTCCCCTACGGAGTCTTGAACCAATTTCGCAGATCGGTTGTTCAGCACCGTGGCGTCACCAACCCAGATCGCTCATCGCTGCAGAGGGCGATGCTGGAAGCAGAGCGAAGCCTGGCTTGCCTACCATCCTGTGCGTCCAGCCACACGGATCCGGTCCACGGGGCAGCATTAAGGCAATTCGCTAGCCGTCCGCTGCTGCCGGCCTCTGGCCACGCCTAAGCAAAGCTTCTCACGCATTCAGCCGGCACGCTTCATCCCAACCGGCCACATACCTTTGGTCTGTCATGTTCCGCTCGATGGTCTCATTTGATTGCTTCGAGACTTCCTGAGAACTCGGCCAGCCAACCGATACGGCGCCCGCAACCTGTCGAGGCCTGAGAACACAACATCTCGATAGCTTCTGGGTTGAGAAGCACAGAGAAGCCTCATTCCACCGGCTTTCAAAGTATCACTCATGACCGACCTGCCTGGTGGCCGCGGGTGGAGACCCATTCTCCTCATGATCGAATTGACCTGATAGATGTGAGCTTTTCTGTCGAGATCCGCCATGCAGAAGTTTATGCTAACGCTGATGGAGACGCTGCTTCCATTTCTGACCCAGTGAGGGGCCAAAGGAGGATGGTGGACGGCTACTCCCGGAGCCAATTGGAAGCGCTTGCCGCGATCGCCCAACTGTTCTCGATACTGCGCACCATTTAGATCACCGAGATAGAACTTTTCAATCTCCGGATCGGGAAGGAGTTCGCGATCGTTCGGATCGAAAAGCCAAACGTCCTTTTCGCCCGCAATCTGACACAGGAAATTGGCCTCATGGTCGATGTGATAGGGCGTAACGATGTTGGGGGACGATATGAACACCGTCATCTGCGCCCAAGTGACGTTCGAGAGGACCTTTTGACCGAGGAGGTCCTCCACGTCCAGCAATGCCTGTTGCAGCAGCTTTTGATAGTCGGAGCTGACAGCATTGATATTGCTGATCTTGACGTAACTATGAGAGTGAGTCAGCCCGCTGATAGCGCTTGCAATGCGAATTCTGTCGACCATTTCCGAGAATTTTGCGTTGGTCTTTCCCTGCCCACCCGACACCACGAACCGATCGGGTCGATCGTGCGCTATCCAGAACGCTGCAGCGTCCTCTAGCGCCGCGAGCGAGAAAAGATCGCTGTCCGCGAGATGGTGTTTCAACGAGAATGCCGAGTTGCCAAAGTGCCGTTGGAATTCTTCGGTCTCGGCGGAGAGAACAGGCGAGCGTCGATCCATGCGCTCAACGCAACGTTCAGGAACAACCATCGAAATGGCCTCCTCATCGTGATCAAATTAACGTCGACCCGAGGAGAATCCGGGAGAAATATCGCCCTCTTCCGCGGGCCCATTAACGATTTCGGATGCAATAAATTTCAAATGCAATAAATGCCTGACAGTGGCGAGCTTAGCAGACCAACCTGACAGGAAGCTTGCAGCAATTTGTATCGGAATATTTCTAGCGAAGGCAGCTAGTCCGCGGAGGATGACCGCAGTTCGCCAATAGCGGCTCCAGGCTAAAGCCTTTCGCGATCGAGGGCACTGTGACTACAGGCTGATCGGCGTACCTCGATGAGGACTTTCCAGGCTCTTGCGTACAACAAGCGACATTTGAAGCATCGCAGAGCAATGACAAATTGAATTGCGTTTAAAATCTCGTATTATAAAGCTTAATTGCTGAAGTTTATTGCCAAGAATTTGCCCCTGCGTAGAGTGCGACCTCTATCGGCGAAGCTCGAAAAGTTACCGCCGACCTTGGTATTTGGATACAGTTTTTTATATATTTGAACCGTCGGTGTTTCATGTCTGGAGAATTGCGCCGCCAATATCTGGAATTGAAGAGATTGCGGAGGATAGTGGCGGACCTTGAGAATAGGCTTTTGGCGAGCCAACCGCCCCCGAACGGCGAAGATCAGGCCAAGGCTGCCGAGTCGATTGGTTCAAGCAAGCCGCCGAACGATCCGGAAGAGTAAGAGATCGCCGGCTATAAAGTAAGCAAAGGGGATGCACGGCCGCAGGTTTCTTCCAATCCAGCCTTGCAGCGAACGGTCCATCCTGAAGGACGGTATGCACCGCTTCGCGGCGGCATCTGTGCGAGGCTGGTGGAAGCTGGGTCGAGATCCCGAATGCCGCAAGCACCCGTCAAGTCTAATCGAAAGTCACGAAGCGGCATGAATTCCCAAAGAGCGAAAGTCGGCTCGACGGCGGCGGACATCCTCGACGCCCATGGTGGTGTTGGCCCCGGCTTCGATGCGCTGCGCCTTCTGCTAGCGGTTTGGGTCTTCACCATACACGCCATGTTCATCTGTAAGGGAGCGGACGCAGCGGAGCAGTTTGCGAGCGATCCGTTGCACAGGATTATTGCCAGCCCGGTGCTGCCCATGTTTTTTGCGGTCAGCGGATATCTTGTCACCGGTAGCGCCCTTCGCATTAGGAGCACAACGACCTTTCTGCTGTTCCGGGTATTTCGAATCGCACCTGCGCTCATCGTCGAGGTTACTCTAAGCGCGTTGATCCTGGGACCATTGCTCACCGACAAGGATCTGCTGGAGTATTTTGCCGATCCTCTGTTTTTCAGATACTTCCTGAATATTGTGGGCAACGTACAATTCTTCCTGCCCGGTCTGTTTGCCCAGAATCCGGTACCTGGCGCCGTCAATCTCAATCTATGGACATTGAAGCCGGAGTTCTTCTGTTACGTATTCATGTCGGCAATGATCCTTTCAAAGGTGATCTTCAGCAGGACATACTTCGGACTGATCGGTCTGTTGGTGTTGCTCTCAACGACGGTCTACATCGTCAGGGGTGGCCAAGCGTACAATTTCTTGGGCGTTGCGGATTGGAAGATCTTGGTCGTCGCCTTCATCGTCGGGTGCTTGTCGTTCCAGTGGAACGACCGCATCGTGGTCTCGCGCGGCTACGCCGCGATTGCTTTAATTGTCGCCTGCATCGCTGTTGCTTATCCGCCGTTGGCGGTCCCCGGCGTGCTCGCGCTCGCCTACATCGTCATCTACATTGGCACTCGGAAAATTCCTCTTCCAAGTTTTCTGACGAACGGAGACTACTCTTACGGGATCTATCTGTTTGGCTTCCCGATCCAGCAGACCCTGGTCCATTTCCTGCCTTCAGACTACAGAACCGGATGGCTCGTGCTGATGCTGGGATTTCCGCTCACACTTGGATTTGCCATGCTTTCCTGGAATTGCATTGAAAAACCGGTCCTACAGCTAAAGAACAAGCTAAGAGCGAGCCCTCGCGGCCTATTTCGAACTTGGCGCTCCAAAGAAATCGGGCTCGAACAGGCTCGGTAGCCTTGGTCTGCATCAATTTCCACGAAATCCTGGTCACCTCGCCGCCAGGCGCTCGGCGCAACAGTTCGTTCGCCTTGAGCCCCGCAAGAATGAAGCTTGAACGCGCTTCGTCGGTCGAGCGGCATCATGCGTATAGCCCTCCCTCTCCGCCTGTCTTTTGCTTTCGCCAGAGCGCCATGATCTGAGGGCCGATCGAGTAAGTACCGGCTTTCGCTCTCGCCGTGAGGCCGCGCAGATAGCCCCCCGGACTCTTGATTTCCGCTGAGCGCTGCAGAATTGCGGCGATTGTAACCGCAGCGTCCGCCTCCCCCATCTCCTGAATGGCCTCATCCCAAGCACTCGGGCTAATGCCTAGTGTTGATCGCACCACGCGAGCGGTCGCCAACAGGTCATTCCAGCTCGAAATCCCGTGGCGGGCGTACATTGCGATATCCGGGCACGCCTTCAGAATGAGTCCGAGAGGGAAGCCGACAGATTGGGCTCTGTCAGGTTTCTCGATGGTTTGATCGGTCCCGGCTACCGCCGCCCCGCTTCGTTGCGAAGCCGGTTCAAGTTCAGTAAGGGGGTCTGTATTTGTATTCTGATATTGCGCGCCGGAATGGCTGGCATTGCCGTTCGTTTTCTGTGCAGAGATGTGAGAATTCAGCAGCTTGCCCGTCTCGACGGCGAGTTCATTCAACCTCGCTGCCAATGGCTCCAATAACGTTATGGAGGCCATTCGAGGCAACCGCTGGCTCAGTCCGGCAAACTGCTTCTGCAGTGCGGACCAATCACCGGGAGCCCCGTCCTCAATGGCGATCGCAATCATCTTTGCGATGTCACGACGCAAGATCGTGACGCGCTCCCTCGCCAATGCAGCCAGGCGCCGTTGTTGCCGAACCTCGTCGGCCAGTCGTTCAAATTCTTCCGCGCGGGCGATTATCGGTGTGAGGTCGAATCCAAACGCCTGCTCAATAGAGCCGTCGCCGGCTCTGCGAACGTAGCGCTTTCCGTTCGGACTGTCCCGGCGAATGATCATGCCCCGACTTACCAAGGCACTCAGGTGACGCCGCAAGGTCGTCCCTGCCATGCCGTGTGTCCGCTCGCTGAGCGAGGCATTCGATGGAAAGACGACGAGATCTTTACCCGGGGTAAGAACAGTCTCCGGCAGGCAAGTGAGCAGGGCGTTCAGAACGGTCAACGCTCGGTCGGAAATGACAAGGCGATCCTTCGCATCGGTAATTGCGCGAAAGATTTTCCATTTATGAATTACCCTGTCATCAGGACATAGAGAGGCGTTCGCCTGGCTTGCAACCATGGCAAGCGTCAGCGCTCGGCTCCCAAAAGGAGCCGTCGGGTAGCTGTTGTTCATTTTCCTTGCCTTCTTTAGGCAAAGAAAAAGCGCTCGGCGAATCGTTACCGCTGCAAATAGGCTTGACTAGGATTCGCGACCGTGATTCTCTAAGGCTGCTTACACGTTAGAGAAGGCTTCCGGGGCGGAAACGTTTCGGGGGCCTTTTTCTTTGCTTTTTGCTCCTTTGTTAGGGTGCTTACGCCTTTACTGAATGCGCCGCTGGATTCTCCGAGCCGCAGTGCCGTTCAGGCGGCCTAATCAGGCTCATTTCATCCACGCGTCCTCTGATAATCCGAATAGAGTTCCGCCAGGCGCTCGACAACATATTCGCCAAAGCCAGGCGCCGCCTTTTCATCCACTGCGAGCATTGTCCGTTCTGGGCGCCGGTCTATTGAAGCCACCCTCCGCCCATCCTCCGCGGTCCAGATGGTCGCCCGCGCCTTTTCTCTGCGGGGAGAGAGTGCTGCGCAGACCGAGGCGAAGCGTGCATCGGAATCGGATGCTAGGAATGGATGGCTCATGAGAAGCTCGGCGAGCCCTGCTGCTGCATCCCGGCCCTGCAGAAGCACTTCCAACTCCATCCACCTTCGGCGCCCCACCTTGGGTGCCGGACCTATGGCATTGACAAGCGACCTCGGAATGGCGCGCGCAACGCCGATGAGACGGGAAAGCTCCGTCTTGTCGACACTCAGGGCCAGTCCGATCGTGTCCCGCTTGAAGCCGCTTTCCTCGAGTGCGACGGCATAACTTGCCCTTTCGATGAACGACAGATCGCGTCGCTCGCCATTCTCCTTCCCTTGTGCGACGACCAACTCGTCGTCCGTCAGCTTCCTGACGATGGCCCGCACGGGTCGCTTCAGCTCACTAAGAGCTCGCACTCGGCGATGCCCGTAGGCCGTTTGAAACCGCGACGGATCGCGTGGGTGTGGCCGCAACAAGACGGGGACAAGTTGCCCGCTCTCCTCGATTGAGCGCACAAGCGCCGTATGATCGGCTTCCGTGCCCGGCATCCGGTCCGGAACGATCGAAGCGTCGATCAGCGAGGGGTCGATTTCAACCACGGTCTCGCCACTTGCGAAACGTTCGGCAAGCGCCTTGGCCGCATGGTTCTCCGCCGAAAGCTTCTCTAGCGATCGGCTCATCGCTCCGACGGCACCTCTGATCCCGAAAGTCGGCGACGTGCGTTCTGGCTCGGTGGATTGGACGCTTTGACCGGGGGGTCCAAGGTCGTCCATCAAGCCACTTAGGAGATTCTTGCGCCCCATTACGTCCTCCCCCAGGCGGAGAGCATGAGATTCTGGATTTCCCCGTTCACACCGTCCAGCGACTCCATCGCGCGATCGTAGGTTGAACGCGTGAACTGCTCGCGAGGGACTTCGTAGAGGGTTTGCTTAGTGATGCCGGCATCGCTGATCGCTGTGCTCTTCAGCATCATGTTTGTAATCATGCGATCGCCAAAGAGGGCTCTCATGAACCCTACCATTTGCGCCTGCGGACCGTCGCCGGGCTCGTATCGCGTCACGAGGTATCGCATCCAGTCGTAGTTCATATTCCCGCCAGCCTTCGCCACCACCTCGAGCAAGTCGGCCGTCATCAGCAGGAACTGCGACATCGACATGACGTCGAGCATTTGCGGATGGACAGGAATCAGAACGGCTGTGGCTGCACAAAGAGCTGAAAGGGTCAGGAACCCAAGCTGAGGCGGGCAATCAATGACGACGACGTCGTAACGGTGTTCGACCGTCGCCAACACGCGAGCAACGCGAGCAAAGAACAGCGGATCACCTGATTGGCGTTGAGCCAGCGCCTTTGGCGTCTCGTGCTCAAATTCCATTAACTCAATGTTCGCCGGGACAATATCGAGATACGGGAAGTAGGTTGGACGAATGATCTCGGCCAGATCACGACGTCCGTCGCCATATCGGATCGCACCGTACAGCGTACCGTTCTCTTCGACGTCAAATTCCGGCTGATAGCCGTGGAGTGCGGACAGCGACGCCTGAGGGTCAAGGTCAACAGCCAGAACCCTGAACCCCTGTAGCGCAAGATGCTGGGCGAGGTGGGCCGCGCTCGTCGTCTTGCCAGACCCTCCCTTAAAGTTGACGACTCCGATGACCTGGAGGTGGTCCCCTTCCCTTCGGTTCGGCAGGTACCTCCGTGACGCTTTGCCGGTCTCGTCGAGATACGTACGCAGGGCCTGGATATCCTGGAGCGAATAGAGCCGACGGCCCCCAGCAGCGATTTCTGGCTGCGGACCCTTCCCTTCCAGGGTAAGTTGTCGGAGATAGGAATCGTTAACCCCGATCAGCTTGGCGGCTTCGCCCGAGGAAAAACGACGCAGAGTTTTGGCGGCTTTCGGCGGAAAGAGCTTCAGCCGATGCGCGACAAGCTTGGCTGACAGCTCACGGGCGTCAGCCGCGATGAGCTCATGAATGGCCGTCGGCGGATGGTCGGCCACCGTATCCATTCTTCGTCTTTCGTCTGCTAAAGACACGGCTCGCTCTCGTTTTTACGCTGATCGTTCGAAAAACGGTGACTTGGCGTTAGTACGACAGATTCTCTACCGGCCGGCAATAAAGAAAGGGTTAACGACGGATTAAGGAATCCGAAGTGAGTTTAACGATCAACATCCTGCCCACTCTGATCGTCCGAGCCTCAACGGTCGAGCTTGCCTCCGAGAAGGCCCTCTTGGATGAGCCATGCCCGAGCCTTCGACCCACATGCGGTCCAAGGACCCTTGCTGCTTCACTAACTCCAGTTTGTGAAGGCACGATGCAAATGCATTGTGCTCGCATATTGACCACCTCAAGATCGATCCGCCCCGCCGTCGCGTTTGGATGCTTGCTCGGCGAATGCTGGCCGGATGAAAGAAGGGCCGCCGACAACCTGCCAGTCCAGCGGGCTCCCCGGCTTGGTCCAAGCGCGCCACGGACGGGATCCGCGGGTCAGTTTCGATAGGATTGGTTGTTTTCCGGCGTCGGGTAGCACAAGCACGGCTCGGTTCGATGCGGAGGGGGCGCCTTGCTTGTCGCGGTCGCTACCGTCGGCGCGCCATCACCAGCCGAACGAAGGACTTGCAAAGTTGACCGCGGTCAACACCAGCGCCGACCTATCCGCCTGAGTAAACAGATCTGTTCGACAACTTTGGATGCGCTCAGGCGGTGATCTTCCGCCGACGCGACTTCGCTGGCTTCGTCCAACGACCGCCGGCTCCGTCAAAGACTTTGCTCGAGGTCTCTTGCCCCGAAAGCCTGTTGCAAATGGAAGATGGAAACGGGATCGTGAGCGGTTCAGATGGCGGCGGCAAGGCTACCGCTGATGTTGTCTCGCGGCCGGAAGGCTCCGACGCTGAAGTTGACCGCGGTCAACTTCAGCCCTTCGCGATGCGTCATATGACGCATCATCTATAGAACGCGCCCGGTTGGCGATTGCGCTCCGAAGTGCGGAAGGCTTCGGACGCGCCCCTGTCCGGCTCGGCCCGCGATGGGCTGTTGGAGATTCGGTCGAAGCAGCATCGCCACAACATGAACGGCAGACGCACAGCCTAATCGGAGCGGACCTTGCCGGCGTTGGGATGCCGGCGAAATCATCGTCGTCGCCGGGCATTTATGCCGGCCAACATCGCCGCAGAGCAAAGTTGACCGCGGTCAACTTTGCTCTGGAGTGGCTGGTCACAGCTAGCGAACCAGCCCGCGGTCGAAGATAAGAGGGTAACGATCTGCCGGGCGCCATTATGGTTAACATACAATAAAGCCGCTAAATGGGTTGACCGCGGTCAACTGAAGGGATCAACGCGCTGACAGCGGACAGCCTCCGAGCGTGTGACTCCGTCACCGGCAGGAGAAAACTAGCAACGCCACTGCCGAGGGCAGCAGGTCTGATGGCATTGATCCGGAGGGCAGGGACGTCCGCCAGCCAACCAGGCAAATTCCGCTCGCTTTGAATCTCACCTCCGCATGGCCACGCAAGCCAAAATTGGAATGGCAACATCCCGATCGAAAATGAGCTGCAGCCAGGGACGTCTCCCCGGCGGCAACGCGCAAGGACACCACCACGCAGGCAGGCTTGCTATTGCCGTTCGATACAGTATGGTCGGACTGCCCTGCCAAGCGCGGCCCGACCAGATCCACGAAATCCGCGACCAGTACCAGAAGCTAGAACCCAATTAGCTTCCGTCCAATTCAAACACGCACGTGTTTTCAATGCCTTGGGCGACCTATCAGATTCCCGATCTGTCCTGGTCAAAGATATCGGTTAGAGTCGCGGAAGCCGAAGATAAGGTGGCTCGTTTGGATGAGCGGCTGCTGAAGAGCGAGATACGCGAGGGCTGGCGGCACAGAACAGATTTTCTCGAAGTAATCTCGAGCGTGTGGTTGGACGGCGAAGCTGTTCATCTGGACGATCTGGTTCTGCACGACGCCATGATGGACAACGGCGCTCCGACCGCCGAACTAACCAGGGCGCATGCTGTTCTTCGTTTGCGCCGTCGCATTGCCGCCTCCGTGGTTGACTGGAGAACTTCGGCAGCGGCTGTCATGGACATTCTGGGTCGCAACACGTCGGCTGTAACCGTCTCCAACCCTAATGAAGAGAGTGGCCAGTTCGATCCGAGCGACGAACTCGAAGTCGCCCTTACCGCCATCGACCGGGCTATGCTGCGCAGCGAAGGCTTGCTTGAGCGAACGGACTATCCGGTCGAGCAAGTCGGCGTCGAGAAGGCGCGGCGGGCAGAGCGGATCGAGGAATGGCTCCAGATCGTCCAACAAACCGCCGCGCTTCCGCCGACGATTGCTGCGGTAATCGCCCAGGACGCGTGGACCGAGATTGCTCCGCTCGGCTTCGATCGGGGAGAAGGCCGGCTGCTGGCGGCCTCGCTTCTTAGTCTTCGAAGGAAGACCGTCTCCCATATGACCCTTTGGAGTGTCGGCGAACGCACCGTCCCGCTAGAGCACCGCCGCGGTCGACAAACTGATCTCCGCTATGCGGCTGGCCTGAGCTCTCTCGTCGCGGCGGCGGAGGAGGGGATGCGCCGTCATGAGACCTGGCTTACGGCCAAGCGGTTGCTAGCCCGCAAGGCAAGGGGACGTCGTTCCACGTCACATTTGCCGGCCTTGATCGACCTCCTGATCGGTAACCCTCTGGTTTCCGCAGCGATGATCTCAAAAGAGTTGCGAGTCAGCCAACGGGCGGCATTGGACCTTGTTGCGCAACTCGGGGTCCGCGAAATAACCGGCAGGGATCGCTTCCGAGCTTGGGCTGTGACCTAGCCAAGGCCGCCGCGCCGCTCGAACCTACCGTTGCAAGCCATTGTTGGCGTCTGGCCACACGTCGGTCGATAGCCGGGCTAGGCCAACGCCAGAGAATCCCCACGATCTGATTGCCAAGACTGCCGTTCGAGCATGGGATTTCAGTATCGGGCAGGGCGCCTTCTATCCTCCGTTCCCGGCCGAGACAACCACACCTGCGAGCCGGTCTCAGCACGAGCCGGCATCACGTCCGTGACCCTCGGCCAGCCGCACCAAACCGCTCAGGCTATCCAAAGGTCCGTGACGTCGACCGTGGAAGTCGATTTCGATCGAGAGCGCTCGAACTTGGTGGTCTCGCACCATTTGACCACCAGATCCTCGAGGTCCTTCCTGGACTGGGCGGAACTAAAGGTGTGATCCGCATCCTGAAAGAACTCCAACCGCAACGAGCCACCGAAACATACGTTGGAAAAGGCGTTGATGAACTGTTCGCGATACGTCTGACGCGGGGCATGATGCCGGCCAGTGCAGATGACCAAAAGCTTTATGCTCGCTTTCACTGCTGCGTCGTAAACTTCCTCCAGCGACGCACGGGCGTCCAAGCCCTGGTAGGCGAGATGCTGGGGTGTTTTTTCTCGATACAAGCCATACGAAAAGCGCTCGACCAGCCGTCGCATAAGCTTGCTTTTGTGGAGCCTGAAGTTTCGCCAACTTCGCACGTCGCGCAAACGACGGGACGCATAGTCGACGAAGTAGCGCGCAGTTGGCGGAATGTAGGGGTCAATCAGCACCGAACCGATCACGCGGGGATCCGAGAAACCGTAAAGGATTGCGTGATCAGCTCCTGAACACAGACCGACCAGGATGCACCGGGAGATCCCTTGCGTCTTCTCAAGCCAACTTAACGCTGACCCGATGTCAGCAAAATTGGACTGGAGCAGTGGCTGCTTCGACCTGTGTGTCGCGCTGTCGCCAAGACCTGAAAAGTCAAATCTCAGAACCGTAAGGCCTGCTTGGGCAAGCCTGCGCGACAGCGCCACATACATCCGATGATGGCCAACGCGGTGAATGGTTCCCGTATTTAGGATAACGACTGATAGCCGATCCGCGGGGAAGGGGCCGGCAGGCTGAGCAACAATTCCTATCAGCGCCTTGTCCGGTCCGAAATGAGCGACCCGCTCGACGAAATCGTGCTCTATCCCAGCCACTTGAGAATCCGTTCGCAGACTTCCACCGGCAAGCCTTCGTCCCGTTCAGCAGCATCCTTCCAAGGTGATGGGGCCTGGAGCCTGGCGACTTCACCTCCGGAATCGAAGAAGCCGCTGAAAGCGCTATCCGGGAGCCCCGTCTCCGTGAAGACGGCCAGCATCCTCATGGAAGCTGGTGCCTGATAGGTGCTTAAATCGATATCCGCTAATCCCCGGACGAATGCAGATGAAACGAGGAGTCCTCCGAGTTCGGAAGCGAGACCAGCTTTTGATTCGGCATATGCTGCGGAATCGGATGTCTTTCCGTAATGGTTGTCAATAGGACACAACAGCGCCCTCAAGTAGTCCGCTCCGGACAGGATGGGATCCCAGAGCACAGCGCTCTGAATTTCGGCGGACAGCCGAGGGACTGTCTCGGCCAGGAGAGTGGCGCCAAGCCGCAAGCCGATCACTGCAACATGAGTGGCGCCACTCATATCCTTTAGCTCACGCAAAGCCGTTTGGATGTCGTCCTTCCAGCCGTCGAGGTCTGCCTCGGTGGTTTCTCCTCCGGAATCTCCCGCGCCAAAATAATCAAAGCGCAGTGTGTCAAATCCGGCGGCAGCTAGCCGTTTCGACAGCAGACGCATCGTTCGATGAGCATTGGTGTACTCGAGACCCCATGAGCCGCAAAGCAGTGCCGCGCGCACGTCGGCGGTTCGCACCGTGGCGGGCTCGTAGACTCCAAAGAGACGACGCTGCTTTGATCCGAAGAAGAGAGGCAACATGTTCTAGATTGCTATGCTGTTCCTTCGGCGACAAATTCGGCGATTTGTCGCAGGTTCTTAAAATAGAGCGTACGCGGGTCAAGTGTTCGCCCCATCTTCTGCCGGACGATGCCCACCATTCTGACGGCCAAGAGCGAATGGCCACCGAGCTCGAAGAAATTGTCGCCAGCGCTGATGCGTTCCACCCTGAGCAAATCCCGCCAGACGTTCGCAATCAACTGCTCCGTTCCTGCAGCCGGTTCAACGTAGTCCGTCGAAGCGTGCATCTGACTGGCGAACGGATCGGGCAGAGCTTTCCGATCGACTTTCCCGTTTGGCGTAAGAGGAATCGTATCAACAGGCACGATGAGCGAGGGGATCATATAATCCGGCAAATGATCCCGTAGCTGAGCTCGCAGCTCGCTTACAGTGGCAACCTCGGCCTTATGAATAACGTAGGCGACCAGGCGACTATCCCCCGGGGTCAGTTCGCGAGCAACGACGACCGCTTCTGTCACGGAAGCCTGCTGCCGAAGAACGGTCTCAATCTCGCCGGTTTCAATCCGAAAGCCACGAACTTTAATCTGGCTATCGATACGACCAAGGTGATGGAGCAGACCGTCAGCGTTCCATTTCCCGAGATCACCAGTCCGATAGACCCTCTCATTCCGCTGAACGTTGAAACGATCGGGCACAAACCGTTCGGCTGTCGCTTCCGGCCGACCTTGATAACCGACCGCAACCCCCGCGCCAGCGATCAAGATCTCACCCGAAACACCAATTGGCGCTAGCTCGCCGTCATGATCGACAATGTAAACCCGCGTGTTGTCGATAGGACGCCCGATCGAAATTGGTGCATCGCCGCGCTCGATACGCGCCACCGTCGACCAAATCGTCGTTTCAGTTGGGCCGTACAGATTCCAGAGTTCTCCGACCCGGGCGAGCAACGCATCAGCAAGGTCGCGAGAGAGCGCTTCTCCACCGCACAATGCGCGCAGTTTACCATCTCCCTTCCAGCCCCCATCAATCAGCATTCGCCAAGTGGCTGGGGTCGCCTGCATAACCGTTGCCCGGCTTTTTTGTAGCAGACTGGACAGGGTGGCTGCATTCGAAGCCGATTCCCTCGAAACCAATTCTATGGAAGCGCCGACACTCAACGGCAGATAGAGCTCAAGCCCGGCAATATCGAACGAAACCGTCGTTACGGCGATCATCACATCATCACGAGTCAATCCCGGCACCCGCGACATCGACAGAAGGAAATTCGAGAGCGAGTCATGCGAAATCACGACGCCTTTTGGCTGACCAGTCGATCCCGACGTGTAGATGATGTAGGCGATCTTCCCATCGGACGAGCCGGTCAACGGGTGGGCGGCGATCATCTCGCCTCCATCGCGCATAAGCGTAGCGCTATCGTAGAGCCGCAGACCATCAGGCACCGTCAGCCGTTCCCTAGATTCCGGATCAGTAACCAGCGCGGTTACACCGCTATCGGCCAACATGTAAGCCAGCCGCTTGGCAGGAAAGGACGGGTCGAGGGAGACGTAGTAGCCACCTGCTTTCTGAATACCGAGCAGCATCACGATCAAGTCGATTGACCGCTTCATGCAAAGGGCGACACCCGCATTGGGGCGAATACCCAGTGTATGCAGATTTTTCGCAACGAGGCTCGCGCTTGCGTCGAGATCAGCATAGCTGATCGTCTTCCCGTCAAAGGTGATCGCCGATGCGTTCGGTAGTCTAGCTACCTGCTCCTCAAACATTGCAATGAAACGCGGCCTGTCCGCCGGGACAAAGGTGGCATTCCAACAATCAAGCAGTAACCGGCGCTCGCTGGCCGGCAGCATCGGCATCGATCCGATGCCCTGATCAGGATCGTTCGCAATGCTTTCCAGAAGCTGGAGGTATTGGGCAGAGAAGCGCTCAACTGTTCGATGTTCGAACAGATCCGTATTGTACTCGAATGTTACCGTGTTCGAGAGCTGGGCATCCACCGACAGACTCAATTCAAACTGCGCACCCCCTCGGTCGATAACCGCAGGCTCCCATTTCAGCCCGTCGAACGACACGCCGTAGAACGGAGTGTTTAGCATGTTGAACATGACCTGCACGAGCGGCGCTCGGCTGTTGTCGCGCGATTGCGCGATCTCCTGCACCAACCTGTCAAACGGAACATCCTGACGCGCATAGGCATCCAGCGCGGCGCCGCGAACCCGTTTCAGAAACGCGAGAAAGCTCGGCCGTTCCGACAGATCAACACGCAATGCCAAGGTGTTTACGAAGGTACCGACCAGATTCTCCAAATCGCTCTGGGTCCGATTAGCAATCGGCACGCCGATTGCGAAATCTTCCTGTCCAGTCAAACGGTAGAGCTGAACTGCGAATGCGGCCAGCATCGTCATAAAGAGGGTGCATCCCTCACGCTTACTCATACGATCGAGCTTAGAGAGCAATGCCGCATCAATCGATGCCCGGTGGCTGGCACCATTCAACCCGCGTACCTGGGGCCGAGAGAAATCCGTCGGCAACTCGATCGACGGCAATTGGTCCAGTTGCCGCTTCCAGTAAGATAGCTGGTCGTCGCTATGGTTTTCGTGCGCACGTTGCCATTTTGCGTAGTCCTGGTACCGGAGCCTAACGGGCTCCAGATTGACCGGGCGTCCAGCACGCAGGTCGTTGTACGCAGACGCCAGTTCGCGAGCGACTATACCAACCGACCACTGGTCACCTGAGATGTGATGAAGCGTCAGGTGGAGCAGGTGCTCGTCATCCGCGATCCGGAACAGAGACGCTCGCAGAACCGGCCCGCACGTCAAGTCAATCGGCGTGCGGGCATCACGTTGAGCCCTCGCAATAGCTTCTGCAGGAGCTGCATCACCGAGCGAGCGCAAGTCAGTCACAAGCAACTCTTGGGGGCGCCACGGCTCGACCTGCTGCTGCACGTCGCCGTCCACTTCACGAAACGTACTGCGCAGATTCTCGTGCCGTCGACGCACCTCATTGAGCGCTCCCGAAAGAGCCTCTCGGTGCAGAGGACCGATAAGACGTACGGCACCACTCAGATTGTATGCGGAGTTTTGCGGATCGAGCGACTGGATCAGCCACATCCGTTGCTGCGAATACGAGAGAGCGGTCGGATGTTCCTCGATTGAATGGGTCGTTGCCGGCGTGATCCTCGTAGGCCCTTCGCCGATATTGCTCGAGAAATGTTCCGAAGCTCGGCCGGCGGCGACAATGGGCGCAACGGGGATCTGCCTGTTCTCGTCCCGAGCTTGCTCGATCCGGCGAGCCAAGTTCTCAAGTGTTTGAGCTTCGAAGATCGTATGCAGCGGCAGTTCTAGATTAAACACGCGGGACACCCGCGACGCGACTTGGGTCGCGAGCAGGGAATGTCCGCCGAGGTCGAAGAAACTATCATGTCTGCCAAAATGCTCGATCCGGAGCACTTCCCGCCAAATCGCCTGCAGTGCCACTTCCGTGGCTCCTTGCGGCGCGATGTCGGCGCTATCTTTCGGCCAGCCTCGTGCGGCAAGGGCCCCTCGATCCGGTTTACCGCCTGCGCTCAGGGGCAAAGCGGCAATCGCGACGTATGACGACGGCCACCATCGACGGGGCAACGCTCGTTCCAACTCCGACTGAATAGCTTGAATCTGCGCGCGTAGATCAGACGCGCTCGACGTTGGCTGCCGCTCGGTGAAGTAAGCCAGAAGCCCGGGCTCGGAAGACGAATTCTCGCAGACTATCACCGCTGCTTCCTTCACCCCCGCGATCTGGCTCAGGCATGTCTCAATACGGTGTAAGTCTATGAGAACGTCCTGATGCCTTATCTGCAGATCACGGCGACCGAGAAATTCAGCCACGCCGTCTGGTCGCCACCGCCCGTAGTCACCGGTCTTGTAGAGACGCTTCCACTGATTGGGTAGGTCGAACGGATATTCGACAAACCGTTGCGCCGTGAGCTCGGGTTGACCGAGATATCCGCGTGGAACGCCAGGGCCGCCGATATAAATCTCTCCAGCGCCACCAACCGGTACCGGCCGCATGGATCGGTCGAGCACGTAAATATGTGCGTTTGCAAGTGGGCGCCCGATTGGAACCTTGCCGGGGAGGGCCGTAGCGTCGCACGGCCAGTGGGCAACTTCGAGATCCGATTCCGTTGGAGCGTACAAACTGTGAAGTTGCGCGTCCGGGAGTAGCTGAGGGCACCGCGCTGCCAACGGGGATGATATCGGCTCTCCGCTGCAGAAAATGCGGCGCAAGGAGCCACACCTCTCAATGCCCTCGCAGTTCAGAAGCGAGGGCAGCGCTGATGGGCATAGAAGTGCCGTGGTGACTTCGAACTCGTCAATCACACGTTTCAGATATTCCGGTTCAATGTCCCCTTGCTGCCCAGTGACAACCAATTTTGCGCCGGTCGTCAGCGGCCACAAAAGCTGCCAGATCGAGCGAGGAGATCCAAGCGAGCCGTCCCGCACAACGCAGTCGCTGCTCGTTAAGGGATATTCCCTTTGCATCCCAAGCAACCGACCGAGCACGCCGATGTGCTCTTCCATCAGTGCTTTCGTTATTCCTGTTTGGTCCGGCGCAACGATGATGTAGGCGAGACATTCCTGCGACAGACCAACGGCCCCGACGTCAATATTCGTCTCTGGCAGTTGAGCTAGAGCGTGACTGATCTCCTCGATTACGATAGCTCCAGTCGTCGACTTCGGAAGGAGCGCTCGTTCGCCGGCTAAAACAATCGACGGGCTTATCTCTTGGAGCACACGTTCCAATTGGTCCTTTCCCAGCGCGGGATCTATTGGGACGCAGGCCGCCCCCGCCTTCAGAGTACCGAGCAGCGCTACGACCATTTGAACAGGCTGATCCGAGCAAATGGCAACGAGGACCTCGGGACCTGCGCCTTCGGCTCTTAGATAATGAGCCAACCTGTTGGCCTGAATATTGAGCTCCGAGTAGGTCAGGGAGGCATTCTCACCCAAGACAGCGGGCGCCTCCGGCGTAGCGCTGACGCGCTCTTCGAACAGCTCATGAACGAACTTGTTGAGCGGAAGAGCCTGTCCAGGGTCGTTAAACCCAGTCAATATTCGCGCACGTTCCGCGTCAGAAATGAGGTCGGCCTGGCCACCAATCGTATCAGGCCTGACTGTACACTGGTCAATCAGCGCACACAGCCTTCGCAAATGTTCATCCAGTTGCCCGAGTGTATATCTGGCAGAGTTACCGACGACATCTATTCGATGTCCCGTGTTGGGTGAGCTGCCATAGTAGACGAACTGGATATCGTCGACACGCCAATTGCCCAGCGGCAATCGACGAATGGCAAATTCGGCAAACGTGATGCTCTCGTCGAGCGGCATATAGTTTGCGAAGACAGAGAAGATGTCGGCGCCACGCGGCGATAACCCGAAATCCCGCCGCAAATCTTCTATGCGGTAAAGCTGATGACGAAAGGCTTCTCGTATCGCACGCGCGGTCCGGTGCAGATGAGCATTGAAGTCTTCGTCTGGGTGGACCGACAACCGCAGAGGGATCACATTGGCGGCCATGCCGACCGCGCGTTTCGAATAGTGCCCAAGCCGGGCAGCCACCTGCATGCCCAAGACAAGGTCGCGCGCCCCGGTCATTCGATAGAAATAGAGGGCTACCGCAGCCATAACCACGGCGGCCGCGCTCGCGCCGTGTGCGCGGCCAAGTGCCTCGAGATCCGCATGGTTTGGAACGAAGCCCTGTATCTGCAGCACGCCCGGATTTGGCGGAACGGTGTACGTCGACAGGCTTACCGGTTCCGGACGATCCTTGAGTATGTCGGACCAGTAGCTCTGATCCCGGACGTATTGCTGAGATTGTCGATAAGCTTCCTCTGCTTCAATCAGATCATTCAGCGAGCCAAAGGATCGCGGTTCGCTTGAAATACCGGCAGCCAACTCGCCGTAAAGCTCCGCCACCCGGCGAAGCAGGAGCACCCATCCGTAACCGTCGTTAACCAAGTGGTGGTTAACCGCATACCAACAGTAGCGATCGGAAGCGATGCGGAGCAGCGCGAACCGAAACAGGGACTCGCGAGTAAGGTCGAACGCGCGGTTCATATCCGCGCGCATCCAGGCCTCGGCTGCTGAGCGCGGCTCGTTCCTTAGACCAAAGTCAACGAACGGCAACTCCCAATTGTCATCCTGGAGGAGGTACTGTCTTGGACCATCCAGCGTCTCACTTATTCGGAGATGAAGGCCGGCTGCTTCCTTTACCGCCTGCCGCAACGCACGCTCGAACATGGCGCTGTCGACTGCTCCATGGATCTCAACGCATTCACCAATATTGAATGCGGGATCGTTTGGGTCGAGCGCTTGGGCAAGCCAAATGCTGTGCTGGCCTTGCGTTAGTGGACGAAGCCCCGAATGATCGAAATTTGATTGCCCAAAATCCAAGGTAAAGTATGCTCCATCCGCCGAAAATTGGCCTGAAACCTTACGTCGTAGCTATACCATTGTGGTACTATAGATTTCACCATACCAGAATAATATCTCGACCGCACGCCGGCATTCCCGGCAGCTAAGATTAAGAGAAATTTCGCGGGCAGGCGCGAACTCAAGGGCTTATTGCTTTGCGGCAAACCGTGTCCGTTGCTGTGTCGATTTGCCGCCGGGCCGGACCACGACCAGGCTTCGATCCGTGGTGAGTTCCGCCGAGCCTTCTCGCATTCTATCGACGTCTACTTTTTCGGGGGGTGACGATTAATGGCTGGCGTGAGACGGGCCTTTTTCTGGGTAACGACCGGCCGATATCTCGTGATGCTCGTTAACCTTGCCGTGGCGTTCATCATGGCTCGGCTAATTGGGCCGGCCGCATTCGGCGTTTCGGTGATCGGTGGCGCGGCCTATGCGATCGCAGAAGCACTCCGTGAGCTCGGCGGCGGTGCCTATCTGATCCAACAACGCGAGCTTACCCTCGAAAAAATCCGCACGAGCGTCACAACGAGCGTCATAGCCTCTATCGCGATATCACTGTGCATGTATTTCAGCGCCGACTTGGTCGCGTGGTTCTATGACCTTCCCGAGGTGAAGCGTTACATCCAAGTCGCCGCCATCGCCTACGTCCTGGGTCCATTCATATTCCCTGTCTTTGCTCTCATGAGCCGAGAAATGGCATTCCGTTCCTTTGCGCTTGTAAATGTCTCGATGGCGGTCTCCGGTGGGACCACAGGTATCGTACTTGCGCATTTGGGGTTCGGGTATATGTCGCTCGCCTGGGCGAGCGTGGCATCCACCGTTGTTGGAAGTGCGCTATGCTTTTTCCTCTACTCCAATCGTTCGATTTATCATCCAACCCTGAGCGATTGGCGTAGCGTGTTGGGCTTTGGCGCGTTCGACAGCGCGACAGCTCTGATTGCCGCCGTCGGCGAACATGCCCCTTACTTGGTGATCGGTCGCGTGCTCGATTCCGCAAGTGTGGGAATTGCACAGCGCTCTGTCCTGCTGTCCGTTTTTCCGGAGCGCGTGATTCTTGCCGGTGTGAGTGCGGTGGCCCTACCAACTTTTTCTCGCAGTGTACGGGAGAACTCGGATACGCGAGCCACTTATCTCAACGCCATTGAACTGATTACCGTTATTCATTGGCCCTGCCTGATCCTTCTGGCTGCGCTTTCGACCCCAGTGGTCAAATTGGTGCTTGGAACTCAATGGCTCGAGGCAGCATCGCTGGTGAAAGTCTTGTGCTTTGCGGCCGCCTTCTCCTTTCCTTTTGCGCTTCAGTACCCGATCCTCGTTGCAGTCGGCGCTGTGAGATCGCTGCCATTTCTCGTCGCAGGACAGGCAATGCTGAATACCGCGGCCATCGCCATTGTCGCAAACCAAGGTCTCTTCGCGATCGCGTGGTGTCTGGTAGGGGTGGTCCCCCTAAACGCTCTGGTTGCCGTCACAATCGTTCGTCGGCACCTCCGCTTCGGCTGGTGTGAATTCTTCGCCGCGCCGCGCCGAAGTATCGTTGTGTCAGTTCTGAGCGCGATCGGACCGGCCTTACTGATCTGGAACGAAGGCAGCTCTGACTTGGCACTCGCAATGGCCCTAATCGCCGTTCTTCTTTTCGCAATTGGCTGGGCCGCAGGCCTGATATTGACCCAGCATCCATTACTTCATGAGCTGTTGCGCGCCTTGCGACGGCCGAAAGCACTCTACCAACCAACTTCGTGACGTCCTTCGCCAACTCAAGGCTCACGTGATGTGCTGCCGACCAATGCTGGCCCCGCCATAGGTCACTCGGCAGAACCCAACCGAATTCCAGGCGAGCGAGCTATTGCGGACGCATTTACGTCGTCGACGTCAACGTCGAATGTCCGACCCCACAACACGTAAGGCGTCAAGGCGCTCATCAGCGTCCAGATCTTGGTCGGACTGTGAAGCGGCCATCCTCAGGCAAATCCGGAGCCAATCCAGCGCCGCCACTAACAAAAGGATCGATACGGGTACATACAAGGCAGCTCCGTTGAGTTGAATAATGCCGTGCCGGGCCAGCATCAATACAGCCACGGCAGCCAGATACATAAAGAGGTTGGCAAGAAGAAAAGACGTAGCCGTCCGTAAGGGGTTCACAAGAGCTAGAAGCACGAAGAATGACGCATAGTAGCATCCAGGCGTGGTCGCCACCATGATCACCAGGACACCCGACACGTACACTGTCACGAGATCCTGAGATTTCCAGGCAAGGCGCAAGCAGGCCGCTATCAGCGCGCCACTCGCCAAGATGATGAGCCACAAGTGCTCCCGTTCAGTTTGCGCAACATCGACAGCGATGCGCGTGTAGACATACAGGCTGGTTGGATCAACGAGATCTCCGCGCATATTGGCAAGGCTCGCACTGAGAGGAACTCTGAGCCCGACCGCGTTGGGTCCCATCACACTGCCGAGAAGCGACAGTCGCTCGATCGATTCCAGCCAGGCTTGCGGGCCACGTCCAGCCAGGCAACCAAGCACGATCAATGTCACGGCACTCGCCGCAAATCCTAACGCAAATTGGCCGGCCCGGCCTTTTTCCTCGCGCCAATGAAAGAGTGCAAAGGCCGCCAAAGGAACCAGCATGAAGACGGGAAACACGCGGCAGCAAGCGGCGTAAGCAAGCAGGGCACCCGCCAACTTTGTACGGCCGCGCGCCAGGGCGGCAGCGCATAGTAGCAGGGAGACCAATACGTCCTGGCGCAAAAAGGCGCCACCGATCCAAAAGTAACGCGAGCAGTAGCCTAAACCGAACGAGAGGGAGACCGCCGCCAGAACCTCCAGGCCGAACACGCGATAGATTACGAGACCCGCGAACGCCAGCAGAAAGAAATCCAGTGATGCGTAAACCGCCACGGTCAGCCGCCGAAATGGAAACCAGGCCGTAAACACACGCTCAACCGCAACGTGGGCCGGAGTGGGATTGTAGCCGTGATCAAGGAAGATATCCGAGCGAATGCGAAAGTGCGTTGCGTCGTCACGAAACGCTGCCCATCGCGCATCCGAAAAGCGCATGCGCACGTCTCGTTGCAAATCGGCGAGTTGCGCGGTCGGAATCACTTCGTTGGTCTTCAGGTCGCGAACCCGGGCCGGTGGAACAAATTCCGGATCTTTTTCCTCCAACGCATCGAGCGTCGCGGCGTAAATCCCGTCATATCCAAGCTCGGGAAAGTACTTGGAGCCCAGTACGTAGTGAAATTGATCCCAGATGTGGAACGCCGTGCCATCGGTGTGCAGACCACCAAAATTGAGGTATCCCAGAGCTCCGATTGCGACCAGACAGCACGAGAGCCGCGCTCGGCGCGGCTCTCGCTGGGCCGAGCGTATCCGCTGAAGCGCCCAAAGAACGAACAGCGACGCAACTATCGCAATAACTTTTAGAAGAGCTTCTTTATGTTCGCTCATCCTGCAAGGCGTACAGGCCAACAGATATTGTCTTCAGCGTTGTTTGGGAGGCGCCCAACGAATTCCCGCTGAGATCTCGGCGAGCAAACCACGTCATCGAGCGGGTCCAGCTTCGCGCCGTGGAGATCGGACAACGCAAAACGTCCATGCACACACTGACAGCACCAAACAACTGGTTCGCACGCTCTCCGCATCTCTGAGATCACCATGATCGGAACAACGATAGTGGTGCGGCCGCTCTCTCAAATACCGAAAGAATGGCGCATCTGGATCACCATCCGATCGATTGCAGCGGTGTATTTCCCGCCCATGAGCCGCTGGTCGGCAGAATAAAGTCCGATGAGTATAGCCAAGCCGATGAAAATACCTTTCATTGATCGAGCTCCAGGTGAGCTGTGAGCTTGAATTGTTGGCAATACTGCTATGAAATACTTCTCCGGGATGTCCCGCGGCAGCCCGGCAATCAAGCCAGGCCGAAAACTAAGCCCACGCTCTCCGCCTCAGCAATAATCTCACGTGTCGATTTCACGCTCTCATCACATTTAATCCGAAATTAAATCACACGACAAGAGACGACAAGGGCTAGCCAAGCAAGTCGGGCGCTCCCCAATCCAGGAAAATGGCCCGCCTCGATTTCTGGGGTTGGGATTTGAGGCGGGCCGGAGGCTGGCTATGCGCCGGCTCTTTTGTCCGAGCGCGGCAGCAAACCTAACACCGGAGCGGTGTTTGTAGGCATGTCAATTTCCGGCATTAATCCGACAAGATATTCAATTTCAATGAAACAGGCGGCTCCGTATTGGGCGCGCTTGCCGCGCTGGCGACCTAATCGTGGTCAGAAGGATCAGAAGATTTTGATCCGGCGGCGCGAGGAAGAATCATAAGATGGGAAGAACCACCAGCGGATGGTCCGCATCCACAAGCGCATGAATGTCCCTGAGAACCAGCAACTCGAGCAGCTCCTGGAGCATGCGAGAGGCGCATTCAGCAACGCGATTGATCCCGAGCTCCTTAATCTGGCTCGGATCGAAAAGGGCTGGATTTCCCAACGAGCTGTCGTCGAGGAGTATTATCGTCTTCTGGATCTCCGAGAGCGACGGGCCGAGCTCCCGGAGCAGAGACGCTGGAAAGCACTCTTTGACTTCAGGAAATGGCTCGTGTCAGTCGTTGGGGGCTCGCTACCATGACCGGATTACCTTCAGATCAAGCACGTCGGTCCGGTGCTCCCGGACCGTCATACTTCGCCTCATCTCACTGGGCATGTAGGCTGCGCAGCACCGTAGAACACGGATCGACGGCCCCAAAAGCCCAGCGGGGTCAGCGTCCCTTGATTGACGAATGTCGTAGTACCGAGGACGGGAGTATCGGGACTGTCTACCCATCGACAGCCAGTGTGGAACGGGGCGTGGTAATATCCATAGTCGGGGCCCCAAGTGTAGGCAAACGAGCGTCCGATAAGATGCACGCTGGAATCCCGGCGAACTCTTGCGTCCGCGGCAATCGGCACGGTCGCTATGAGCAATGCCAACAAACCTGTCCTGGCCAGGCAAGCGGCCACTTCCCTCATGACGATACCCTTCCCCTAGTGGTGTTGCGCATCACATAAGCTACCGCGTGTCGGCCGATTTGTCGATTTATATGCGCAATCGGCTACATTCGAATGCTCTGCCGCATCCAAGGGATACGGCCACGCCAATCGGGCTCAAGATCTGCAGGACGGCTTTGCCTATCGGGCATGCGACCAGGCGTAGCCCGCGAGCTTGCCAAGGACCGTTGGTTGGAAGGCTCGTCGATCCGATGAGAGATGCCGGCTGATAGCCGGCCGCCCACATTTCCACAGCCAAAGAGTCGATCGGTTGCCCCAACGACGTCGGGCAAGCCAATGTCCGGCCGGCTGTTGCCGCCAGGCGACAGTGTCATATAGGCCAGCGAGGCGCGGAAACGGGAGCGACAATGCTTGGCCCGATTCCAACTCCTGATTTCATCGCATTGCGCTGTCGCCGATGTGCCGCGCCGCCGACGCAAGGAGATCAATTGCCGAGCGTTCCTCCGTCAAACGACGCTCGATGAACTGGCGTTCCAGCGGCGTGAGTGGTGTCGTCAGCAATTGACGGTACCGAATAACGTTGTTGTGGTGCGTTCGCAGCCGCACGAGGTTCGTGTCCGCTTGAGACGCCCCTTTCGGCGCCTCGACGCCAACCGGCGGGTTCTCATTGCAAAGTTGGCCACCGATCCGATCCACGCCGGAGATCGGCGGGGTCGTGATTCCAGAATTACTCATTTAAAATGTCCTTAGATATAATCGTGCCATTTAACAGCAGATAAAGCGGTGACGCAACCACAAGCGCGTCGCCTTGAAGCGGGGGCACGGGCGACGGCTAACGATTAACCATAATTAGGTGATGCAAATGTGCTCGACGATTCTGGCCGCCGTTGAACTTACCTCGGACACAGCGACGTAGGCGAACTCTCGCTGGGCAGGTCCACGGGCGCCTCATCCGCGGGATCAGTGCCGGCTTGCGTCCGCACAAAGTGCAGTTCCCTGATCTCGCCTGGCATCATGGATAGAAGGAGACAATCTTGCGGTTTTAGCCCGAAGTCCGCCAGCTCGGCGGTTGCGCCGGCCGGAACGAGTGTCAACACCCGAGCGATTGCCTCGTCGCGCGGCATCGCCGCGGCCCACACCCGCACTTCACGATCTGCGGTCGCAACGCGGATCAAGACGACTTCCGAAGCGTGTGTTTGGCCCATTGTTCTGACACCCCACACTCCAAGCAGCAGCCTTACTCTGGCAAGATTTTAGGGCGAAGCTGTGACTTCTTGCGGCTCTGTCCGCAAACCACTCGAGCGGCTTGCGCGGACCAGTTGGTCCTCAACACTTCCCGGAAACACTCGCAGTTCTACCGGCCACCTGCCGAAAGGTGTCATAGCATGGACTTGAGACGACCCCGCCGCCAGACTTCGGATCGAAGTGCGAGTTGACTACGCATCGACGCTGTCGATTGCACCACGTCGTGAAACAGGATTTCGGTCGGAAGCCAGCGCAACTTCGACTGGTCGCTACCCGTGGAGAGATTCAGCAGAGAGAAGCCTCGCTCAATCGCCCACTTGATGATCTCGACGACGAGGGTGGTCATGACGCCATACTTCCTCCAGTCCGGATCATATCCCGAGAAGTAGAGGTAGAGGTCTCCCCCGAGCACGAAAGCAATGCGGGAGGCAACGGCCTTTCCATCGACCTCGAGCTCGAAGAAGCGGACCAATCCGCGCGACGCCATCGCGCCGATTACTTCATCGAGAAATTTTCGGCTTCGGGTCGTATGAAAATTGTCGCGATGTTGCTTCATGTCGACAGCGGAGGAGCGCGCACGATGAAGCTGAAAGAAACGGCGGAGACTGTCGTCATCGACGTCCTCACAACCCACGGCACGCAAAGCAAAGCGGTGCCCATCGCGCTCAAGAAACTCGTATCCTTTCCTTATGCTTTTGCGGGTATTGTTGGAAAGTGTCGAATGTAACTCTTCCCACCGACTGGGCAGCTTTATGATGTAGTCGGGCAGCTGCCGCTCTGATTTCAGTTTGGCAGTCGACAACTGCCCGATCCCTTCAGCGCGAATGCCGCTCCATTTGAGCAGGTCCCAGTTTTTTTCTGTCTCGCTAAAGTGCCTCACCAGAGCGCGGAGCACTGCGTCCTGGTGTCGGACGTGACAGACGAGACCCCGGATTTCGGTGAGACTAGGGTCCGTCCCGAAGAACTGTATCTTGGACATACGCAACGGACCGACGCCTGGTTCGTAAGTCCGCATCAGTGGGGCAACCGCAACAAGATCTCCATTCGCGGTACGAACCTCATGAAGGAAGAACTCATCGAGCCTCATCATGCCGGCACGAGAGAAATGCTTCCACCACAGTTGATTCCAGATCGGCGAAGTGAACGGTGTGCGCGGAGTGAGCTTGCGATCAAGGTCTTCCCACTCCTGCCAAAGGTGCTGGAAGGCCGTTGAATGTGACAGTCGATTGACCACCAACGTCGTTGTTTCTATCATTCGAATTTCGGGCTTATATGAATTTCAATACTGTGCGAGCAAATATCTTTAACGTGTAAAATTCGAGACTACCCCACACCGACTTGTACGTCGCATTGGTGTAGGTTTGCGCCGCGCGAAGATCATCAAGATCCCTTTGAGCAAGCACAGGCGCGTGCATGAGCGACGGGCTTCCAATTCGATATTTAAGTCCAACTTGCTCGAGGAAGCACACGTCAAATTGTCGCATGGCTCTTGCATAGAGGTCAACGTCCTCGCGCAGACGAAGCCGGCGATCAAATCCGCCGAGCTGCTCGAGGCATCGGCGGCGCATGACGCCGGCGCCGCAAACCAATAAAGCCCAATGGAACATAAGACATGCCACGAAGGCTCGGCGCGAGCGAAGCCGCTTGCAAAAGGAAGCGAGCTTAGCTGCTTTCCGAAAGTAGGCTCGCTCATGTTCCAGTTGCTCAGTCGCACAATCGCCGAAGGGGTCAATTCGGCAGAAAACAACACCGATATCGGGGTGTTGGGTAAATGCGCTCTTGACGGCCGCATAGTGGCCGTGGGGGACGACATCGTCGTCGTCGAGAAAGTGCACGAATTCCCCCCGTCCGTGAGGCCAACCCAAATTTCTAACGGCGCTCGGAAATCCGCCGGAAGGTTTGGGGTTGGCGAGATAGATAATCCGCGGTTCGTTCATGCTCTCAACGACCTTTTCCGCGGACCGCTCCGGACTGTCGTCAACCACAATGATCTCAACCTCCACGTCGCGTTGCTCAAGCACACTTGAAATGGCTTCACGAAGTTCTGTTGGCCGGCGGAACGTGGGAATGACCACTGTGAAATCGACGCACTGCAACATTTGTCACCGAGCCAAAACGGCTATTTGTTTTCTGGAACTTGACTATCTGCGATCAAATTACCGGTTCGTTCAATGCGCCGTCAGCTACCCCTAATGGATTAGCCCGTTCCACGATCACGATCTTTCTTCGGCCATTGGGCAAAACGAAACAGCGATTGGCGTCGATTGCTGGCAAAGCAAATGCAATCCCTGCAGCAAGTCGTGCCATCAGCACGGTTCACCCACTGCTCATCGGCTCTCGCCACCAAATCAATTGGCGGATCGTCTACTCGATCAAGTCGCGCCCGCCACTAAAGCATGAGGATCGGCGTTCCGAGCGCGGCCTTTTCGATAAATCGTAGCACGGCGGCGTGCCACCCGCATAGCGGGTAGGCTGTTGGATAGTTGCGTCCTGCGCAGGATGGCGCTGCTCGCCGAAAGAGTATTGACGGTGAACGTCGACCCTGCCCCCCAAACGGGAAGGGGCCTACGACGCGGCTTAGCACTGGACGGCCAGAAATGGCGGAGCTTTACGGCTTTAACCCTTCGAAAGCCGATATTCTAGATCGACAACGCGGTCCGATAGCAGACCGCATAGCTCTCCGCGACCGCTGTCGCGGTAAAGCGAGAACGCACGCGTTCGAGCGCGCCTCTTCGTGCTCGCGCGAGAAAGTCGGGATCTCTGAGGAAACGCTCTATCGCTCGAGCCAAATCGCATTCGTCGCGAGGCTCGACGATGATGCCGGTCACATTGTTTTCTATGATGTCCGGAATTCCTGACCATCGTGACCCGATCGCCGGCAACCCTAGCGCCATGCCTTCGAGCAGACAGAGTGGGAACATCTCACCGGCCTCGTAGCTTGGCAACACCACGACATGAGCTCGTCGCAGCAATGCCGGCACCTCGCGATGATCAACTTTGCCCGTGCAGTCGACAGTTTGACGCAAGCCGAGACGATCGATTTCTGCTTCAATCCGAGTGCGGATCGGCCCATCACCGATAAAGACTGCGCGAAGTCCGGGATAGCTCGGCGTCAGCTTTGCCAAGGCTGCGAGCAAGTCGACGTGCCCTTTTCCTTCGACCATTCGGGCGACCAGCACCAGGGTGAGTTCCCCAGTGGAAGGCGCAGGCGCGACTCCCGAGAACAACTGCTCGTCGACACAGAACGGAATCACCTTCGCCCGCTCGGGCGAAATACCCTCGCGGCATAGTTCGGCCGCCGCGGCAGCGTACGGCATAGCAATGCTCGAAGCCGTCCGCTTCTCAATCCAGAAGGTGATGTCGGCGAGCAAGTCCCATTGCGGCTCGAACCAGCTCAACGTTCCGTGATGGGTGACCACGACGCGGGTCCGCGCCAGTGCAGCCGCGATGAAGCCGTCTAGGCAGGAAATCCCAACCGCCTGGATGTGAAGAACGTCGTTCTGTCTGAGCATCCGACGCAGCACATGGATCCGCCGCGCCCGCAGGATTGCGGTGCCAAGCTTGCGGAGAAATCGATGTTCGAACGGCCGTTCGGAAGGGAGGTCGTGCACGCAAATGCCGAGATCGTTCGCGATGGTGCGCACGTCTTGCCGATTGCTCAAGTCCATCACAATCGACGGAATGAGACCCGCGCGCTTCTGGGCCGCGCAGAGCTGCAGGATGAATGTCTCGACACCGGTCATACCGAAATTTGTGCCCATATAGTGCAAGACCCGAACCTTCGAACGCGACTTTGTCGCCGTCGCCTCTCCGCGCAATGCAGGCAGCGGACTTGCGGCAGCGAGCGGCCAAAGGGTCTTGGGGATTCCTTCAGCAATAATCGCTTCCAGCGGAATCGAGATGCCGCCCAGCGGCATGAAGGTGAGCAGCGTCAGCCCAAGTAGTTCCGATATCTGTTCGAACGCGCCAAGCGCGGCAATGACGTAGACAGAAACCGTGAACCCTTGAGAAATTGCCATCCGATAATGCCAATTGGTGAAAAACACACAGGTCCCATGTTCCGCTGACCGCGTGTATGCGACCTAGTGGCGCAATCGCCTATGGTCTAACTATTGGGACAAGTCGACGGGATCATCGAGAGCGCGAACCTCCGTGCCGCTCGGCAACTTCGTTCCAGGTGAGCAAGAAGGTCCATTGCTCGACACTCAATGCTTCGCCGGTCCGCGTGATATCGGTGTCGAGCTAGCGGCTGGCTATTGTCGCGGCGGGGTCATCGCGAGAGCAGTTGACTCGCATAACCTCAGGAGTTCAGTTGCGAAACTCGCTCGAAGCGGGCGGGGCGGCAACGAAGAGTCTGGCAAATTCCGCGTAGGGGTGTAAGCTTTGTTTTCCAAGCGAGGACATGGCTATGCGATACCTTGTGATTGCGCTTCTGATGTGGACGTCGTCCGCTCAGGCTCAGAACTGCCAGTTCGCAGGCGGCCAGGCTCAATGTGGGAGTGGCTTGTCGGCCAGAGGCAATGGGGCCACGACCTATTGGAGCAACGGCGACGTCTCCCAGCGCTTTGGCAGCACCACTTATAACAGCGACGGCACGAGCTTCCAAAGCTATGGGAACACGACCTACTTCAGCAACGGCACGACGGCCCAGACTTATGGCAACACGACCATTTTCAGCGATGGTCGCTCATGCCAGCGCTATGGCGATCAATTATTCTGTTACTAGGCGTGAGACGCTGCACTTCTAGCTTCTTGCAAGCGTCACCTTCGCCGGTTCCTGACCAGGATTTTCAGCAGATTGCTCAGCGCGTTCACCTTGAGCCCGAATTCAAGGTAGTTCTGGAGACGCGCGACTTCACCATCAGCGAAAGGGCTTCCCGGTTCGTTTGCAGCGGTCACTGGAACTGAACGTTGCGCAAATAATCCTATTTCGGCGAGGCAAAACGCGGCCAGGCAACTCCTGCTTTCGGAATAGCCATTGGGCTGCCCGCTAAATCGGTTCTTCCCGCTCCGTCGCCAACAAGCTCTGCGATGCAGGGCCTTTTCATCGCGCTCACTTCGAAATCATCTCTGGTAAATCAGTATTAACCATATTTCTCTAATCTTCTACGCGAGATTAGCTGGTTATTGGGCGATTTGCCGCCGATGACGCGATTATTCCTCCTCCTCGTCGCGATTGCATTGGGTCTTGGTGCCTGCTGCAGGGGCCCAGCCGTCTACGGACCAACACTGGTCACCGCGACAAACTCGGACGCCCTTGGCCGGCCGCTCGTTCGGCGCGCTTCCTTGGTCAGAAAACATGCGGTGCCCGCACAGAAGGTGGATGCAGTTCCGGCGGTCGCGACGCCCGCTGAGCACGTTCCCACCGATGAGGATTTGGCCAAGCTGAAACCCTATTCTAAGGAGTGGGGCGCCGCCTTGGATGCAATGAATCGAGCTGCCGACGAAAGGCTGAAAAGGATCCTCATCATCTGCCGAGGCTGCCTGCCTCCGGCGCCCGTTGATCAAACGGGCTCAATCCCCCCATTGACCCAAACGGGGTGGATCGGGGAGCGATCATTGCAAGCAAAGGGGGGGCATTGGGCTCGAATGAGGTAACCAGATGACAGCCGGCGGCCATCCTATCGGTGACTGTGGCGCCGCTTAGAGATCCTGGGTAGCCGGACGTTTCACGCCCGCTGCGGGTAAGCTGAGAGAGATGTCCCGTTTCCGCCGGTAGTGATCCACGCTCGGCGGACGCGTCGCATCTCAGACGTGGTCGCTTCCAGGGCTCACCTCGTGCTGCCTCCGCAGTTCATCCAGATATCCCTCGAGTTCGGATTGGCTTGTCTCGAACGACGGCACAGATGCACGGCTGCCAACGGCCGGACGGAGAAAGAAAAGCCCACTGCAAAGAGAGGCCACTCCTCCGGCAATGAGTGTCCACCGATCGCCTCCATGCTCGCCTCAAGAGATGCGCTGAATCGCCGCCGATCGTACGACCCGAGAGTAGGGGCCTAGGACCTCCGGCCAGCTTCCTTTCGGGCAAGGTTCATGCGAGCAGGCACACCATTGCTAGTACGCGTTGCGCTGCTTGATCACTTCAACGAAGGTTTTGGCCAGGATTTGGATATCCAGTCTCAGGCTCCAGTTGTTGACGTACCAAAGGTCCAGCCGAACCCTTTCTGCAATTTTGTCGATTGAAGGAGTGGCCCCCCTCGCACCGTTGCACTGGGCCCAACCCGTAATGCCCGGCTTCACGTTCTGGCGAACCGCATAGTCGCGTAGCATGCTTTCGAACTGGACATCATGAGCCAGGGCGTGGGGGCGAGGTCCAACCATAGACATGGTGCCCATCAGCACATTGAATAACTGAGGCAACTCATCGAAGCTGGTTGATCGCAATATGCGTCCGATTTCCGTCACGCGGGGATCGTCACGCGTCGCCTGAGCGACCGCTGCGCCATTTTCCTGGACCGTCATGGTCCGGAATTTAAATATGGTGAAGCGCCTGCCGTTAAAGCCTTTACGATCCTGCCTGAAGATAACCGGACCGGGGCTGTCCATCTTTATGGCGATGGCGGTTACGGCCATAATTGGTGAGAAAAATACAAGTGCCAGGAGCGCCAAGACAATGTCGATGGTACGCTTCACGAATCGTTGGGCTTCACTAAGAGGAGCACTCTGGACATTGATCGCCAGCGACCGAACGCACTCGGATGATCGATTACTCGCCAGCGATCGAACACTGACATCTGGCAGCAACTGCGCAGCGACCGGAAGCACTCTTATGTGATTGCGAACGAACTCAAGACGCATCGTGTCCGTCCAAGGCAGCGCGAGCAGAATTTCTCGACAGTCATGACGCCTCACGAAATCAATAGCTGACGTCATGACCGCAGCATCAGCAGATGCCGACACGGAGGGGTCTGCGTCGCTCAGCGTGAAGCTCTTGACTTCTCCCGCCCAGAATCGCGCCAACAATCGCTGGCTTCTTAAGCTTGCGATCTCGTTGGGCATTCCGACGACAACCGCGTGCCGCCTTCCAACCGCTCTACGCGACACCGCTTCCCTGAGGACAATCTTCGAGAGACATCGCGCAACGAACAGAGACATCGGCGCCAAAAAACAGAAGACGACGAACGCTCCTCGTGAATAATCGGGACCAATCTTGAGAAGAAATGCAAGCAGGACCAGCAGCAACGCCGTGACACACCAGCAAGAAATGATCTCGCCCGTGCCAAGGCGCGGGCTCATGGCATCCAGGAAACTATAATGCCCCCTGCCTCCCATTCGGAGAACGTAGAGTAGCCCTGCAAGGATACCGATTGCGCAGTACGGCAGCAGATTGGGTAGACCGTGGCCGGTCAGGAACTGATAGCTGCTCCCAGCTCCGGCGCTGGATAGCAGTATGGTAAATAGATCTGCCGTAGATAATAGATAGGGGATTGCGTCTTCAGATATACGCAGCGGCGATCCCGCCGATGCCACCCCGATCCGATCAATATCGTCGCGAACATCAAAACTGTCTGTCAAATCAGCACCAAATAAATAAGCAGACAACAATCATGCTAATTCGGAATATTGATTTAAATGCTAGTTAACGTATTTTAGAACTATAGGCAAAAAACCAACAGCGCGCAAATAATTAATTAACCACCCCGATGTCCGAACCACTGCCAGCGAGCCAAGCCCATGGGGTTGCTGCCATCATTTGCCGAGGGCTCACGGATGGCTCCGCACGCAATGGAGGAAAGAGCCGCCTCATGCAGTCGAGAGAGCGACATTTCGCTCGAGAGTCACGGCTCCGGGTGTCGGTTCGCTACAGGTTTCACAAAATGCCTGAGCCGATTTGGCCGAAATGTACTTGCTTTGTGGTTCTCGTTGCCGCGTTCGCGATAGTGAACGATGCTCGGGTGCAGGCAGGCTCGATCCGCTCTGCCGCTCCGATTCCCATCAAACTGTGCCCGAGTTCAGTAAGTGCCGGTCGACGCGTGGTCGATCGACTCGCGCCGAATAGAAATCTGCCGGAGGGCATCACGTTTGCGACGGACTGGAACCGGATCCAGACCGGCGGCTGGTACGGTCGTCAGGCCGTAGACGACTGTCGCATCCATCCCGACGGCTTTCGGACGAGTCACGGCGATATGGCCGTTCGCGTTGAAGTCCAGCCGCATGACGATCCGCTCGCACTGAATGCGAACAGTGAACGCGCTGAAATGTTTTCGATGCAGGACAGCGAGGGCAGGGAAATCAGGGAAGGCGTAGCGAGCGGCACTCAGTACTACGCTACAAGCTACTACTTTCCGACCAACTGGAACGGGCAACAGCTACCCTGGTCGGCATTCTCGCCCGCCGACTGCGCAACCGAGCATCAGAATGCGTGCAACAGCTGGTCCTATGTCTGGCAATTCTACGGGTGGGGCAGCCTCGCTGCTGCGCAGCGGACAATTGATGAACCCCCGACATACACATTTAATAATATGAGACTATCGGATGGAGGGCTGGTAAGTTTAGGCAAGTGGACCGATTTCATTCTTGAAGTGGATTGGACTTCGGGAACCTATGCGATTTGGCGGCGCGACGAAGGGAACGATCGGTTCAGGTTGACACTTCAGGGGACCGCGGCTGTTCCTTCCGGTCAACGAATCTACGTCAAGCAGGGCCTTTATCGCGGAGGGAAAGTCGGGGGCCGAACTGACGTCCTGTGGATCGGACCGACGGTTCGTGGCTCGAGTTTTTCCGCAGTGGAGCGACAGGCGTTCGGCACCAGCAGCGAGGCCGCTCGTGACCGAGAGTAGCACCAGGGCGGCTTCATAAAGCACATTGCGCTAGATCGCTTGATATGTTGGCCGTTCAATGTATCTCGGATAAAGGCTTCGCGACTACTATTTCAGCCCTGCCTCTGCGGGGGTAAGAGAATTAGCCCATGGTCAAGGTCAGTATCATTATCAAGACGCTTAACGAACAGGCGAATATTGCGAGAGCCACGAAAAGCGCGCTTGCTGCGGTCGTGGATTGGAAGGGCGAGGTCGTTGTTGCCGACAGCGCTTCGACGGACAATACAGTCGCAATTGCAAAAGAGTTCCCGACATCGGTCGTCGTGTTGGAAGAGGCCTCCGAGCGAAGATGCGGTGTTGGACCCCAATTGGGCTATCAACATAGCTGCGGTGAATACGTCTACGTCCTTGATGGCGACATGGAGCTCGATGCTGAATTCCTACGCAAGGCAGTGTCAATTCTGGACTGTGAACTGACCGTAGCGGGCGTTGGCGGATATATTCAGGAGATGCGAGCCGACAATCTCGAGCTTCAGGGCCGCATCAAGCGATTCCAGCGTGCACGTAGAAAGAACCTTCTGGATGTTGATTGCCTCAACGGAGGCGGCCTTTACCGGCGCTCCGCGATTTCGGAAGTGGGTTACTTCTCTGATCGGAATCTCCACGCTTTTGAGGAGTATGATCTCGGAGCACGGCTTAGAACGAAGGGCTGGCGCCTTGTGCTGTTGGAAGACAGGGCCGTCGATCACTATAGCTATGCGATGGGAACGTGGCGATTGTTGTGGCACCGCATTCTGAGTGGTCGATTTCTGAGCGCGGGGGAGTTGTTTCGCGCAGCACTGCCTGGCCGATATCTACCGCAGCTACTCAGAGAAGTCCGCATCGTGCCGCTCTCGATCGGCGTCTGGGCCTATTGGGCGTGCTCGATCTTGGCTGCCACATTGACGGCGCCGGTCCCGGTGCTCTTGACTGCACTTGTGGCGCCCGTGGCGGTGATGGCGATCCGGACGAGGTCGCTCAATTTGGGCTTTTTCAGCGTGCTTACCTGGCATCTTTCTGCAGTGGGATTTGTCCTCGGCCTGCTCAGGAAGCGCAATCCTCCGGCCGACCCGATCCGCAGCAAGATCATTCAGTTGGTCGGGACCTGAGCACGATCAGTCGCTCGAGAACACGGTCAGGCTGTTCGCGACGACAGCTTCATTCCGGCCGGTTCTTGGCTTGTTCGACTGACCTCACCGACTCCCACGGAGCTCAATCCGCCCATTTGGCGGCCGCCGACACCTTGCCGGACTTAAACCAACAAGGCTGATGCATAACCGGAAGCGGTCCATTCCAACACAGCCCAACTAGGTGCGCCGCAGCATAACAGGCGCTCAACGAAGATCGCCCACTAGCGGAGCATTTACCCGAATCAGCTAGGGTCAGCGGATAGGCTGCAAGGCCTCGTCCTGGCCCGCAACCGGGCCAGAGGTCGCCTTCACCACGGGATCGGCTCAGGCGGGCCGCGAAGCTAGGTTTTAGTGTGCTTTTCGGGAAACACCCATTTGAGAATATTAAATTTTCAGCTTCCTGCCATCCTACTCCGACGCGGCGGCGTGGTAGAGCGGAGTTGCAATTGGGGGTGAGGGGCATGGGTTTCCGCCTTGGATTTTTGACTGCGCTAATTGCCTTGGCACTCGGCGGGTGCGGAATTACGCCGGTTGCCGGGCCGCAGAGCTGGGATATTGCATCCGGCCAGAGCAACGTTCCCTATGCCCTCGTGCGGGTAAGGCCTGAGGTCCTCAACGTTCTTGCCACTCATGCTCCACGGATTGCAGGTAGAATCGCCGACCAGCGGGGCCCCCAGACGGTCGTTGTAGGAATCGGCGACATTGTAGGTGTGACTGTCTACGAAACGGGCGCAGGCCTTTTTGTTCAGAACGAAACAGGGGTGCGCCCTGGCAATTTCTTCACCGTTCCACCCCAGGCGGTGGGCGTCGACGGCAACATTACGGTCCCGTCGGCGGGCTCCATACCTGCCAAAGGGCGCACCATAGCCGAGATCGAGCGCGCCATCGTCAGTGCCTTGAAGAACCGTGCGCTTGCACCAAGCGTTGTCGTCACTCTGCTCGATCAGCGATCGTCAGCGTTCACGGTGCTGGGGGACGTGCGCAGCGCGGGTCGCTTCGCGGTCAATCCCGGCGGCGAACGCCTTCTGGAGGCGATTGGGCGGGCAGCCGGGCTCGTGGGGGCGGGCAATGAGTCGTGGGTCGTCCTCGAGAGAGGCGGCAAGAAAGCCGCGACTCCCTTTGGCGCCCTTATCGATGAGCCGGCAAACAATATCTATGTCCGACCGCGCGACGTGATCTACGTGTTTCGCGAACCGCAAACGTTCGTCGCCTTCGGCGCGTCAGGTCGTCAGGGTCAATTCCCATTCGAAGCCTGGCGCGTTTCCCTTTCTGAGGCGATTGCAAAGGCCACTGGCCTAAGCGACCTCACGGCCGATCCTGCCGCTGTCTTCGTCTATCGCGGGGAAACGCGCGAGGTCGCGTCACTCATGGGGGTCGATGTTTCACAGTTCGATGGGCCGGTTATCCCGATCATTTATCAAGTCGATTTGAGGGATCCCGGAGGCTATTTCCTCACCTCCAGATTCGAGATGCACAACAAGGACGTGCTCTACGTCTCGAACGCTGCCTCCGTCGAATCCACAAAGTTCATGAATTACATTCGGACGATCGTGGCGACCGCTCAGGATCCGGTCACACTCGCGAACTCCATAAAGGCCTTGAGCACGGGTACGGGAGCAACCATCGTAACACAACCCATTCCGGCCGGACTGTAGACTTAGGAGGTCATGCGGCGTGGTCCAGCGATATGGACAGCGGTGCTTGAGGTACTCTCTGCCTTCGCGGTCAAGTTTCAGCCTGACCTAACTCATGGCTTGGCGTGATGCTATTTGACGGGCAGCGGGCTAGTTATCCTTGAAGTGAGGTCGGTCGTGCCAATTTCCATGTTGGCGAACTGAATGGCGAACGGCGTCGCGATCGGGCCGTAACCGCGATAGATTCCGAACTTCCAATAGGCCTCGTTGCCAGTAGCACCGATGGCTCCAACGAATTGAACAATCTTGTTACCGTCGAGCCAGACGTCTAACCGACCGCTGTCGGCCTCACCCTCTCGCAAATGGAATACGAGATTGTGCCACTGATTGCGGCTTAATGGCCCGCTGTAGCGCACATTCGTCGCTGGGCGCGGACTTGTGGCCTCGGTGAAAATGACCAGTCGCCCCAGCTTGAAATGTATGTGAAAGGGCCTGACCTTGGATCCATGCATCTGGCTGATTGCCGTCCAGTCTGACTGGTAGTCCGCACCGGGCTCGATGAACAATGCGTAGGCCCCCCAAACGTCGGCGCCGTGGGGAAATCTGCGCTTGTAGCCGTCCAGTTCGGAACGCTCCTTGTTTTCACCGGACTCGCGATCCTCCGCCCATTCATCCCCGGCACGGACCTCGAACCGCGTGATGTCCGTCGCGCTTGCTGTCGATCGACCAATACTCCAATCACTCATGGCGGATTCCGGCACATAGGTGATGCCCCGAATGCTGATCGGAGCTTTCGAACCGGCAATCGGTCGCCAACCTGCCCGTTGCGGATCTTGCGCCAGGGAAATGCAAGTCAACGACAAAACCGCAACAATGGATACCGCGGCTGCGGAAAACGTCTTTTGTGCGTTTTGCATGTTCTGCCCTTCACCAAAGGTCGCAAGTCAACGTGAAACGTGAAAGATGGCTCCTGGAAAGCGCGTCACCTCGGTCACTTCTGGAGCCCACACCATCGGCCTGCGCTCGGGAGGCATCAACGGGCCACGATGACATCAGGGGCACCTAAGCCCTCAATGAACCGGCTGATGCGCCAGCGTTCGCTGCTGGCCTAGTGCTTGTGTCAGGCGTCGGGCTGCGTAGCCGGCCCCGAATGCAAAACGCATGACCGGGCCAAAGCTGTTGGCTGATAGGGTGCCCAGAAAGTAGAGACCCGGAATGGACGCTTGAAATTCTCTAGAGAGTACCGGAGTTCCAGCGGCGGTCTTCAATCGCGCCCTGATTTCCTGGCTCAGGAAAGGCAGTCTTTGAACATCGAGCTTGTAGCCGGTCGCGGCAATAATGTGTTGCGGCTCGACCTTCAGCCTGGCGCCGTCAGCCGCTCGCAATTCGAGCCTGATCCGATCCCCTTGACGCTCGGCTCGCTCCAAAATGCTCCCAAGAAGCAGACGCGGACCGTTCTCCACCTTCTTTCGTATAAACCAAGCTCCGGCCGGTCCATGCGACCTCCGAACCACCCTGTGGCGCAGAGCGCGGGGCAGTTGACGAAACAGCCATGGCGCATCGCCATATAGCTTGTAACGCCAACCTGGACCGATTCCGCTCATGGGTTTCCTGATTTGCTGCCACGTCGATCTGGAGAACTCCCTGATCGAGTCTGGCTCCTCGTTGAAGTTCAGCTTGTCTCGTCGCGCAATCATCTGCACATTCGCGCCGAGGTCGTAGAGCAACGCCGTGATGTCTGTGGCCGACGAGCCCCCACCAACGACCACGACATCTCGTGACCGGAAGCACGTCAAATCGTGATGTTCCGAACTGTGGGTCAGAAGTTCGGACGGAAGGCTCGCGAGGGCGGGGGGGACATAGGGGAAATAGGAGATGCCAACGGCCACCACGACGCGCCCGGCCGTTACAACCTCGCCATCCTCCAGGGTAACGGAAAATCCTCTCGGATCGCGCGCGATACTGGCCACGTGTCTCTCATCCAGCTCGGTCACCATCGCATCCTTGAATGCAAGCCCATAGGATACGAACGTCTCCAGACCGACTGGTATTCCGATGTCCGCGTAGGCAATGCCTTGCTTGGCACAAAAGTGCTTCAGCGTGAAACCGTCGTTAGGAGCGTACAGGTCGGATGCAAAGCCGTCGGACTTCAAGTACATGCCACGCGGCATTTGACGCTTCCAGAAGTCCATGGGCTTCCCAAAAATTCGGAAATCAATCCCCTTTGCGCGCAAATGCGCGGCGAGCGACAGACCGTACGGACCGGAGCCGACAATCACAACCGGAGAGTATGAATTCATTGGGCAACTCTTGGATTATGAAAACTTGGACAACGAAAACGCTTACGTAACAACAACCGGTCAGCGACGCTGACCGCTTAAATCAACCCGCACGCTCGGGTTGCTCAGGATATGAGTCCTTGCTCTGCTCTGTCAGACGGCTTTGTCGATTCCGGCGTCTCATTCCTAGTCTCTTCACAAAACTCATCTTCATTGCGGACTTCAATAGCGCGAGAACCAACTGAGGATCATCCCAGGGCACATCAATCTGGGCCGCCGCCCCGAACCCGTATGTCCCCGACCTCTGTATCTCCTGCGGGAAGAGAGCAATCAGCCCGCGCATCTCCTCGTCGCAAGCCTGCAATGGTGACGGCTTGCCAGTCATCTGTGCGTAGAGCATGGCAGCTAGATCCGCTGCTCCTCCCCGCAAATAACAAGCCGGGGTAACTCGCGGGTTCATCTCGATAAACCATGCACGGTTCTCTGAATCGAGGACGAAGTCAAATCCGATCAATCCGGATAGCTTCAGTCGACGTACAAGTGTTTCAACGGTCTTCGTCATCTCGGGCAAGTCGACGATCTCGACCGTGGAGGCGGGTCCAAAGGTGTAGACTGTCTTGTGCACCCGCACGCTTACTCCCCCGAGCACACGGCCATGCCAGCACAGCACGGCCCGGTTCGCAGGCCAGCCACTGACAAACTCCTGCACACATACGCCGGCGCCGTCCCTTTCTCGCCACGGAGCGCCCGAAAGCCAGGTCCACCTCCCGATAAACTCTCTCAAGGCCGTCGGCCAACCGCTCGGCAACTGGAATACGCGTATTGCGGTCTTTGCCTGTTCAGGATCCTCGACGATACGTACAAGCTTGCCTCCCCAGGATCCATCCGCCTTAACCAAAATGGGGTAACGGACTCTCTCGAGGACCTCGTCGCATCCCTCATGCGCAACCGAGATTGTCTTTGGGCAGCGAACTCCGAGCGCCGCGGCCAACCGCAGCAATTCAGCCTTTCTCTCCACGATCTCGAAGCCGTCGGGTTCCCCAAGCGACCTTTCGATCAAACGACAGATCATCTTCGCGTGGTTTGTCTGTGGACCATTCCCGCACATCGCGTGGATACGATGCAGTTCCTTGACGGACGGATCATCGGTGCAGATCAAGAGTTCCGGCGTACATTCCCGGATTGCCCGAACGATTGAGCTCGCGCGCGCTCCCGGGCGATAGTGGAAGTGTCGATAAACCGCTCGCGTCTGGGAAACAAAGCCTCTCCTTGGCGAAATCGCGGCGACCGCGAATCCTGCATTCGCTAACGCCAACGCGACACGCGCGGGAATAGGCCACCGCTTAGTGGACACGATCAGAACACAGGGCGTAGCCGCATTCATTGCCGGCGCCATCATCAACTTGGCATCAGACGACGCGGACCAGGACCGACCTCCGTCGTCAAAATCGGGCGTTCAAAATTCCTCATTCGTCCGACGCCGCATTCCAAATTTCGTCAATCTGCCGCGCGAAGCGTTTGGTGGGCACTAGTCACTCCCAAGCTCTACCAACAGAAGTATCCCGAACCGGTTTTGCACGGGTTGAACGAGGCTCATATCATCAGCATATTGGCATCATGTCGAGATGTTCGCGTCCCCTCGACGAACTCGAACGTCTGGACTCCTCCCGTCAAATTTGAAGCCGCAACCGCGGAAAATACGCTTCCCTCGGATAAGTCCATTATCTGAATCATCTTTTCCTCGGACGCCTCGTCCGAACGCCATTGCATCTCCCAAGCACCAGCGCGGTCCAAGGGGACCGTGAACGCGTCAAGCTTTACTGAAAGCCCAACGCCCATAGCTTTCACCAATGCCTCCTTGCGGGTCCAACATCGAAGGAAGCAATGCAATCGACTCTCGCCTTCAAGTTCAGAGATCACCTCGAGTTCGCGTTCGCTCATCACGCTCTCGGCTAACGAGCCAATGTCAGGAATTCTCACACAATCGCTATCCTCCACATCGACCCCTACCGGTTGGTCGATCGTGACGGCCAGCAATGCTGTCGATTTGCTGTGAGCCAGATTGAAATGCAGTCGGCCGTTGCTCGGCCCGTCCACTGCCGGTTTGCCGTTCTCACCGAGCTTTATTGCGACGCCGGCAGGCTCAATCCCAAGATAGCCGCCCAGCACCATACGCAGCAAAAGCCTGCTTTGACAGAAGCGTTCTCGATCAGCAGCAAAGTGGAACGCGTCGGCCCGCACACGCTCATCGTCGGTCATCATCTGCCAACCGCGCTCGGCCAGCTCACCATCGGCGAAGCGTAGCCGCCAGATATCGACCGCTCCGCGCGCGGGCCTCGCTCGCAATTCAACGGCTTGCTTACCGCCGACCAGCCCCAGCTCTGCGTCTCGATAGTGCACAGCCAAACCGAACTCCTCCGTCAATCGAATTCGCGCCAACGCCAAGGCAGGACGCGTCTCCGGTTAGCCCATTCGGCTCACAGCACCCTTCTGGTCGCCAACATCCGCGACGATGGGACCGGGCGCGCATTCGTTAATCCACTCGCCGACATCGATGAATTCTACAGCGTCATGCGACCTCAGAAAGCCGAGCACGTCGTCGACTGCACGCCACACCGGCTCATTGTGCGCCAAATGATGGGTCAGCAGACCGATCGGCGTATGGGGCGATCGAATGCCCAACCGTCTGCCTCGCAAATGTTGAACGAGTTGATCGGCGACAACCCCGGCACCCTGCGCCGTCCTTGCACTCCAGTCGATGAGGTCGACGTGAACGTCAATCCGGGGACTGCCCTTGAAATGAGGAATCCTGATTGCAGCGTTCCACGGCACACACGAGCCGATCCGCAGGAGCATCCGCTCCAATTCGTTCGGCATGAGCGACACTCCGAAAAATCCGATGCTCGGCAGAGCTTTGGTTAGGGCGGGCGTGATCCGATTAAACGGCGGCACGAAGATGGGTTTCGACGTGCCAAAGTGCTCCTTGAACAACCGTAAAGCGAACTGCGCATCGCTGATCATGTTTGAGATCGGGCGATCGGGCCCAAATTCGGCGGGCCTCTTACCGCTGTTATAGTTGATGTGCTTCCAACCGTGACACATCGGATAGAATTGCGCCGGATTGTCGCTGATGAACTCGCACAACCCTGGTGCGATCTTGCCCGGAATGATCGCCAGCCCGATCCTTGTATCGAATTTTGCGGCAACGTCGCGCAACCGAACCAGATTCTCGGACACCTCGAAGGCGTCGTCGTCGCGAACCCAAAACCTGGCCTTCAAACGCGCGTCCGCCCACGCATCCAGTTCGCGGCGAGCCTCATCCCAACGATTCATCTTTTGCAGTCTCACAACGTACTAATAGCGAACCCAGGGTCCGATTGATGGCTCACGACAATTGCGTGTAGCGTATGATCCGTAGGCGCGGACGAGCGGGATTCGCCGATCGGCGCGTGATGCCGCAAGTGCGGCTTCTGCATCTTGCTTCATTCAGGCGTTTTCTGCCCGGGCGTAGACAGCATTCTCCTCGCCGACCCGCCGCCCGGTGGCACGATAGACCGCGCGCGTGGCCGCACGGGCCGCACGCGCGCTCAAGTACAGGCCGTTGTTGACCACGCTCTTGCCCTGGCCCGAAGGAATATCGAGGCCTAACTCTGACAGCCGCCCGCGGATCTTGTGGATCAAGCTGTCGCGGCGAGTACTATCGGTATAGTACGTGAAGCTTACCGTGATGGAAGGTTCGTCGCCGACCTCAACCAGGTGCGGGCTGGTGGAGGGCATGTAAGCTCCCTGCCCAGGTCCGACCTTAAAGCAGTGCGCGAGTTTCCGAAACTCTTCTCGCCAAGTGATCAGGCTTCGGTCATGTCGCGAGTGAAATCGGTCGCGTGCCCGATCGCTGACCACCCGCAAATCGTCGGGCTCCCAGACGTAGATCGTTTTCTGTCCCTTGATCTGGAGGATGAAGTTGTGCTCCTTGTCGACGTGGAAAGGGGTTACGGTTTTCGGCGAGCTGACAAAAATCCAGCCGCCGCGATAGCTCATCCCGGGATCCTTCAACTCGACGTTTGGCCGGACGCTATCGAGCACCTCGTCCACCAGCTCGCGGTAAAGCGGATCGGTCTGTACATTCAGCAAGGACATCCATGCTTGCGCGGCCGCGATGTGTTCCATCGTCCGCACCAAGGGCTGCTTCACGGGATGCAAATCAGGTGCGTTGCTGAAGGACGTTCCGGCTTCTGCGGCATTTGTATGCGCTCTGATGCGGCCCTTGCCCTCCAGGCGCTTAGCCAGTTCGACCAATTCCTCTATCTGAAGCCTCGGATGATCTGAAATCCTATGAGTCACGGGCATGACCGCCCAAGGATCGAAATGAGCCCAATCTAGTTCAATGAGAGAGGCAGGGTTCGACAGCATCGCGCCGCTCCAAAATTTAGATTATAGCTAAAGTATATCAGTACGGATTATACCGAAGTACATCAAAACCGCCAGCACGAGGCAAATTTGCTCTTGAGATTAACGACGCCGCGGGCCGGGTAGACCTTTCTCCGGCGACAGCTCCCGATCGTATGGATTAACCGTCAGCCCATTCTCCGTTATTTTGCGGGCATCAATTTCGCGGCACTACAGATATCCTAAATTGACCAATATCAGAGCCTTTTCGATTTGGCAGGCATTGTAAATGACAAAAACACGGCCGTTTCGAATTTTGATTGCGACTCCATTCGGTGAACATCAAAGGGGCGGGATCGATCGCCTGACCGACCTCATCGTTGAAGGTGTCCGCGCGAGCCATGGGGACCTTATGATTTCCCGGCTGGTCACCAGGGGGCCTGGAACGTTATTGGCCTCGCCCGTCGTGTTTGCGCAGGCATTATCGGCACTCTGGACCGCCAAGCGCCGTGGCCACGTCGATCTACTCCACATTAACGTCGCTGCGGGAGGGAGCGCCGTCCGAAAGGCCATCCTTGCGCGCTTTGCCCAAGCACTTGGAATTCCGTACATCGTTCATCTTCATGGATCCCGATTTCAACAATTCTGGCCGTCTGCAGGACCACGCACCCGTAGATGGGTCGACCGCATGTTTGCCGAGAGCTCGGCCGTGATCGTGTTGGGAAATGTCTGGTCCGAACTGGTTCGCGCTCATGTCCCAGGCATCGAGGACAAGATCATTGTACTTCCCAACGCAACGGCGCCAGCATGCATTGGTCACGAGCCGGCTCTAGATGGACGCGCCAGAATCTCCTTTCTCGGGGAGCTCGGTCAACGTAAGGGTACCCCCCAACTGATAGAAGCATTGGGACTTCTCGCCGATCGTCAGGACTGGACAGCCACGATAGCCGGAAACGGACAGATCGAAGAAACCAAGGCCCGAGCCGAACAGCTTGGCATCATCGACCGCGTGAAGGTGCCAGGCTGGCTGGACGCGGCGGCAACCAACGATGTGCTGCGGAGCTCGGACATATTTGTCCTGCCGTCCTTCGCCGAGAATTTGCCAATGTCCATTCTCGAGGCGTTTGCCTTCGGTCTTGCCGTCGTTGCTACGCCTGTTGGCGCCGTCTCCGATGTAGTCCGCGACGGCTCAAACGGTCTGCTTGTGCCGACCGGGAACGTGGATGCGCTCTCCTCCGCCCTTCGCAGGCTGATAGCTGATCGATCACTCCGGACCGCGCTCGGCGCCGCGGCCAAAGTTGACCACGCAACCAAATATGAAATCGGAACCTACACGACCCGCCTGACCGAAATCTGGAAGAAAGCCGCTGGCCTTTGAAGAAGGCGGCTAGGGGCAAGCGCGGCCCGCACCGCCGGGGCCAGGCGCCATTAAATGTTTGCCCAGTTAATCATTTTTATGTAATTATATGGATCGACCTCGTTTAAACGCAGTACACTCTTCAAAGCAACAATTCCGATCCATTAGTTCCATCCTTTTCCTTTTTACAGTGATATTAAAAGCATGAGAGTTAGTGTTTTTGGGCTAGGCTACGTTGGCGCAGTCACCTCCGGCTGTCTCAGCTCGTTCGGTCATTCGGTAGTCGGCGTAGACCCAGCCGACACCAAAGTTGCCCTTATCAATCAAGGTAAAGCCCCGGTGATCGAAAAGGGGCTGGACCAGACAATCTCCGAGGCCGTTGCAAGGGGGGCTTTGCGAGCAACGAATGATGCTCGTGATGCTGTACTCGCTACCGACCTATCACTTATCTGTGTCGGCACGCCCAGCAAGCGAAACGGCGACCTGGATACCACCGCGCTCAACCAGGTTTGCACCGAGATCGGCAACTCGCTGCGTGAGAAACAATCACATCATTCAGTTATCGTGCGCTCCACGGTGCTGCCGGGCACGATACGGAATGTGGTCATCCCGACACTCGAGAAAGCCAGCGGCAAGAGGGCGGGTATTGACTTTGGCGTCGGCTCGAACCCCGAATTTCTGCGCGAAGGCACGGCGCTGGACGACTTTATCGCGCCTCCCAAGACGGTGCTTGGCGTTGAGGACGAGAGGACGGCCGCCAATCTGGAAGCCCTCTACGGCGCGATTGACGCTCCGCTGATCCGCACCTCGATCGAGGTTGCTGAGATGATCAAGTATTCCGACAACGTGTGGCACGCGGTGAAAGTCGCGTTTGCCAATGAGATCGGGGTGCTCTGCAAGAGTCTCACGATCGATAGTCATGAAGTGATGGATATCTTCTGCCGGGATTCCAAGCTCAACCTGTCGAGCTACTACTTGAAGCCTGGTTTCTCGTTCGGTGGATCGTGTCTGCCGAAGGACGTTCGCGCGCTCACGCACAAGGCTCGCTCGCTCGATCTTGATCTTCCGCTGCTTGGTTCAATTCTGCCGTCCAACGAGAAGCAGACCAGCCGCGGCTTCGAAATGATTGCTCAGCTAGGGAAGCGGCCCGTGAGCATCCTCGGCATGAGCTTCAAGGCGGGCACGGACGACCTGCGCGAAAGTCCCATACTCGAAATAGTCGAACGGCTGATCGGAAAGGGTTATGACGTTCGCATCTATGATCGAAACATCAATCTGTCCAAGCTTGTCGGAGCAAACAAGGACTATCTGCTGCGAATGATTCCGCACGTATCGTCGCTGCTGGTCGAATCGCTCGACGAGGCTCTTTCACACGGGGAGATCGTCGTCATTGGCAATGCAGATCCTGAGTTTCGCGCAATCGCCGATCGCGTTCTGCCGACCCAATACGTGGTTGACCTCGTGCGTATCAAAGACCACCGACGGTTGAATGGAAACTACAATGGCATCAGCTGGTAAAGCGACGCTTCCGAAGCGGATCCTGATCATTGTCGAGAACCTTCCGGTGCCCTTCGATCGGCGGGTCTGGAACGAAGCCACGACCCTGGTCAATGCTGGATATGAGGTCAGTGTCATCTGCCCCGTCGGACACGGCGCATCCGCCCGTCGTGAAGTTATCGACGGCGTACATATCTATCGACATCCGGTCATCGAAGCCCGCAACATGTACTTCTATTTTGTGGAGTACGCAGTTGCACTGTTTTGGGAGTTTCTGCTGGCTTGGCGGGTGCTCTTCGAGCGGGGCTTTGATACCATCCATGCGTGTAACCCTCCCGACCTCATCTTTCTTGTCGGCGGTTTCTTCAAAATATTCCTGGGAAAGAAGTTTGTCTTCGATCATCACGACATCAATCCCGAGTTGTTTGAGGCGAAATTCGGCAAGCGAAATCTGCTCTATCGAGTTGTCACCGCACTTGAGCGCCTAACGTTTGCGATCTCGGATATTTCCATCGCGACCAACAATTCGTATCGCAGCATCGCCATCGAGCGGGGCCGCATGGATCCGGCACGCGTTTTCGTCGTACGATCTGGCCCGAACCTGGAACGGCTCAGAATTGTCGCTCCGGCTCCGTCGCTAAGGAAGGGTCGCACCTTCTGCGTTGGCTATGTCGGAGTGCTTGGAGCGCAGGAGGGCATTGACTATCTGCTCGCGGCGGCTCGTCACATCGTTTACGATCTCAAGCGCAACGACGTGCAGTTTTGCATAGCCGGCGGCGGCCCTGAGCTGGAGCGGCTCAAGGCACTTGCCGTTGAACTTGGCGTCGACGACTACGTGACGTTTGCGGGACGAGTTCCCGATGAGCAACTTCTCCGTATTCTGAATACCGCCGACGTCTGCGTGAACTCGGATGAATTCAATCCGATGAACGACAAGTCGACCATGAACAAGATCATGGAATATATGGCCCTTGCCAAGCCGATCGTGCAATTTGACCTTACTGAGGGTCGGTACACGGCCCAGGAGGCGTCGCTTTACGCGAGGCCAAACGATCCAGTCGACTTTGCCGGCAAGATCCTCGACTTGCTCGGCGACCCCGAGCGCCGCCGGCGCTTGGGCGAATTCGGACGGGACCGTGTGATCAACCAGCTCGCCTGGCCGCACGAAGCTCCGAAGCTGCTCAAGGCGTACGCAGCTCTATTCGATCAAACTCTGGTTGCCAAGACCCGGTCACCGAAGTTGAGCGTAGCAAGCGGGTCGGACGTTCTGACCAGTAACGTGGTCAGACGGCTTTTGACCCCTCTTGTATCCCGGAAATAACGCTGATGGGTTCATTCTGGACCAACATCACAGCAGATGCTTACCGCATCAAGGGACGACGAGCATCGATCGGCTCGATCTTGGTGCTGGGAGCCCTTAACCGAAGCTTCCGACCTATCCTGACGCTACGGCTCTGTCAGGCGACCGCCGGCTCGAGGCCTCTACTTAACCTGATCGCGCGGCTACTCCACCGTTTCGCCCAAGCCAAGGCCGGGATCGATATGCCATCCGTCCTACGCGCTGGTCCCGGGCTAACGATCGTGCACGGATGGGGCCTTGTCGTAAACAGGGACGCCATCCTCGGTTCGAATGTGACGCTGTTCAACGGGGTTGTTATCGGACGCAAAGACAAGATCACAGCCGAGGGTCGCGAGACCCAATACCCCGTGATCGGCGACGATGTATGGCTCGGACCACAGGCGATCGTCGTCGGCGGTATCGAAATTGGAGATGGCGCGATCATCGGTCCAGGCAGCGTGGTCACCAAGAGCGTTCCGCCACATTGCGTTGTCGGCGGAAACCCGGCTCGCATTTTGAAGTCAGGGGCACTCCCGGACGTGATGAACCGAGCGCCAATGGAGGGACAAGACCCGCAAACGATAGCGATTTCATCAGGCATGGCGCAGGATAATGTCAAAGCGCGCTGGCAGGGCACGGAGCCACAACTGAGGGTTTAATCATTTCGGATTGTCGACTATACTCTGACAGAGAGGGGATTTAGAGCGCCATCCCTCTTCGGTTAACCAATGAGGCGATACAGAACGTCATAGTCAGCAATTTGGCTGACCTCTAGGTTTCCGACGATTATACTGCACTCGGTTTAATTGTTATTTTTTGATTGTTGGCTTGGCTCACCTTCGCGCCTTTGACGGTGACCGGCCGAGGTGAAAAATACAAATGGCAGGCTCAGAGCTCAATTTGTCGGCTCACCGGATGGACCCCCAAAGGTCATCCCTTCTCCCATCAGAGACGCTAAGCCGGTCCTTCGAACGGCAGGCAGAAGCGACGCCGGACGGCATTGCGATCCAGTTCGGGTGTGAACAACTGACCTATCGCGAACTCGACGAACGCTCAAACCGGCTCGCCCGGCGTCTGCGCCAGGCGCACCTGCAGTCAGACGCGCTGGTAGCCGTATGTCTCGATAGGTCTTTCGACCTGATCATATCGATGCTCGCAACCCTTAAAGCCGGTGCTGCCTATCTGCCGATCGATCCGTCATATCCGGTCGATCGGGTCACGATGATTCTCGAGGATGCGAAGCCATCCGTCATTTTGACGCAGGAACTCTATGCCTCGAAGATGTTGACCGGCGGTGAAATGCAGCCGGTTGTCTGCGTGGACCGTGATCGCGACGTTGTCGCGCAGCAGGATGCAAGTCCACTCGGTGATGTCGCTTCACCTGATAGCCTTGCCTACGTCATCTACACATCGGGCTCCACAGGCCGGCCAAAGGGTGTGATGGTGACACACCGAAACGCAAGTCGCCTTTTTACGTCGACAGCCGATTGGTACAATTTCGGGTCAAGCGACGTCTGGACCCTGTTCCACTCATCGGCCTTCGACTTCTCTGTCTGGGAAATCTGGGGATGTCTCCTTACCGGGGGACGCCTCGTATGCGTGCCTTATTGGGTTGCTCGTTCTCCAGCCGACTTCTACCGGCTGCTCGTCGACCAGCAGGTCACGGTGTTGAATCAGACGCCGGCTGCATTTTATCAACTCATCCAAATCGAAGAGGCTGGTACGGTCGGACAGTTGTCGCTTCGTTACGTCATATTTGGCGGAGAGGCACTCAACTTTGCGGCACTACGCCCGTGGTTCGCACGACATGGTGATCGCAAGCCGCAACTGATCAACATGTACGGGATCACCGAGACGACCGTCCACGTGACCTATCGCCCGGTGACAAGCGCGGATTCCCGCGTAGAGACCAGGAGCTTAATCGGCACACCAATTCCGGATCTGCGGCTCTATCTGCTGGATTCCGAACTCCGCCCTGTCGCGAAGGGTGAAATAGGAGAGATCTACGTCGGAGGGGCGGGAGTCGCGCGCGGCTATCTCAATCGGCCGCAACTTACCGCTGAGCGCTTTCTCTCCGACCCGTTCGCAGACGGATCACAAAGCCTGATGTACAAGTCGGGAGATCTGGCACGTCACACCGAGACAGGCGATCTCGAATATCTTGGCCGTGGCGATACTCAGGTAAAAATCCGGGGCTTTCGTATCGAACTTGGAGAGATCGAGGCGACACTCACAGATCACGCTGACGTGCAGCAAGCGGTCGTCGTCGCGCGGAAAGGCGCATTCGGCGAGCCGAAACTGTTAGCCTACTTTGTTCCGAAGCGGTCACGATCTCCGGCGCCGCAGAGCCTGCGCGACTTTCTCGCGACACGTCTTCCCGAGCACATGGTACCCTACGCTTACGAGGAGCTCGGCGCATTCCCGTTGACGATAAACGGGAAGATCGATCGCGACGCCTTGCCAGCGCCCCGGGAGACGGTTCGCTCTGGCCGCGAACTCGCATCAACCCCAATGGAGGCTGCCGTTACCGAGATCTGGCGCCAGCTCCTCGGCGTCAGAGACATCGGGGTGACCGACAATTTCTTCGACCTTGGTGGCGACTCTCTGCTTCTCGGCGCCATGCACAGCGAGCTCCGCAACAGATTGAGAGTCGACGTGCCCATCACCGTTCTGTTCGAGTTCACCACGATTCGCGCCCTTGCCCGCCGGCTAAGCGATACTCTCTCGATCACCTCATTCGATGAGGCCAAGCAGAGAGCGCAGAAACAACGCGCAGCCTTCGCCCGCCAGCACGAACAGCGCCGGAAGGATAGACCGTGAGCGATTTGGACGCGGAGAGTCACACTCTTGACGGTGTCGCCATCATCGGCATGGCAGGGCGATTTCCCGGTGCGCGCAGCGTCTCTGAGTTTTGGCAAAATCAGCTCGACGGAATCGAGTCGATTTCACAATTCGACGTCAGTGAACTCGAGGCCAGGGACCAGAAAGCCGGGACCGGTGCGTCAGGCTATGTGAGAGCTCGATCGGTGATCGACGATGTCGATCTGTTTGATGCGGAGTTCTTCGGGATCTATCCCCGCGAAGCTGAACTGATGGATCCCCAGCAGCGGCTATTTCTCGAATGCTGCTGGGAGGCCATAGAGGATGCCGGTTATGTTCCGGATACCTATCCAGGATTGATCGGCGTTTTCGCGGGTTCCAGTCTTTCATCGTATTTTCTGTCGCGGCTGTGCACGACGCCTGGTTTCATAGAACGGTTTACTTCGGGCTATCAGATTTCGAACTACACCGAGATGATGGGAAACAGCCTGGATTTCCTATCCACGCGCGTTTCCTACAAGCTCAATCTGCGCGGCCCAAGCTTCACAATGCTCTCGGCGTGCTCGACGTCGCTGTTATCCGTAACGCAGGCATGCCAATCACTGCTGACCTACCAGAGCGATATGGCCCTCGCCGGTGGCGTTTCGATTACTCTGCCTCAGCGACGAGGTTATCCCTATCAGGATGGGGGTATGGCGTCGCCGGACGGACACTGCAGAGCGTTTGATGCCGATGCGCAGGGTACGGTGTTCGGCAGCGGGGTAGGCGTCGTATTGCTCAAGCGTCTGGACGACGCAATCCGAGACGGCGACCAAATCTATTCCGTAATTCGCGGCTTTGCCGCCAACAACGATGGATCGGCGAAGGTCGGCTATACAGCGCCCAGCGTCGACGGCCAGGCAAGCGTCATTGCCATGGCCCACGAGGCTGCCGGAATTGATCCGGCGACAATCGGATACATCGAAGCCCACGGAACGGGAACCCCCCTGGGCGATCCAATCGAGCTCGCCGGTCTGACGAAGGCATTTCGTGCGAGTACCTCTCGTGAGCAGTTTTGCACGATCGGTACTGCCAAAACCAACGTGGGACACCTCGACATCGCAGCGGGTGTCACCGGCCTGATTAATGCTTCGCACATTGTCCGGCACGGTGTGTTTCCTCCCACACTGCATTTCAAGCGTCCCAATCCCAAGCTCAACCTTGAGAGCAGCCCGTTTCGGATCGTAACCCAGCGGTCTGAGTGGAAATCCGACGGAGGCCCCCGCCGCGCTGGCGTCAGCGCGTTCGGCGTCGGCGGAACGAATGCCCATATCGTCCTGGAGCAACCTCCCGAGCGCCAACGCCAGCCGTCCACCAAGCCGAACAATCTGCTTGTCCTGTCGGCGAAGTCGCCCACAGCCCTTGAGCGTGCGACGGACAACCTTGTCGAGCATTTGCGTTCCCATCCAGAGCTCGACTTATCCGATGTCGCCTGGACGCTGCAGACTGGACGACGGGCATTCGCTTACCGTCGAGCCGTGGTCGCTGGCTCGACCAGCGAGGCCATTCTCGCGTTGTCGACGCGCGACCGCAAGCGGCTGCAAACGCGCTCTGCGCCCGGCGACTCCCCAACGATCTACTTCATGTTTCCAGGGCAGGGGTCCCAGCATGCCAACATGGCACGCGAGATCTACGAGGTAGAACCGGCCTTTCGTCAGACGGTCGATCAGTGCGCCGAGCTGCTGCAGGAACACCTTGGCCTAGACCTTCGCGATCTCCTCTATCCGCCCGCAGATGCGAGCGAAGCCGCCAAGCGATCCGTTACGGACACGATTATCGCCCAACCGGCCATCTTCACGGTTGAATACGCACTCGCCCAACTTTGGATGAGTTGGGGCATTCAGCCGACGGCGATGATCGGCCACAGTGTGGGTGAGTTTGTGGCGGCGTGTCTTGCGGGTGTGATTTCACTCGAGGATGCGCTGAGGTTGGTCGCGCTGCGAGGTCGGCTGATGCAAGCGCTTCCCGCCGGCGGCATGCTTTCGGTCCGCCTTCCGGAAAGTGAAATCAGCAAACTGATTCCCCCATCTTTGTCGCTTGCCGCCGTCAACTCACCCTCTCTTTGCGTGGTGGCCGGTCCGAATGAAGCGCTTGAACAGTTTGAGCGACAGCTTGGCAACGGCATTGCCCGTCGACGGCTGAAAACGTCGCATGCCTTCCATTCCGCGATGATGGATCCTCTTGTCGATCCACTTACCGACGCTTTCGCCAAGACGAAGCTCCTTCCGCCCAACATTCCATATGTCTCGGGCGTAACCGGGACCTGGATAACGACGGCCGAGGCCACCGATCCCCGTTACTGGGCTCGCCACGCACGCGATTCCGTCCAGTTCTCCAAGGCGGTCCAGGAGTTGCGGAAAGCGCCTGGGGCCGTCCTCCTGGAGGTAGGGCCTGGCAACGCCCTTGCCATGCTGGCGCGGCAACACTCCGACCGCTCCGCAGACCAGACGGTCGTCTCATCGCTTTCCGACGGCTTTTCCGGTGAGGGTGATCGCGACGCACTTCTGACCGCCCTCGGCGCCCTGTGGGTCGGCGGCGTCCAACCAGACTGGACAGCGCTCCATAATGGGCTGCATCCCCTGCGCGTTTCCCTGCCGACCTATCCCTTTGAACGTCAGCGTCATTGGTTTGAGCGCATTCCAGCGACAAATGACGGACCTGCGTCCAAGCCTGATGGCTCGGCGAACGGCATCGACAGCGACCTTCAGTCAACTCCGAAAATGGAAGCCGTAAACATGGCGCCCAATGTGACTTCCCAGCTTCAGACCAGTCCAGCGGTCGCGCGGGCGGCCAGACTCCGGACCGCTCTCATCGAGATGTTCCTCAACTTGTCCGGCATCGATGTCGCCTCGGCGGAAGACGGAACAACGTTCCTCGAACTCGGCTTTGACTCCCTGTTTCTCACCCAGGTTGCACAGGCTGTTCAGGAGCAATTCGACGTCAAGATCACGTTCCGGCAGCTACTCAACGAGGTTTCGAGCCTCGCCGCTCTAACTCAGTATGTCGACAGCAACCTTGCTCCACACCTCTACGCGGAGCCGGCGGCATTGGAGCTGTCCATCAAGGATACGCTGCCCGTATCCACGGCCGGAGCTCCCGCGACCATCTTGGCTGCCTCATCCGCGCTCGCAGCGCCGACCGTTTCCGCGCTAATTGCCGACACTGCTCTCGAGCGCGTGATGCGTGACCAGCTTCAGGCCATGAACCAACTGTTTGCCAGACAGCTCGAGACGCTCCAGGCCGGAGTAGCCAAGTCCTCCAGCCCGATCGCCTCCAGCGCCACGGACGCTGCGCCAGCGGTCGCTCGGCAATCAGTCGATATCAGACCCGTTCCGGAGCTCCCGCCCGCCGAAGCGAGCAAGCCTCACGGCCCCTATAAGCCGCCCCAAGTCGGCACGTCTCAGGAGCTGACCGAGCAGCAGACTACGCATCTGAACTTGCTGATCGATCGCGTTACGCAACGTACGGCCAAATCGAAGAGCTTCACCCAACGATATCGGGACGTGCTTGCGGATCCCCGCGTCGTCTCCGGCTTCCGTCCGCAATGGAAAGAGATGGTCTACTCGATCGTCACCGACCGTTCGAAAGGGTCGCGGCTATGGGACATCGACGGCAATGAGTACGTCGACCTCGTCAATGGCTTCGGCCCAATCATGCTCGGACATCGTCCGGACTTTGTGGAACGCGCGATCGAAGAGCAACTCCACGCCGGATTTGAAACCGGGCCGCAAAGCCCACTCGCCGGTGAAGTTGCGCACCTGTTTTGCGAGATGACCGGCAATGACCGCATGGCATTCTGCAACACTGGCTCCGAGGCTGTTCTCGCGGCTATCCGCGTGGCCCGCACAGTCACCGGCCGAACCAAGGTCGTCATGTTCGGCGGCGACTATCATGGCCTATTCGACGAGGTCCTCGCCAAGGGATTTAAAGATAGGACCGGTGACCCACAATCCGCTCCGATAGCGCCCGGCATTCCGCGGCAAAGCGTATCCAACATGATCGTGCTCGATTATGGCGCTGATGCTTCGCTCGAATGGATCCGACAGAACGCCGGCGATCTGGCGGCCGTGCTCGTCGAACCCGTTCAAAGCCGCCATCCCGCACTGCAACCCATAGATTTCCTAAAGTCTCTTCGTGAGATCACGGCGGCGGCCGGCACGGCGTTGATCTTCGACGAGGTTGTCACAGGCTTTCGTGTTCATCCGGGTGGCTGCCAGGCCTTGTTCGGAATCCGAGCTGATCTTGCGACCTATGGCAAGGTCATCGCCGGCGGCATGCCGGTCGGCATTCTCGCAGGCGGCCGGCGCTTCATGGATGCCCTTGATGGCGGTGCATGGCAGTTCGGAGACGACTCCTATCCCGAGAAGGGCGTCACCTTCTTTGCGGGCACGTTTGTACGCCATCCGCTCGCTCTCGCAGCGATGCGAGCCGTCTTGTTACATTTCAAGGAGGAGGGTCCGGCACTCCAAGAGCGTCTGACCACTCAAACGGCTGCGCTCGTCCATCGGCTCAACGACGTGCTGCAAGAGCAGAACGTTCCGACCCGACTCGAAACATTCGGTAGCTTCTTCTACTTCAGCTTTCCACCGTCGGAACGTCTTGCGAGCCTCTTCTACTTCTACATCCGCGACAAGGGCGTCCACATTCGGGAGGGCTTTCCGTGCTTCCTCACGACCTCCCACAGCGAGGCAGATCTCGACATTATCGTCCGCGCGTTTCGAGATAGCGCCATCGAGATGCGGCGAGGTGGTTTCTTCTCGGAGCCGGCCGGCGCACTACCGCCTTTGCAGCTTGTGGAGCGCACGGCCGAGCCGGATTCTCGTGTCCCAGACCCGATTCCGCTAACTGAAGCACAACGCGAAATATTCCTCGCCGCCGTTCTCGGCAGCGAGGCTTCTTGTGCATTCAACGAGTCATTTGGCATTAGCCTGCAAGGTGCGCTCCGGATTGCTGATCTTCGTAAGGCGGTGAATCAGGTGATCGCGCGACATGAAGCCCTTCGCTCTACCATAGATGCCGACGGCCGCTTCATGCATGTCATGCCGGCGCTTTCGCTCGACATTCCCGTTCGCGATCTGTCGTCCCTTGCGCCAGACGCACGCGACGCCGAATATAAGCGCGTTCTGGCCGCAGACGCCTGCCAGGCCTTCGATCTCGTCCGCGGTCCGCTCGTTCGAGCGGAGATCGTACGGCTTGATACAACTCACCACCAATTGAACATCACATCTCACCATCTTGTTTGCGACGGATGGTCGGCCAACCTAATCGTTGACGAGATCGCGACGCTCTACTCGGCGAAGGTCGGCGGCACGCATCCCGAAATGAACGAACCAGTCCCATTCAGCAAGTATGCGAACGCGCAGGCTGGTATTTCCGGCACGAATGCAAGCGTTGAAGCGTACTGGCTCGGCCGATTCCGCGATCTGCCAGCTCCGCTCGAGTTACCGACTGATCGTCCGCGACCTTCCGTCAAGACCCACGCGGGCGCGACCACGCGGTACCACATCGATGCCGAGCACTATCGCAAGATCAAGCAGATGGGTGCGAGGCACGGTTGCACGCTGTTCGCCACGCTCCTCGCAGGCTTCTATGTGCTTCTGCACCGCCTCAGTAACCAAAGTGATATCGTTGTTGGCGTCCCAACCGCGGGGCAGAGCACCCTCGACGAGGGCACTCTCGTCGGTCACTGCGTCAATTTCCTTCCCCTCCGCACCACTATCGAGAACGGCATGCCGTTTGACGCGGCGCTGCGCCAAGCCAAACGTGTCCTACTCGATGCATATGAACACCAGACGTACACGTATGGGACGCTGGTACGACAGCTCGGCGTTACACGCGATCCCGCGCGGTTACCGCTGATGGAGGTTCAATTCAATCTCGAGCGTCTCGGTACGGGTACGCGTTTCGCAGAACTCGATATGGCAGTCGAGCCAAATCCAAAAGCGTCGGTGATCCTCGACCTGTTCTTTAACGTCATCGAATCCGATACAGGATTGACGATCGATTGCGATTACAATGTGGACTTGTTCGATGAGGCCACGGTATTGCTGTGGATGCGGTACTATGAAACGCTCCTCCTCGACGCCGTGTCGGCTCCAGAGAAGGCGGTATCCGATCTGTCGATCATGACCGATGAGCAACGCTCGTCTCTCATCGCCACGCTCAATCCAGCCCCGATCGCTATCCCGCCATCTCGTTCGATCGTTGATCTGTTTGAGCAACGAGCCGCCCAGAGCCCGCAGGCAATCGCGGTGCAATTCGCCGACGAGCGCGTCACGTATCGGACACTCAACGCACGCGCCAACCAGCTAGCCCGATACTTGCAGCGAGTCGGCGTGACTCCGGCATCGATGGTCGCGACGAGCTTTGAGCGTTCAATCGACATGATCGTGGCGATGCTGGCTGTCCTGAAGGCGGGAGCGGCCTACGTCCCGCTGGATTCCTCGTATCCACTGGAACGATTGACGATGCTGATGCAGGACGCAAAGCCAAAGGTCCTGCTGACACATAAAGCACTCGCGGACAGCCTGCCAAAGGACGGCGCGACACTTGTCCGTCTCGATGCGGACTGGTCGAACATCAGCCGTGAAGACGCAAGCAATTTGCCCGCGCTCGCCACTCCTCAAAGCCATGCTTACGTTATCTACACGTCCGGGTCTACGGGCACCCCGAAAGGCGTTCTCGTCAGTCATCATAATGTCGTCAGACTGCTCAAGTCGACGGAGCAGTGGTTCGGCTTCGGCGAAACGGATGTGTGGACCTTATTCCACTCGTCTTCATTCGATTTTTCGGTATGGGAGATCTGGGGCTGCCTCCTGACCGGTGGGCGACTTGTCATTGTCCCGTACCTTGTCACTCGGTCGCCACAAGAATTTTACAATCTGCTATCCGACGAACGCGTAACGGTCCTCAATCAGACTCCGGCCGCATTCTATCAACTGATCCAGGTCGAGGAGTCGGGCGAGACCAAGCCATTATCTCTTCGGTATGTGATCTTCGGCGGCGAAGCCTTGAACTTTGCCAGTCTGCGCCCGTGGTTAGGGCGCCATGGGGATCAACGCCCGCAGCTCATAAACATGTACGGAATCACCGAAACAACCGTACACGTTACTTACCGCCTCTTGAACGCGGACGACATCGCCAGCGAAGGTCGCAGCTTGATCGGAACGCCTATTCCCGATCTGCGGCTCTACGTCCTCGACGCGAACCGTCGTCCCGTACCACCCGGGGTGACCGGCGAGATCTATGTCGGTGGGGCAGGGGTTGCGAGCGGCTATCTGAACAAGCCAGACCTGACTGCAGAGCGCTTCATCGCCGACCCGTTCGCCGGCACGCCCGATGCGCGTATGTATAAGTCCGGTGATCTTGCCCGGGTGCTTGCTACAGGTGACGTTGAATATCTTGGCCGGGCCGATTCACAAATCAAGATTCGAGGATTCCGCATTGAGCCGGGCGAGATCGAAGCAGCCATGGTCGAGCATCCGGCCATTGAGCAAGCGGTCGCCACCGTCCGCAGAGATGACGCGGGCGATCCGCGGCTAGTTGGATACTTTGTCGCAAGGCCAGGGATCACAATCGCTCCCTCGGAGGTGCGGCAGCTTCTCCAGAGCAAACTACCCGCGCACATGGTTCCGCACGCTTGCGTTGCCATCGATTTCGTGCCTTTGACCATAAACGGCAAGGTTGACCAGCGCAGACTGCCGGCGCCGGATTTCGGTCAGGCCGTCCAATCCAGAGAATACGTGCCACCGACGACGCCGCACGAGCAAGCGCTTGCAACGATCGTCTGTGAAATATTGAAGCTGCCGAAGCTCGGAGTGACCGACAATCTATTCGAGCTTGGCGCCGATTCGCTCCACGTGTTTCAAATCACGTCACGAGCCACCAAGATGGGTTTGCCGATCATGCCGAAGCTCGTGCTTCAACAACGCACGATCCGCGGCATCCTGGCCGAATTGAAGCAGGACCAGACCGCTGCTCAATCACAGACCATCACACCGGTTGAACGGAGCATGTATCGCGTTAAGCGGGAGGTGACTCGCAGCAGAAAAGCGCAGGACTGAACATCAAATGACCGCATTGAGCCCCATGCCAGGAGGCCGCACACCGGGAGCACAGGCACGGTCTGATGACGACGTGCTCGCATTCCCGGTCTCGCCCGCGCAAAAGCGCATCTGGCTCGCGCACGAAGATCAACCGGCTTACAACGCTTCTTTCCGATGGGTTCTGACAGGGAGCCTGGATCTTCCCGTCCTGCAACGATGCTTCAATGACATTGTCGCTCGCCATGAGGCGTTGCGCGCAACGTTCGCGCGGATCGATGGGGAGCTCCATCAGCTGATATCGTCATCGTTAAGACTGCTCATCCCGGTCACCGATCTAAGCAGCCTGCCAACTTCCGATAGGGACGCGGAGGTCGAGCGGATGTGCCTTGCCGAGGCGACGCGGCCATTCAACCTCGAAAAGGGCCCCCTCATTAGGGTCGGCCTAATACACATCGCCGAAGAGCACTATATCCTTATGCTTACCTTGCATCACATTATCTGTGATGGATGGTCAATAGGCGTAATCATGCGCGAGCTGCGGACGCTTTATACGGCTCTGTCCGAGGACAAGCCCCCAACTCTGGCTCCGCTACCGATTCAATTTCCCGACTACGTCATTTGGAGCGCAGAACGCGCGCGGAAGACCGGCGAGCAGGAATTAGCGTATTGGACATCCAAGCTCCAGGGTTACCGCCCGTTCAGGTTACAGCCGGACAGACAGGTCTCCGGCAATCGCACCAACGATGGCACGATCGTGTCGCGTCTCTTGCCTAAAGACTTGACGGACGCCGTAAGGGCCTTCAACGAGCGCTACTCCGGCACGATGTTCAGCACAACGTTGGCCGCCTGCGTCGCAGTTCTACACCGGCATTCGAAGGCGACGGACATCGCAGTCTGGACGCCGCTCGCGAGCCGCAATTTGGCAGAGCTCGAGGGGCTGGTCGGACTTTTCGTCAACCAGGTTGCGATCCGGCTAGATGCTTCGGGAGATCCACGATTTGCGGAACTGGCAGCGCACGCCCGTGACAACGTATGGGAACTCCTCGCCCATCAGGATCTTCCCTTCGAGGCCGTCGTGGAGGCACTCCCTGACGACGGCAAGCCCCCAGGCGAGCCTCTCTGTTTTGTGAATTTCGTCTGTCAGCGAGCCTTTGGCGGCGCAGTGCATTCGGAGTTTGACTTTCCGGGCGTCCGGGTCCGGCCCATACCGTCGATATCACCGGGTGCACTCTATGACCTCAACTTCTTTCTCGTGGAACGTGAAGACGGCTGGCGTTTGTCGCTCGAATACAACACCAACCTTTACACTCCGGCCACCGCTGCTCGGCTGGTCGACGACTTCGATGGTACCCTCCGCGCGGTTGTTTCAGACCACGATATAAGGTTATCCGGGCTGCCCGGTCCGACCAATGATGCGGCCCAGACGCTCGGGTCGGGCAATAGTGTTCTTGGACCCGTCGCTCCCTCGCTCCCCATTGAAGATGATCCGGATATCTGCACGCTTCCGGCCAGCGTCAGCCAGCTTCGATTCTGGCGCCTATCAAGATTGAGACCGGATAGCTCTGCCTTTAACATGCCGGCCTCGATCCGAATTGGCGGCTCTCTCTCGGTCCCACTCCTCCAGGAAAGCCTAAATATCCTCGCTGCGCGGCATGAGATCCTTCGCACGACCTTCAATGAATCCTCAGGAGAGCTAGTCCAGGTCATCTCAGGTCATGGGACCCTTCCGCTGCAGCATTCGGACCTCCAGAACGCATCCGAGCTGGACGATTTCAATCTTGACAACGTGTTGCGCGACGAAGCCCATGTTCCATTTGATCTTGAGCGCGGGCCACTGGCCAGGGCTCGGTTGTTCCGTCTCGGGCCGCAGGATCACGCGCTGATTGTTACGCTCCATCACATCATCTCCGACGGTTGGTCGCAAAGCATACTTCAACGCGAGCTTTGGGCTTCGTACGAGGCACTTGCCGAGAGGCGAGAGCCGGACCTCCTGCCAATGGCTATCCAGTACGCGGATTTCGCGGTCTGGCAGAATGATTGGTTGACCTCGCAGGAAGCCGTTCAACATCTTGCTTATTGGATGAAGTCGCTTGCGGGACCGCTTCCCGTGCTGGACTTTCCGACCGATCATATTCCTGGCCAGCGACCAGACGTGCGTGGCGCCGTTGAGCGCGTGCAATTGCCCGATGAGCTAATACAGCGATTGAAGAGCCGCGGCCGGTCGGCGAACGTCACGATGTACATGCTGACGCTCGCGGCTTTTGCCGTACTGCTTGAGCGCTACACGTCTCAACATGACCTGACGATAGGGTCACCGAGTGCAAATCGCAACTCGCAGACCGAGCCGATGATCGGCCCATTTTCCGGACCGATCGCCCTCCGCCTCAACCTCGCCGACGATCCCACTTTGAACGATGTTCTCAAGCACGCCGGTCAAGTCACAATGGACGCGCTCGACCACGCCGTGTACCCCTTTGAGAGCATGATGGAGCAGCTCAAGATGCGGTCGGTTCGAGGCCGCAATCCTCTTTTTCAATTTTACTTCCTTTATCAAACAGCATTTCTTCAACACCGCGAGGCAGCGGGACTGGCAATCACGCCAATTCCTACGGTGAGCGTCGGCAATCCTTTCGAACTGCAGCTCGCTATCATTGAACGTGGCCATGACGTATGGCTGAACCTGGAATATGATCGCGGCTTGTTCGAACCTGATTCAGTTCTCAATATCTTGGCATACTATACGCACATTCTCGAACAGATCGCAGCCGATCCCGACCAACGGATTTCGGCGTTGCGGTTACCGCCTGGCGCCAGGGACTCCGCCAGATCTGTGTCGGAAGACATTCGGCCGCGGGATTTCTTGGCACCGCGAAATCCAGTCGAGACGCAGTTGGCTACGATTTGGGAAGCACTGTTCGATCTACCACGAGTCGGCATTCGCGATGATTTCTTCGAGCTGGGCGGCCACTCGCTTCTGGCGGCATCATTGATCTCCAGGATCGAGAAGGAATTCGGCACTAAGATTGATCTCTCCCTGCTGCTGGTCGACCGCACGATTGAACAACTCGCCGAAGCCATCGTGGGTGTTGACGGAAATCAGCGCTCATCGCTGATCCCTCTTCGCGCATCAGGAACTAAGACCCCCTTGTTCTGTGTGCACGGAGGCGGTGGTCACGTACTTGGATATGAAGAGCTGGCGAAGGCGCTGCCTAGCGACCAGCCGGTATACGGCTTAGCCTCGCCCGAGCTTGACGGTGTTCAACGAGCCATGACCGTTGCCGAACTCGCCCGGTTTTATAACAGCGAAATCCGCCGCATTCAGCCCCAAGGGCCATACCAGCTCTGCGGTTACTCCTTTGGAGGCTATGTCGCGCTCGAAATGGCAGCGCAACTCATCGCGGAGGGGGAGGATGTCCCAGTTCTTGTGATGTTGGACACGGGCAACTCCGGGTACTATCGACATCTGCCCTTTGACCAGTGGACACGGTTTTGGAGCGTGCGGATCGCTGATCGGATTTGGCGCTATTACCGGCGGCTAGCGGACCATAAAATCGACATCGCCATTTCAAGTGCGTTCTTCTTTGTCCGAAAGAATGTGCGCTTAAGGCTGTGGACGCTTGCTCAACGGGTATTTCGCGTTGCCAACCGTCCCATGCCAGTGCAACTGAGGGACAACTTAACGATGTTCAAGGCCACGGCACGATCATATGAGCCGCGGCCTCTCCAGGCGCGAATCATCCTATTCCGGGTCGATGGGCGGGACCCTGAGTATAGTCTCAACGAGTCACTGGGTTGGGAGCTGGTTGCCCAAAAGGGAGTCGAGGTTCATCACGTACCGGGCGATCACCTGTCATTCATGCGTCAACCCATCGTTGGCAGGGTTGCCGAGCAACTGCAGCCGTATCTGACATGAAGCTGGCCTGCGGCCATCGGATATCCCTGCGGGACGAGCCGCTTCTTCAGAAACGGTTCAGTAGCCACGGTCAGACCAATGCGCATACTTGAGCTTTGCGTCACCGTCGGGCTCTTTGTCTACCTGGCAGATCAGCTCTCAGCCCACCGGCATGGTTACGTCGGATTGCACTATCTGCCCATCATCTGCGTTGCTGCCACGGTCGCGCACGTTTGGTTCGAGGGATATCGATGGCAAATGCTGCCGATCTATCTCGTCGTTGCCGGTTGCGCCGTGCAAGCCATCGTTCCGCGTTGGACGTCCGATGTGCAGCTGCAGTACCTCAGTTGCTTGATGGCTCTCTGTTTCCTCGGAGGCGGCCTGACGTTGAGCACCGTCTTCCCGGTATTCGAACTTCCCGCACCGGATGGGCCGTATGAGGTCGGAACCGACGTTAGACATGTCATGGACCCGCACAGGCTCGAGCCGGCGGCGCCTACCCATTCACGCGAGCTAATGCTTCAGATCTGGTATCCGGCAGGCGGATCAGCCAAAACAGAGTTAGCTCCTTACCAGGAGCGCGCCACCACGACGGGTTGGGATGCTTATTTCGCACTGGCGAAGACCCACTCGGTCACTCACGCGCCGGTTGCAGTCTCCAATTCGCGCTATCCGATCGTGCTGTACGCGCCATCATGGACTGGTATGCGAACCGAGAACACACATCTGGCGGAGCAGCTCGCAAGTCACGGCTATGTCGTCGTTGGAATGGACCATCCCTATAGCTCGCTCGCAACCGCCTTTCCTGATGGCCGGGTGGTCAGGACCAAATTGTCCGACGAAGGCTTTTACTCTTCAGATGAGTCGTTTCGCCGTTTTCTAGAGACGGCCGAGACGGAAATCCGGACCAGGGCGGACGATGCGCGATTTGTCCTGGACACCCTTCATGACTTGAACGAGGCTGACCCTCAAGGCCGCTTCACTGGCCGGCTCAATCTCGATCACATCGGCATATTCGGCTTCTCTCTTGGTGGAGGCGTTGCCGCGCAAGCTTGCTGGCTCGACGACCGGTTTAAAGCCTGCCTCAACATGGACGGCCTAATGGCCGGCGAATCGCTAAGCAGAGGTACGCGTGCGCCTCTTTTCACCATGAGTGAAGCCGATCCACTTCCTCCAGATTCAGTGCCAAACATTACTCCAACGAAGCGTCGCGAAATGGCACTCGATCGTGACCAGTTTCTGCAACTCCGGACGCTGCTATCCACACATGGAGGCTACTGGCTCACCCTCAAGCGAGCCAAGCATTTCAACTTTTCGGATTACCCGTTTTCGTCTCCAATACGGCTGTTTGGTCGTTCAGGCGCAATCGGACCAACGAAGGCGGCCCAGATTGTCGACAAGTACGCCCTTGCATTCTTCGCATGCTACCTCAAGGGCACCACCCAGCCCATCTTGGAAGATGCCCCGATCGATAACCCAGATCTCCAATTCCAGAGGACGACGCCCGCCCTGTGCCGATCGCGCAGAGCTTAGCGCTGTCGGACGCGACGATCAGGTCTTCGCGAAAGTTGCATAATGGGCCGCCGGCCCGGAACCGACGCTTCTTCTTGCGCAAAGCATGAGCGGCGGCAGGTCGGTGAGGCGCCCAGACGTAGGCCACCAAGGGCCTTCGAAATTGAGTTCGGCGTCAGTTGTCATTAACCAAACAACCCACGCTTACCTTGTTGATCGTATGTGACTTTAAGTCGCGCAGTGACAATTCTGAACGGAACGGGTATTTCCGGGGTATTACTGTGGGAGGAGGAGCCGCAGCCGACCGGCTGTGGCGGTGGACTTCCTGAATTGGGCCGGGAGATCCGCCGATCGAATGGCCGTCCATTTTGATGCTTAGTTCGCGCCCTTTTCCGGTTCGCGATTCCAGGCTGAACGTCGATCGTAAACATGTCCAAGTTGCCTCAGACGCTCCAACGCTACCGTTCGTCCTTTCCAGTAATCGTGGTTCAGGCCGCCTTCGGGCGATTCCTTGCTTTTCTCAGGTCACCCTACCTTCGCCACCGGGGCGCCTACGCGACCTTGGAAGAAGCCGTCGCCTCTGTGCGGCGTGGTGCGCTTGTTGGATACGATAACGATGAAGTCGTTATGCATTCATTCGAATATATGTCCGAACTCAAGCTCGAGGATTACCCGATATTGTTCTGGCTCGGCCGTCTAGCGCGATCGACCAACGTCATTCTGGACGCCGGTGGACATCTTGCCACCAAATACCGAGCTTTCCGAACCCACCTGCCACTTACCGAAACGGCCGAGTGGATCATCTACGATGTCCCCGCGATCGTTCGGGCGGGACGCCGGCTCGTGGAACGGGGAGAGCTCCAAGGCCCCAAATTCATTGATAACTTGGCCGACGCGCCCGACGCAGACGTTCTGCTCGCTTCCGGCTTGTTGCAATACCTTGATGTTCCGCTTGAGGACTTCTTGAGAGAGCTGCCCGCTTTGCCGCGCCACTTGCTGCTCAACAAGGTTCAGACCCGCGACGGCCCAACCGTAATTACTCTCGAAAACTTCGGCTGCGCCGAAGTCCCTTACCAGATACGCGATCGAGTGGAATTCGTGAGGTCGCTGGAAAAACTTGGCTATGAAGTTGTCGATGAATGGTCGATTCCCGCGCTGTCTCGAACAATTCAAACCCATCCCCATTTGGGACGGTCGACAAGCCGCGGCTACTATGCTCGATTGCGCAGCAAATGACGCTCGGCGGCTGAAAAGGTAAACGAGAGCGAATGCTTCTTTAGCAATCCATCCGGTATGGTTCGCCAGGCCCAATACCGGAGACACCCGGTGGAAGGACGTGTTGCTCAGCGAGTGGCGACCGAATAAGGTCGACCAAGGTAGCGGTTCGTCAACCAGATAACCCATTTCGATTAGATAGGCGGACAGCATTCGTGCCGCACAAGTATCGTTTAATCCTTTCTCAATCGCGCTTAGGTCCTCACACTGAGGCTAAAGCTCAATTGCGCGCTGCAGACCTCGCGCCGGAAGTCATCCAACATGTCTAGCGTTGCGGCATTTCTGCAGCCAAAATTACCGATGCTTCGGCTGCTCGCCGGCTCGATCAGCAGCCTGGCGGTTGGGGTCTTGGCCCAGGCGGTGGCCTTTGTCCTGCTCGCTCGGTATCTCGGCACGACCCAGTTCGGGGAACTCACGACTATCAGCGCAGTGACGGCTTTGGCGAATACCTGGTGCGGGTTCGGCCCCGGCGAAGTCCTGCGACGGATAGTCAGCCGCGACGCGTCTGATTATCCCGAAGCGCTCGGGCACACCATCTTGATGATTCTGATCACGGGAATCGTTCTCACGGTCCTGCTGATAGGCGGGATGCTGATGTTTCCTCCACCGGACGGTGGCATTGGTTCGGCTGAGCGGCTGCAGATCCTGCTCCTGCTCGTGCCTATCAACGTGATGTTCCCTTCCTTCTTCAACCTCGTCGAGAACGTTTTTCTGGCCCACGGCGATTTCCGACGTGGCAACTTCATCAATGGCGGCAGCGGAGTCGCACGCGCACTTGCCGCGGTGGTGGCTTGCGGCCTGTTTGGCGTCACATCATTACGGGACTGGGCGCTATGGTGGGCAGCCGTTCACCTGGCGATCGGCGTGATCTGTGTAATCATGATTCGACGGTTTGGCCTCCCGCGCTGGAACATCCTTCGTCGTGAGGCTTGGCTGGGCGGGAATCTGGCCTTTTCAAGCTTTCTGATCATGCTTCGGCACAACATTGACGTACTTGTTCTCAGCGCCGTCACTTCGCCGGACTTCGTTGGCGTATATGGCGCTGGCCGAAGATTGATAGGCGCCGCACTCGTCGTCCCGGGCGCCTTCGACAGGGTCATCTACGGTAAGCTCGCGGTCGCCGGCAAAAATGGCGCTCGTGCCAGTCTGCGTCTGGCAACGAAGTATCTTCCCTATTCGCTATTGATCAGCGCCGCGACCAGCGCAGGTCTCTTTCTGGTTGCACCATACGCATCCCTTGTCTTCGGCCACGCCTTTGCTCCCGCTTCAGATGTAATAAGGACGTTGGCCTGGACAGTTATTCCAACCGCCGTGCAGTTCTTGGCATTCGACGCACTCAATGCGGCAGAGCATCATAAGGTCTCAACGATCGTAAGTGGCGTCACGAATACGGTCGGCGCACTGATGGTCGTCCTGCTGGGTAGCACATACGGGACAGTTGGCATCTATGTCGCGCTGTACTTCTCCGACCTCGCACGCGGCGGAGGGCTTTGGACAGCCCTCAACATGATGGCCGGTGGTCGACAGTCCGCCCAAACTCGGGACGGGCGATCATAGAGAGAACCGCCCGTCATGACGTCTGATCAAGTGGTTGGTCGACCCACGTGCTCTTGTGGGTCCTCATTTGGGAATGATAGGGCGCCTCTTGTCCCTCTTCTCCACAATGAACCGTACGCCGACCTGTGCGCCCTCGACGCGGACCAGTTCGCAGCGACGATAGGCTAATCCTCTTGACGACAGCAGCAGGAAGAATTCTTGCGCTCGCAGCACGTCGAGCGTTCCGTCGACTTCCAGCCTGGCACCACTCTGCGAGACGTCGAGCAGGACACAGCTCCGTCGCCAAGTTCCGTCGATGCCCATGAGGTTCACCGGATAGCGCGTCTCGAGCCGAACGCGCTCCGCCTTGCGGCTCCCATATGCCATCAGCGTTCTCCGGCCGTAGCTGAGAACGTCGCGGTCAGTTCGGTGATCGAGCCGAACCGGATCGTGCGCTGCGCGACCGAGAGCGAGAGCGCGTCAAACATATGTCTGACGCCATCCAATTCCTTTGCCGCGACCGCTGGCTTGCCCTCCCGATTCTTGACGATGGCGACAGTCGTATCCCAGTTCAGTCGCGATGCCCTGCAAGCGACAATCAATCCAGTGATATCAGCGGCTTCCATCAACGGCTCGATCGTCTCAATCGGGACGGCCGCGAGTTGCGCCAATGCCGCCACAACATTGCTGTGCTCGCCCCTCATCGCGAAACGATTGACGCTCGAATCGTTCAATTGCCCGGCCTTGTTAAGGGCCTTAACCGTGGCCTGCGCATCCTCGTAGTTGACGATTTTCCGTGCGACGGCCCGTGGAGTGCCCGCTTCGATGGCGATGCGGATCGCGCTCTGCGCGGATGGCGGGGCACATTTGACGAGCCGAGGCAGCAAGCGCGGGGGCACCCTCGCAATCAGGTCGTCAAGGACGCGGGGTGGTAGGTCACCGCGCGATATCAGCGAGCAGGCGATGTCCTCGTCGCGTTCGGCCGCCTCGACCAGCATGGCGAACCCCGCGCCGTCGATGACGGCACCGGGATTGCGAGCCAGTGCGCGTGCTACGTTACTATCGCCGCGCATCAACAGAATGTCCGCGAGTTCCCGATCCACGGTCTTGCGGCCGGCGATGGCACACAGATGTCCTTCGGCGCGCATCCACGCGATATCAACCAAATCGGCATCGGGAACACAGTCGCATTGCCGCAGGATAGGGGCGGCCACATCAGCGTCATCGTGATTGGCCAGCCGTCGAGCCAACTCCCTTGGCACCGAGCGCAAATCGGCAAACGAGCGGCTGAGCATGGTCAGGCTTCGTAACGCGACACCCTCCGCTAAGCGGATCAGGATGTCGTCGAACATCTCGATCTGGCGCTCACTCAGCCGATGAGCGTGCTCAATGAACAGCCCGGCCACCTGCCGCAACATCTGCTCACGGCGGTCTGGCAGGCTGGCTCCCAAAACATGGTCGAGTTCGGCAATAAGGTCAGTCGAGGCAATGGCTGTCATGCGGCACCTAAAACAGCTCCGCGACAAGGAACGACATTACTCCCAAAGCAAGTTTGCCCGCTAAACGTTAACGCACATTTTAGAAAATGATGGGGGATGCACAAACAAACAGCCTGCCGGCGACCCCCGGCCGTGCGGCTTCTGTCGCTCGTCAGGCAGCGACGAGCCCGAAGTGATTCCGACGGATCAGGGCTGTCACCCCACTGAATATTCCCTGGTCCGAACCATGATGCGTTAACGACCCGCAGCCGTCCAAGGTCGCGGCCTTGGTCGCCGGTTACCTCGCCAGCATTGCGCAACGCTAGTAGCGCTGGACTAGCTTGGTCTCCGCGGAGACTGCGCACGCGTCGCGCCGTTCGCGACGTACAATAAGCGGGCTATTGATATAGGGCACGGTCGCAGCGGCGATCGGAGCGTTGGTGTCCAGGCCGATCGACTAGTCGTGCTCCGTCCGCTGCGATTGCCCCTATGAAATCACCCGCACAGTCGCGAGGACGCTCGAAGCGGTCGCAGCGACTCACCGACGACCTCACACGTCTGCGCCATTGCCCGACGCCGACCACTCCTGATGCGATGTGACCTCGGTACAGCGAGGGTGCCGTTCAAGCTAGTGCGTATAACCGTACTGCGCGTAATGCTTGTTGACGTAGTAGCTACGGTTCTCGGCATCATACTTGTACAGTTTATCCATATCCACTTTGTTGAGGATCACGCCTAGTGTGTTTTCAGTGATACTGGGCGCCCTTCCCAGCGCGTGCTCGACGACGTCGACCTTCGTGGCACCCCATTCGACGACAAACAAGTACGCATCAATCAAATGCGTCGTCGCCTTCGCATCGATAACTGGCGCGAGCGGCGGCAAGTCAACAATCACGTAGTTATATTCGCCCCGCAGCTTGTCGATGAACATCTTCGTAAGCTGCGCGCCCATGATTTCGTTGCTTTGAACAAATAGGCTCTTGGTAATCGTGGGCAAGAACGAGAGATACTTTGACTGGTCGGACCAAAGCGCATCGGCCAACGACGCCCTTCCTGAGATGACGTCGAGGAAGCCCACGCTGGCCTTGGGAGCGAGCGTCCGCGTAAGCGCCGGATTTCGCAGATCGAAATCCAGCAGCATGACCTTAGCGCCTGCCGCAGCAATCGTCAGCGCGAGAGACGCCGCGATGGTCGACTTGCCCTCTCGAGGCAGCGATGACGTCAAGCCGATCACCTTGGCCCCCTTGCTCGGGCAGTTCAGATCTATCGCCAACTTTATCGACCGCATTGCTTCTGCGCTGCTCGAAAGCGGCGCCTCGATGCTGGCCCACGCCGCGCCCTTTGAGCGCAATAGCTGCCGCTCGCCTCCTTGAGCTACCGCGCGAACAGCATCCGGCTCCGCCGCGTCTTCCTTCCACAAAGGTACGGGCGTGATGCAATTCATCTGCAGCTTCCGCTCCAGTTGGCTGACGCTGCGAAACTTGTTGTCGGTGAACTCGCGGAGGAGGGCCAGACCGACTCCGATGGATATCCCGCCGCCGAGAATAGCAGCCAGAATCTTCAGGGTTGACTTAAATTCCCGATCCAGGGGCGGAGCGGCCCGCGTGATCACCCGCGCTTCCGTCACGGGAAATGATTTCTGCTCAACGGATTCGAGGTACCGCTTGTTCAGATTTTCATACAACTCCTTGGTCGACGCTGCCGTGCTCTCCAGTTCACGCAACTTGACCTGATTGCGATTCGAGGATTCTGCCTGGGAAACAGATTGAGCCACTTCCGCTTCCAGATTCTTTTCCTTCCTCACTGCAAGGTCGTAGTCGCTCTTGAATGCCTCGCCGACCCGCCGAAGTTCGTCGATCATTGCCGACCGCACCTGCATAACCTGACTGTGCAGATTGATCACTGCAAGGTGCTCACGGCCAAACTTCGCAGTCCACTCCCTCTCCCTGCCGGTAAGCTCGATAAGCTGACCTCGCAGCTTTGCGATTGTCTCGTTAATTGGGACGTCGGTCACCAGCGTGTTCGAGTTCTCGGCCGACAGCGCCGCCTGCACAACAGTGTTGACTCGCTCAAGCCGCGCCTTGGCCTCTGACGTTTGTCCACGTGCAGTGAGCAACTGACTGTTCAGCTCGGAGAGCTGCTGCTCACTCATGAGCCGGCCGCCGGTATCGATGATGTTGTTCTTGGCCTTGAACTCGACGACGGCACGCTGCGCCGCCTGTGTCTGCTCTCGCGTTTCCTTGACCCGGCCCTCCAGCCATGCACTCGCCTGTCGCGTCGCTTGATATTTCGAATCTAGCTGATCGGCGATGTACGCATCAGCAAACGCATTGGCAAACTCGGCCGCCCGCACGGGATTGCCATTTTCGTAATTGATCTCGATGATCCAGGCGATGCCAAGCCGCTTCACCGTCAAATGTTTCTGAAGCACGGCAACCAGTTGCCGCGTGTATTCGAACTCGGTCAGCGGCTTCGATGAACCGAAGAAACCGTCTTTTGCAGGCGGGATGTTGTCCGTGAGATGAAGCTTCTTGATTACCTCGAGCGCCAGCTTCTCCGACTTTATTATTTCGAGCTGGCTCTCGACTGCTGAGGACGTGTCAATGATCAACTCGCCCGCCGGTTGGAACAATTGAAACTTGGCGGTATCGATCCCCACTGTTGCCGTCGCTTTATAGTTAGCCGGCGCCAGTAGGACGTACAGACCGGCGATGCAGACCGCTGCAGCCACCGACGTCGCGAGCACCCACGCCTGTCGTCGGAGAAATCCAACGGCCATTTGGATATATTGCGAGGGTGAGCCCGCGGCGGGGTTAAAGGATTCAAGTTCAAACGACGAAAGCTTATGATCTTTGCTTACGTGAAGCATCAAAGATTCCAAACTATTTGCTAGGTCGACCGAATGATTTAAATTAGCATGCTCCGGCGTCTTCTTCCATTAGGAACTATATCTCATTCCGGTTTTTTGCTCTTCCCAGAGTTACCAATTAAAGTTAACATATTGAATTGATGATCCATTTTCGTTTCTTCATTTGATTGGGCGTCGATGGACCCTAAACTGGTGGCCCGGCGTCCGAGGCTGATTAAGGGCCACATGCGGCGGACCGCGACGTCTTCGCAGTCGAGAGCCCCTCGGCGGGGCGACATACCATCAATACTGAGACGTTAGATGAACATTGTTCCTGACCGCGCGACGTCTCTGGCAATGGGCACCACAAGACAGTTGGCCGAGGCTGGACCCGATGGCGCCTCCACGGCCGGCTTGCCAGTTCGATTACTGCTCGCTGTCATCATCATTTTCTCCTTCCCAGCATTTACGATCCAGTTGGCCTTGGACATGACAACCGGCAGGTGGGTTGGCTCACCCGTGCTCCAACTGGTGACAATCACAACCGAGCTCTTTGTCTTCGCTTCCATCCTGCTTTCCAGACCAACCGGCAGGCTCGTTCTTCAATGCTGGCCGATCTGGGTCCTAATCATTACGGCGTTTGCATCGGCCGCGTGGTCATACAACCGCGGCGCCACCCTTCAGGCAGCCAATACTTACATGACCACCGCGCTGCTCGGCTTGGTGGTTGTCGGCCTCCTCCCGGGGTTTCGTGGCATCAAGTTCGTGATCAGGACCATGGCGGTGGGATGCCTTTTGAGCATCGTTTGGGTCCTGTGCTTTCCCGAGACCGCGATTCATCAGTTGACCGATCCGTATCAAACCGTTCACGCTGGATTATGGCGAGGAGTGTTCAGCCACAAACAGGGCTTGGGCTACTTCTCCGGGCTGACCGCGGGGCTCCTACTGTTCTACAGGACCTCCATCTTTCCAGCGCCGGTGTGGGCTTTCTTTCTCGGTTGCAGCCTGACCTGCTTGGCAGGCACTCAGTCCGCGACCGGCATCGTCGCCGCTGCGATAACTCCTGGTTTCCTTTACATGGCCTATTTTATCGCGCGCCTGCCCACGCCGTTACGCCAGCCAATGTTTATTAAATGGGCGATCGCCCTCGGATTGATCGGGATCGGATTTAAGGTTGGCATTCTCGACTATGTCATCGTAGGCATTCTCGGGAAGTCGACCGACCTGACTGGCCGCGCGGACTTCTGGCCGATTATCTTGAAGAACTTCTATAGCTCGGGATTTAGCTTGCAGGGCGGAGGTTTCGGGGCAAAGGTTGCGGCAGACATGTCTGAATGGAGCGTCGATAACGGCTTCATCGACAAATTTCTGGAATTCGGATATCTTTTCACCCCGCTCATTTATGGAATTTTTGTAGCGACCTTGTGGGGTGGCGTCAGGCTGGTGGTCACCGGTCGCCCGGAGTGGGCACGAACAAATATTTTTCCTTTTGCGATCTGGTCTGTCACTCTCATTCTAAACATTACCGAAAGTAACTTCATGACGAAATGTCTGAGTACGGTTTTGATGTCGATGGCCGTCGCTCTCATCTTCCAGCAGCGAGAGCTCAGCACAGGCGCGCCGCGTATTCGCGACGTGCCAAGCCGATTTGGCATGCGCGGCTGAGTTCGCGCAGCAGACGCTGCCCTAGCACGGTTGCAGACTGCAGAGGTTGTCCGACGCGTAGACACCGCGTTGCCCCATGAAGTGTTCAACCGTGTCGGGCGCGCCGTACGTCGTATTAATCGTGGAACGCCCGCGCGAACTTTGAGGTATCACCTTATGAGCATGACTATGGCGTCAAGACCGGACGGATACGATCAGGACTCTCCTGTTCGCCGTCGCAAGGCATCGATCATGGGGGACGTCCGTCCCGAAGTCCTCGCTGGCGGAATTATCCGAGACGACGGCGAGATTGAGTTCTTTCTCCGGGTGAATGCTCTGCTGCACTCCGACATGACGGTTCTGGATCTCGGCGCCGGCCGGGGCGCGGTGTTCATGAGCGGAAAATGGGAGCTGAGAGAGCGGCTCGCTAAACTGCAGGGCAAAGTGCAGAGAGTGATCGGGATCGACGTTGATGACGGCGTTCTGGATCATCCGTACCTGGATGAGAAGCACGTCGTTCAGGTGGACGCGCCGCTCCCGCTAGCAGACCAATCAGTTGATTTGATCGTTGCCCATTGGGTTTTCGAGCACGTCCAAAATCCCGCTCACCTTGCCTCGGAGTTCTTCAGAGTCCTCAAGCCCGGCGGGTGGATTTGCGCTCGCACTCCGCACCGTTGGAGCTATGTGGGCATTGCGACTTGCTTGCTACCCGAGGGGCTCCAGCGCGCTGTACTCAAGTGGATCAAACCTCAGTTCGAAGCGCAGGACAAGTTTCCGACCGCTTATCGGCTGAACTCTTTCAGCGCGCTAAGGAGGTACTTCTCCCAATCGAAATGGCTCAATTGCTCCTACGGCGTAAATTCCGCGCCCCGCTATCATTTCGAAAGTCGCTCGATATTTCGGCTTCTCTCCGCGTATCAATCCGTGGCGTGGCCAAAGACGGACCTCATCGTACTTATTCAGAAACGGCTTTGATGAATTATTGCAGGCCTTCGGAGCGGTCCAGCACCGTTCAAGCCCGAGTGCCATCAGGCATCGCGCCAGGCCCTTTGTCGGAAACACATTCCATGCCCCGCTCAGACCAACGACAACTACAACTGGCCGACGAGCGTGTCCGCCTGGTTCCTATCGCCTTGTTCCTGGGCGCCCTTTTCATCGGCATTCATGCGTGCCTGTTCTATTTTGACGTAACCGACCCTGCTGCTTTTCTCAGAGGAGATCGCGCGATTGATCGGCTTGCGCATGTTCACGGGCTTCTGGCGGCGGGTTCGTCGGCAATCATACATGCGGCGCTTGATTCCGGCGTTCCAGGAGACTTTCTGCAGCATGCGGTCTTATATGCCATCGGAGGACGCTACCTTGTCATCGTCGCCCAGATTGCGCTGCAGTTGTTCACGCTTCTTCTTGTGTACAGCTTCGTGGCACGAACTTCCGGCAGTGCGAAGATTGCCGCAACGGCCGGAATGCTCATCGTCATCATGCCAGGTAGTTTGCTGAACCCGCATCTGCTAGTTACCGAAGCGTGGTTCACCGCCCTTCTCATGATCGGCACGGTAAGCATTTGTGAGGCTGTTGACGCAAAGCGCGACGCGCCATCACCAGCTTATCTTTACCTAGGCTTCGCCAGCCTTGGATTGGCGTCCGCCATCCGGCCGCAGGGCCTGTTGATCCCTTTGGTGCTAACAACCTATCTGCTTTTCGCATTTCCCAAGGCGCGAGGAGCCTCGCTGAAGGCTGCGCTTCTGGCATATGCCGTGTTTCCGCTTTCCTGGATGACGCTTAGATTCTTGCTGGTTGGGGACTTCGGACTGGGGTCCTCCAATGCGGATCTTGCTACAAATCTGGCATTCCGCGCGGACCGCATCCTATCGCTACCACTCGACAGCACCGGACGAATGGATTTGCTTCCCTTCATCCATCTCGCGCTGTCTCATCCTTTGGCATTTTTCAACACGCTCTATGCCGACGCGTTCAATTTGATCCTGAATCCCGGCGCAAATCACCTGTTCGGCTATTACCTTCAATTTGGCGAGACTCCCAATGGATTTTCCTGGCTCAAAGTCCGAGATCAGTCGGGGATGGGGGGAGTCGTCGCCGAAGTGCTCACGCGGAACGCCAAACTGGTGGCGCTCTTCGGGATCTGGACGGCAATTCACGCGGCAGCTCTGTTTGGGGTCGCTAGGGCCTGCATAGAGATTGTTCGCGACAGACGCCGCATGCCTCCATGGATCTGGATTGTGATGATTGTTGTCGTGACAACGGCGTTGTCCGGCTTTGCGGCAGGTCTTGTCCGGTGGAACCTTCGTTCTGGAGTCGAGCCGTTGCTCGCCGTCTTGGCTGCCTATGGACTCTTTGCCGGCAACCTCGTGAGCAGCCGGTCACAGCCAGTCAGTTCCATCCCGGACGCCTCGGGCCTCTACCGTGATCCAGGCCGACTGAAACATGCGGAGTGAAACGACTAGAGCCTTAGCTTTTTGAACAGTCGCTCGGGAATCGCACGGATAACCGCCATGATGATTCGCCAGATTGGTCTGACGTACAACACATCGCCACGTCCAGTCTCTGTTGCTCTGTAGACCGCCCGGGCGACTTCGTCCGGCTCGGCCGTCAGAGCTGACGGCAACTTCATATTTTGCGTCATTCGGGTATGGACGTATCCAGGCTTGATTGTCACGACTCGAACACGCGATGCAGCCAACCGATTTCTCAATCCGGACAGGAACGCCGTAAAGCCCGCCTTTGCAGCACCATAGGCATAATTGGACGCGCGACCGCGGTCTCCTGCCACCGAACTGACGCCCACGAGCGTTCCCCATCCGCGCTCGCTCATCCTCTCGGCGAACAGTCCAAGAAGCAACGCCGGCCCCTCGAAGTTCGTACGCATCACCGTGCTCGCGTGGTCAAGGTCGCGTTGCGCACGTCGTTGGTCGCCCAGCTCGCCGATCACGCAAACCACCGCATCGGGCAGAACGGGCAGTCCATCGACAAAGCTTTCGAAATGGTCGATACGCAATATATCCAGCGCTCGTAAGTCCACCTCAGCGCCGGTTCTCGTCGTGATATCGCGAACGTTTCGCTCGGCTGACACCGGGTCTCGAGCGGTCACGATAAGCCGATACCCGGCGTTGCCATAAGCGATAGCGGTCGCCAACCCAATGTCGGAGGTGCAACCAAGAAGTAGCATCGTTTTCTGCGTTTGCATCAAATGCCCAGTCTTTCAGACAAGCGAGAGACGATCCGAGCGTCGGCCCCCACCGACCGCCTGATGTCACGAAAAGCCGCCAGACCGGGGTAGCCCGCCTCGAAAGTATCTCGAGATTGCCTGGCATCCTTGGCCAGATAAATTCGACCACCCGCCTCGACCACCACCCGATCTATTTCCTCGAGAAGTGGAAATACCTTCGCATTGACCGGAAAGTCGATCGCAAGCGTGAACCCGTCGATTGGAAATGACATCGTTCCAAATCCGTTACCCAACTGCTTGAGAACCGCAAGGAAGGACGCATTCGCTTGACGCGAGATCCGATCAAGCACCTCGCCCAGCGCCGCTGCGGCGCGATCCACCGGCAGCACGCTTTGATGTTGTACAAATCCGCGGCGACCGTAGATCCGATTCCACGCGCCGACCCCGTCAAGAGGAAAGAAGTAAGGCTCCCAGTGCATGAAACCTGAAGTATTCCCATTCGCGGAGCCCCGCCTAAAGTAAGCTTCGTTGAACAAGCCGACCGTCATCCGATTGAGCGTCCACGATGGAAGGTCGAATGGAACGTTCACTCGCCGTTGTGCACGCCGAGGGAATAGTTCTCCAAACTTCGCCGCCGCCGGGAGCTCGTCTTGCCTTGCATGCTCTCCCACGTAAATGAGCGAGCGTCCCGTGGCCGGCCCCCGGGCCAGACAATCAATCCAAGCGACTGAATAGGTCGCATCGGCCGTCTGTTGCAGCGCCTTTATAGCACCCTCAAGGTTTTCGGTGACGACCGTTCGGGTTTTGATCCATCCGCTTTCGACCGGTCGCAGGCCGAGAGTCACTTCGACTATAGTTCCTGTAAGCCCCATCCCACCGATCGTCGCAACGAACAGGGCTGCGTTCTCCGCCCGCGAGCAGGTGACGAGCTCGCCGCTCGGAAGAACGAGCTTCAAGGCATGCACGTGGTGGCCAAACCCACCATCACGATGGTGGTTCTTGCCATGCACATCCGCTGCGACCATTCCGCCAACGGTGACAAACTGCGTCCCCGGAACCACGGGCGGGAAAAATCCTCGCGGTAAAAAGACATCAATAATGTCGGATAGCAGTACGCCGGACTCGACCGTCAGCTCCGCCGTAGCGGGAGCGAACGAGACCATCCTGTTTAATCCGGCAACCTGTAGCGTGGTGTCTCTACCGATTGCCGCATCGCCATAGGCGCGTCCGTTGCCACGTGCAATATAGCCGCCGGATTCGCGGTGAATCCGCCCAACGGCATCTGGACATGTGAGCTTGGTTGCCCGGCTCTCATGAAAGGGGAAGCGTCCCCAGCCGGCGAGTCTCATAGCTATCCTGCTTCCTGAACACGAAGATCTTATCCAACGAATACTTCGCCGCGTAGCCCGCGATCAAACCGATGATGGCGCCGGCACACTTGGCGGTCTCTGAATGCCATACATGCCAGAATGCGAGTTCCGTTGCCCAGAACACCGCCGTAGTGGCCACGCCAAACGCACCATAGAGGACAATCTTTCTTAGCTCGCTGGCCGAAGACGTATAGCTGTCCCGAAAGATCCATCGCTTGTCGAGAATGTACTTTAACGCAAAGCCTGCCGCGGTCCCCGAGACCATTGATACCGCAAGGGGCGTCCCAGAAGCCGTGACGTAGACGACCGACTCCTGTACTCCAAGATTGCCCAGCATCGATACTATCGCGAAAAGGGCATAGCGCACAGCGATGGCCATCGTGGGCAATTCCATCAGATGGCTGCAAGAATAAGCGCGCCGACGATAAGCCCCGCGACAATACTGTTCTTGTCGCGCAAGGCGAATGCGATCGGATCGTCCTCCATGTGTCGGCGGTGCGCCATCATCAAGGCTCGACTGATCCAGTACAAAAGCACGGGACAAATGAACCAAAGGAGCTGAGGACGTCGGTACAACGAGTGAACCGCGTCAGACGAGATGTAGAGCGCGAATACAGTAATAGCGTTGAAGCCTGCTGCAGCGGCGAGTCCCGCGACGACATCGAGATCCCCAAGCTTGTAGTTCCGGTTTTCCGGTTGGGGCAAGCCGGAGTCTACGCGTACAGCCAGTTCGACATAACGCTTGATCAACGCCAATGCCATAAAGAAGAACATCGAGAAGGCCAGCAACCACTCGGAGAAGGTCACCTGAACAGCCACGGCTCCGGCGACGAGACGGATCACATAGAGCATCGCCAACGCAATCACATCGACAAGCATCTTTCGCTTGAGTACGAAGGAATACGCCGTCGTCAAAATGAAATAGCCGAGCAGAACGGCCATAAACTGCAACGAAACGAGAAGGCCGATCGCCGCTGCGGCAACAAGGAGTATCGGAACAACGATAACGGCGTCTCGGAGCGGGATTAAGCCGCTCGCCAACGGACGATTGCGTTTAGTTGGATGCAGACGATCCGCTTGCAGATCAATCAGATCGTTCAGAACGTATACACCGGAGGCGCAGAGAGAGAAGGCCACAAACGCCAGAACGGCTTCGACAATTGTGCTGATCGAGAATTGATGCGCGAGAAGGAGAGGGACGAAGACCAGTATGTTCTTGGCATACTGGTGGACGCGCAGCAACTTAGTCCACGTTCGCCATGTCGGCCGCGCCGCCGGCAGATGCTCAGCATTCAACCCAAGCTGTGCCAGCGTGCGCTTCACCCCAGCGGGAGCTCGGATCGCAATCGCATTGACGGCTGACGTCCACACCGGCACGTCGGCCCGGTCGTTGCCGATGTAATCGTACCCGCATTCCTGAAATTCCAGATCGAGGCGGCCTGCTTTCGTGCGAGCGGCAAGGTTGACGCCTCCATCCGACGCAAACCAACCAGAGAAAACGCCGAGGTGATCGGCGACCGCCTTGACCAGACGCTGGTCACTTGCGGATGCAAGATAAACTGGACGTCCCAGGTCCCTCGCTTGTTGGATGCGGGCCAGCACCGCGTCGTCGTAAGGGAGGACCGTCGGATCGAACGCGGCCGATTTCGCCAGCCGTTCCTTCAGCGCGGCTTTTCCTCGAAGCAGTGCAGCGCAAAGATCAATGATCGAGCGGGGGTCTCGCCCAAGCTCCGAGAAGCCAGTTTCAAGCAAGAGATCCGATCGGACCAGAGTGCCATCGAGGTCGACGACCAAGGGTCTGAGATCGGAGGCGGCCCTTGGTACTGGCGAGGCAATCGTCAGCATAATATTCGACCCCATCAAAATATATCATCTAACTGCTCAAGAATATGGCCCAAGTCTAAGCTGGCAGCGTCCAAAAGACGAGTCTGTCACGGATATTTCGTAAACGGGAACTCGCTCATGGCGTCGGCGACTATACGGCGCCCGAAGCCGCAACGTGCCGGCAGCCGAGAATACGGTGGGCAGGCAGCCGGCAATTCCGAGGTCCGGTTCTTCGAGCCGACTGGGGCGAGCATTATTCGCGAGCGGCTTCACGGATCCGCGTGATTCCAGACCAAATGCCGCACCTCGTTCAAAAACTGTAGTATTTTGGTACTATCGCACCATTTGGCCGATTTCAACAATAATGAGCCCGCCATTGTCACACTTTGAACAATCCCGGTTCCTAGCGCTGCCGCATTGGTCGTTAACCATGTTCATGTTGGGCGTAGCCATCGGAAGAGCGGTGGGGGTCACCTCGCGCTGGGGAAATCGCGAGGGGCTTTCGCCTCAATGAACTGGAATATCTGAGAAGACCGACCTTGAGGGGGCATCATGTTGCTGACGCTATGCAATCAGAAGGTGACGAAGTGGACAAAACCGAATTCGCATAATTGCGGGCCACGGGGAAATAACACGGCAAATGCAACGGTTCGACCGAGCAAATCTGACCAATCCGCGGCTTTTTTAAAACTATACTCTTTTAAAGAGCAGGTTCTTCATGAGTGCCACTTAGTTTGATGCACAGTTTTAATTAGTTCGACCACCGCATCAACGCACTTGTGGACCATGAAGGGACGCAATTAAATGGCCGCACAGATTAATTCGCCCGTCATTCTGACGGCATCGCCTGACGATATCGCTGTCGACAGAGATCCAGGCACGAGCTATTCGGACACGCTGACTCTCGTCGGGACCGCTACCCCCAACAGCACGATCACCGTCTACGACGGCAGCACTCAGCTGGGCACGGCAACGACGAACAGCAGCGGCGTTTGGTCATATGAGACGCCGTCGCTGACGGACGGCACGCATAGCTTTACGGCGACGGCGACGCTGGCCGGGACCACGAGCGCAGCATCCTCCGCGCTTGTTCAGACGGTGACGGGGGCAATCTCCAATTTCTCGCCGTTGACCGATCAATGGTCGGCCCCGATCACGGTCGGCGGCATGCCTTACTACGTCGAAAACGCGAACATCAACGGCAACGCGCCCTGGGCCATCAAGCAAATCGACAGCCACACACTGCGATTCCAACTGCAGCCCAATGATGTCTGGGCCGACAATGACAGCCACCGCAGCGAGATCAGTGGTGGCACCGTCTTCTCTCCGACTTCAACCATCAACCTGTCATATCAATTTACGGTTCAGCCGGGCTTTAATGACACAAGCAATAACCTGGCGTGGCAGATCCTTGGACAATTTCACGGAGACGACAATAACGCGACCTACCAATCGATACAGGGAGGAAGTCCGCCTTTCGCATTCCATCTGACGGGCGCCAACGGCGTCGGCGAAGGCGACTATCTTGCGATCCAGGCTTTCTATGCGCTTCCCGGGCAAACGTCTTGGACCGCAGCCACGCTGCCGGGCGACCAACTGAATGGCTATTTGTGGGTTTCGCCTACGCCGATCGTTCGTGGTCAGCCCATCGATGTCCAGCTTGAGGCGAACTTCCAGAACAATTCAAATGGATTCCTGGAAGTCTGGATCAATGGCCAGCAGGTTGTCGACTATCACGGCGCGCTCGGATACGGCGGCGGCGTCTATTGGAAGGAAGGCATCTACGAAGGCTGGTCCAGCAATCAACCGATCACCGTCGATTATTCAAACACTGTCATCACGACGGCCCCAGGGGCTCCGCTGATCCTCGGCGACGTCGTAAACGGCAACCAGGTGCTGCTGAACGGCACTGCGCAAGCCAACAGCACAGTCACGATCTTTGACGGATCTACAAAGCTGGGCACTGTAGCAACCTCGTCCAACGGCTCGTGGTTCTACGAAACGGGCGCCCTTTCAATCGGCAGCCACAATCTCACTGCGACAGCAACCGACAGTGCCGGCAACACCAGCGCGGCCTCGGCCGCTGCCAGTGCAACGGTCGCTTCCTTTACCGGCCCGATCATCACGGGTGTCGCAACTTCCGCTCAGACCGGCGAGACAGTCGTCGGAACGAAGATTACGTTTACAGTGAAGATGAGTTCGGCCGTGTCGGTGACCGGCACCCCGACTCTGTCGCTCAATGACGGTGGCACGGCCGTCTATAGTGGAGGCTCGGGCAGTAATTCTCTGACCTTCACCTATACGGTCGGCGCGAGCGATAACAGCGTCAAGGGGCTCGCAATCACGGGCGCGAATCTGCCCAACGGTGCAGCGATCAACGACGCCAGCGGAAACGCGGCGATTCTAACGGGCGCACTCGTTCAATTCCCCGGCGTGACTATCAACGCGCAACCAGTCAGCACGCCTGTCTTCGGTGATCCAGTAGACAATGGGAATGGCACCTTCACATTTACTGGGACCGCAGGTGCCAACACGACCGTTTATTTTTCGACGTCGTACGGCACCGCTTTGGGTAGCGCAAAAGTCGACGCATCCGGCCACTGGACATTTACCACGCCGACCTTCGCCCCCAACACGTGGAACAGCATTCAGGCCTACGACGTCAATGCGCTCGGCGACGTGAGCGCAATTGGCCATGAGAACGGCGTCGGTTTCGGCAATTCTTCGAACACGCCACCGTCTCCGACCATCACGGGAAATGCCCTGGTCAACAACGCCGTCACGCTCTATGGCACCGTTGCCGCCGGTTTCTCGATTACGACCGTGAGTATCTTTGACGGCACCACGCAGCTCGGTACCGCAACAGTCAACAGCGACAACACATGGTCTTTCACGACCAAGGCGCTTGCCAACGGCGTCCATAGCTTGTCTGCCAAGGCTACAAGTTCCTCGGGTACCAGTGCCATCTCAGTTCCCGATCCGATTTCCATTGGAGCTCTGCCAACGGCCGGTGCTCCTGCACCCTCCGCGGTCGCATCTCTGGTGGCCTCAGGTAGCGGCATCACAGCAGGGGCGGGCGACCTCGGCGTGGGAAGCGTCGTGACTTTGACTGTGAATCTGAGCACGGCGGCTACCGTGAACGGGGGCACGCCAACCTTGGCGCTCAACGATGGCGGCGTCGCGACTTACATTGGCGGTTCGGGTACCAACGCGTTGACCTTCAGCTACACGGTGGCAGCCGGTCAAAACACGTCCGATCTGGCGGTGACGGCGGTCAATCTCAATTCGGCGTCCGTAAAAGACGGTAATGGCAACGCCGTCGACCTGAGTGGCGCTGTAACAAACCCCGCCGGGACCCTGCAGATCGACACGACCGCCCCGACAGTCAGCTCACTTGCGGCATCAGGCAAGGGCATAACGGCGGGAAGTGGCACCATTGGCACCGGCACCGTGGTGACGCTGACGATGACGATGAGCGAGGCTGTGACGGTCGCAGGCGGCACACCGACGCTGACGCTGAACAATGGCGGCACGGCTACCTATAGCGGCGGCTCGGGCTCGAATGCGCTGACTTTCAGCTACACTGTCGCAGCAGGTCAGGATACCTCCGACCTGGCAGTAACGGCACTCAACCTGAATTCATCGTCCATCAAGGATGGCGCTGGCAATGCCGCCAACTTGGCCGGCGCGGTAGCGAGCCCCACCGGGACACTCCAGATCGACACCACAGCACCAGCCGTCGCGTCCGTTGTGACATCTGGCAGCGGGATCACAGCAGGAAGCGGCCTTCTCGGGGTCGGCAGCGTCGTGACGCTGACGATAAATCTGAGCGAAGCAGTGACCGTCTCCGGCGGCACGCCCACGCTGACGCTCAACGATGGCGGTACGGCTACCTATAGCGGCGGTTCGGGCACAAAGGCGCTGACCTTCAGCTACACGGTAGGCGCCGGTCAGAGCACCTCCGACCTGGCGGTGACAGCACTCAACCTGAATTCTGCAACCGTCAAGGACAGCGCCGGCAACGCTGCCAACCTTGTCAATGCCGTAACGAATCCCGCCGGCACCTTGCAGATCGAGACCACGCCGCCGCTGATCACGTCGGTGGCGTCGGCAGCGTCCGCGAACAGCGTCGTTTTGACTCTGTCGTTCGATGAAGCCGTGACAGTGACCGGCACCCCCACGCTGACCCTCAGCAACGGCGGTACCGCGACATATACCGGCGGTTCGGGCACGACCGCGCTGAAGTTCAAATACGTGACGACTAATCCCGCCACTTCGCTCGTCATCACCCAAGTAAACCTGGCGAACGGCGCCTCGATTCGTGATGCCGCGGGAAATGCGGCTAGCTTGACCGGCAATTTCCTTGCGAATCCGGGAGTGCCGCCACCTGCGTCATCGGGCTCGCAGAGCGACACCACGCCGCCGACCGTTTCGTCGGTCGTTGCCTCCGGAAACGGTATCACGGCCGGCTCGGGCACGCTCCCGGTCGGCAGCACGGTTACACTAACCGTAAACCTGAGCGAGGCGGTGACGGTTGCCGGGGGCACGCCGACGCTGACCCTGAACGACGGCGGCACCGCGACCTACACCGGCGGCTCAGGCAGCAAGGCGCTGACTTTCTCCTACACAGTGGCAGCGGGTCAGAATACGTCCGACCTAGCGGTAACCCGCGTCAACCTGAACTCGGCAACGGTGAAAGACGGCGCCGGCAATTCGGCAAACCTTGGCGGGGCAGTGACCAATCCCTCGGGCACGCTGAAGATCGACACCACGGTGCATCTGACACAAGTCGGCAATAGCTATTATCTCGATAACAGCGCCGGCTCCGGGCCATCTCTGAAGCTCGACGGATCCGACTATCAGTTTAGCTGGTTTGCCCCCATTGCAGCCGTGCGGACCGCAACAGGCTATGAAGTGGCCCTTAAGGAAAATGGGCAGAGCCAGTACATGATCTGCACCACCGACGCCAACGGCAATTGGACGGCAAATCTCACGCCGATAGTCTCGGGATGGAGTTCGACGCTGCAGCCATATGAGGGCGTCTTCCACGCCGATCTGAATGGCGATGGGGTCATTGCCCTGTCCGGCACCGGGACCACGGTCCGCTCCGGCTCCTTGGTCATCGGCAATGGCGCGTCAGTGGAAATTCCCGGAGCCTATTCAGGATCAATTAGCTTCGCAGGCGCTACCGGCACCCTCATTATTGACAACTCGGCCAAGTTCTCCGGCTCGTTTTCCGGCTCCCTGGCTTCCGGCGATCGTATCGACCTGACCGACATCACCGCCGGCGCCAGCGCGTCGCTGAGCTATGCAGGCAACAGTTCTGGTGGAACACTGACCGTCAGCGATGGAACGCATACGGCGAAGCTTGGTGTGGTTGGCAACTACTCGCTCGCCAATTTCACGGCATCGAGTGACGGGAAGGGTGGGACCATCATCGTTGATCCACCGGTTGCCGACCAATCTTCTGTTCGCCCATCGCCGTCAGCGGCATCAGATACATGGTTAGCTTCGATTGATCAGCGTCTGGCGCTGTGGTCTCAACAGATCGCGTCGGCCTTCCCGAGTTCCGGGATTGACAGCGGCGGACGGTCGACAATCGGCGTGGGTGATGTCGGCGCCCATAGCATTCAGCCGTTGGCAAGGCCACTCGTCGGCCAGACGACTCAGCACTCGCTCGGATCGTGATCGACACAGTGGGGAGGTGCAAACGGCCAAGGTAATCTGCTGCCTCCTCACCACTCTGATCTACATCTCCTGCGCAAGCGCTTCTTCAACCGAGAAGCGCTTGGCGCTCGTGATCGGCAATGCAAACTATCATGCTCAAAGGCTCGCGACTTCGACGAGTGACGCTGACCTTGTTGCCCGCGGCTTGCAGTCCGCTGGATTCCAAGTAACCCTTGCCCGAGACCTCGGCACCGGCCAACTGAAGAAGACATTTCTCGACTTTATCGAGAGAGCTTCAGAGGCGGGACCGGAAACTTGGATTGCCGTATACTTCACCGGCTTTGCGCTGCAATTCGGTGGCGACAACTACCTGTTGCCAGTCGACATGAATGCGGAGATTGCCGCGGGGACGGATCTGCTGCGGTCGGGAGTGCAGCTCTCTGGGATCGCCCGTGCCTTTTCGACTCTCCGTGCCAGGGGTACGTTCATCATCCTCGATGCGGCGCGCCGAAATCCGTTTTTGATCGCGGGACAGCCGCCAGCCAGCGGGCTCGCCTGGTTCACGACCTGGCCGGATGTTCTTATAGCATACAATGCATCCCCGGGGACCGTCTCGCCGGATGTCGAGGACAAGGATCATTACGGGTCTTATGCCTCGGCTATCACAGAGATGATGCGCGATGGCAATTCTGACCTCGTAGACATCTTTGCGCGTGTACGCATCGGCGTCAACGAAGCCACACGCGGCACGCTGGTGCCGTGGCACAATTCCGGCCTCAAGTCGCCGGCTATCCTTGGGTCAGTCGCTGCGGCAGGCAATGGGGAAGCGGGGCATACCGCACCAATATCGAGCCTTCCCACGCAAGAAGCCTACCTTGCCGCACTTCGGCGCGACACCATCGATTCCTATGCAGACTACCTGGCCGACCATTGGAAGGAGCCAGAAGCGAAGCGCATACGTGCGCTGTTGGCTGTCAGACGCGAGGCCGTTATCTGGCAACTGACTTGCTCCGCCGGTACGCCGGACGCGTTCTGGTCGTATCTCGAGTTTTTTCCCGAAGGACCGCATTCCAGGGAAGCTCGCAGCAGCCTTGCGAGGCTCAACGCATCCGTTTCGCCCCCGACTGCATTCAAGAGGATGGAATACCAGGTTCCTTCACCACTTCCGGACGAAGCAGCATACGTTGACCGACCCCTCATCGCATTTGATGATCCATTGTTCGGATTTGAGGCGTTGATGCCAACATCTCATGATAGTGCGAGAGACTCTTCGGCGACAGTGGACTCAGAGCGCCCCGTCGAGCATGCATCCACTCCGCCAAGAGCTTCAGCCGAGAGCGCGTCCTGGTCGAGCTTACCCTTCACTCCTCTGCCGTTCTCGTCGTCAAGCCTGACGTCGGGCGAGCTCGCCAACAAGCGCGCAGTCGTTCCACCGATTGTAGCGGCGCCGTCCGCGTATTCGGATCCAGTTCAGGCTTCCAACCGATCAACGATCGGATCGTCAGGCCAGCTTCCCGATTGGGCAACGCTTGGAGCCTCACCGCTGGCAGCGAGCAAGATGACAGATCCTCTCTTTACGGGATCCCTGGCGCGGGGAGTGTCGGGCAAATCCAGAACGGCAAATCCGAGAACGGATGCAAACGCTACTGTAACCGCTCCAAATCCGGATAAACCAAAGACGCCTGCGGCAGCGAGGCCAAGTCTCCTCGTCGCGCCTCCCACGGCCGCATCCGCTTCGTGAGCGTCATCCAGGGACCACGTGCTGAGGGCTGATCTGGTGGGTTAGGAAGATCTCGTGGAATGGTTGGTCACGAGGTCACCATGTCAAAGGATAGTCGTAAGGATGGCGATAAGGATAGGCATA
>Ga0209589_1000100_pt1 | contig 87464 bp, 40 predicted proteins | sample CowpeawhiteBW_FD_187525 | JGI IMG/M metagenome (GOLD analysis project Ga0209589, IMG submission 187525) | Root nodule microbial communities of legume samples collected from California USA - Cow pea white BW (SPAdes) (version 2) | ecosystem: Host-associated > Plants > Roots > Nodule | place: USA...
TGTAAAACTTAATTAAGGATCTTTAAGATTTATAATTCTCACACGATAAATCATAATAGAGCACTAACCTTGATCCATGAGAGATCCTGTGAATATGCGTTCTTCAATTTATAATCTTGTGTGCTCTTCAACCACCGTTTCCCAATCTATCTCTTTGCCTTTCTTTCTCTTCTCACACGTACTTGATGGGTTACAGTGAAAAGAACCTTATGGCCAGAGACAGAACCCCAATTCCTTTTTATACCAACGTCCATCAAGTTGGTTTTTATTTTATCTTTATCTTTATTTTATTTTATTATCACTTCCCATAATAATAACCAATAAGTCTCTAATAGAATTAATTCGTCAATTAATTCTAACAATTAGAAGGTGGTTGACATCCATGTCTGGAATACACAATGCATGTCCAAAACCAGCCTGTTCCATTAAAAATTTGACACGCGGATCAATTAAATCTTGGTTGTTTAGAATCCAGACTCCAGCTCGTCTTGGTCTAAGAACTCGTTTGTTGTTTATAAGTCCTTTGTAATATGTTCATGCTGAAGGCGAAGTAGTGACATATTTGGGGGAAGGTGTCGATTGTTAGCCATGCTTAAAAAAAAGTGGGTGAAAGGAAATTAGAGTAAGGGGAAAATATTAATTATAAACATCATAACTATTGACTAAAATGTGATTTTCAAATTAAAAGTTAAAAAAATGCAAACCTTGAAAATAGTAGCAATGAAGTTTGATGAAGAAGTGTTGCTGGAAAATGAGAGCAAATTGTAACGAGGCAACCCAAGGAAAGTGCGAGCAAAGTGTGTATGAAATGAGCCAATGCATGAAATATATTACTGCATTGGTTGGTGTCCAGCTGCACTCCCTAAATTATTGTACCTGCATTCAAATTAACTATGAATGAGGTTCTGAAAGCATCAAAATAATTATTGAAAAGCTGCCGTAATAGACCATTGCATGCAAATTGAACAGGAAGGAATCTTTACACTGCACTGTTGGAAGGAAACCCGTGAAAGAGCCAGCTCCCGTGAACGTGAATCAGCGTTGAAGAGAGAGAAACTGTGCCATGCAAAACCGTGCGCACCATCAATTGTTTCCACGTAAAACCGTGCGATGCAGCACCGGTTTCTGTGTAATGAAACCGTGCTTGCTAGGGCCGATTTGTGTTAAATGAAACCGTCCTCTGCTGGACCGGTTTCCCATTAATATGATAATTAATGTCGTGGTCATGGTCAGCGGCTTCATTATAGCGAGTTATTAAGTTTCAATTCATTTAATATGTTTTCTTCAGACAAAATTAAATCAACCACTTCATTTAATATGGTTTCTTCAGACAAAATTAAAGCAACCACTTCATTTAATATGGTTTCTTTAGACAAAAATTAAAGCCCCTGTTTTCATTGATGACGACTTCGGTTAATTAAATGAGGAAGTTGTTCTCATTAATTACGGTTTCAGTAAATTAAATGAAGAAGTCATTTATATTAATTACGATTTCAGTAAATTAAATGAGAAAGTCGTTGACATTAATTACAGTTTCAGTAAATTAAATGAGAAATTTGTTGACATTAATTATGGTTTCAGTTAATTAAATGAGGAAGTGGTTGACATTAATTACGGTTTCAGTTAATTAAATGAGAAAGTGGTTGGCATTAATTACGGTTTCAGTAAATTAAATGAGAAAGTGGTTGGCATTAATTACGGTTTCAGTAAATTATGGTTTTTGATGCATACCCATTGCAAAGGTGTACTTATGTGAGAAAAACTATCTGTGCACAACACTTTTTCAGCCATAATTTCTATTCTTTCTCTGGTGGTGAAATTTTCATACAATGGATGATCCGTGTAATCAGTATCCTGATATTCTTTCTGAGTTTAGTGAGGATGAGATGGATACCATAGGTAAACCAGCTCCAAATAATTGCCAATACTCACAGTGGGATCAACCTCAGCAATATTCACAACCTAGTTCTTAGGCCCAACTGCCAAACCAGTACACAGTTCCTATAATGGCTTAGGGATCATCAAGTCAAAGCGGCTCCTCAAGTCACACTTCCTTTCAAACTTCAATTTCAACGAGTGAACAACAACTAAGTATCGGTATGTGTTTTGACACAAAGGAGTCGACAATGTCATATATAAAGCAATACCATATTGATAATGGTTTTAGATTTGTGGTTCTTGATAGCAAATTTGATAAATATATATGTCAATGTATCGACTACAAAAAGGGTTGCCCATGGCGTTTACGGGCTTCTTATAGCAAGCGCAGTTCCAAGTGGGAAATAAGGAAGATTGACGGTTCACACACATGTTTGTCAACCATGCAACTTGCAGATCATGTCAATCTTGATTCCAACCAAATTGGTTATATTTTCATGAACTCTGTAAAAGAAAACCCTTCCATACCTATCAAAACTTTGATAGCCGAAATAAAAAAATCGTTTCGGATATTCGATTTCATATGGCAAAGCTTGGAATGGTAAGCAAAAGGCACTTGCTAAGGAGTTTGGAGATTGGGAAGAGTTTTACAATGAACTTCCACGATGATATCAAGTTGTACAAGAAAGTAACCCCAACACAATAATTTAATGCACAGGATCTCCTGTAGTTGTTAATGGCCAACCTGACCCTTCTTGCTATATTATGGAACGAGTATTTTGGTCTTTTGGACCATGCATCCAAGGATTTAATTATTGCAAGCCTGTTGTCCAAGTAGATGGGACATTTCTCACAGGTAGATATCAAGGGACATTGCTAGCAGTGCTCGCTCAAGATGGGTCACGTAATATATTCCCTTTGGCCTTCGTGATAGTGGAAGGAGAAACAAAGGAGGCCTTAATCTGGTTTTTTCAACTCTTAAGGGAGTACGTGACACCACAATCAAACCTTTGCTTGATAATGGATAGGGGGAAAGGCATATTAGCAACATTACAATCTGAAGAAGTAGAATGGGAAGCAAATGGTCTGCAATCAGTATACTGCATACGCCATATTGCTTCAAACTTTAACAAAAAGTTCAAGAATCACGAGTTGAAAAGCCGATTAAAGAATATGGGTAATAATTTTTTTTCATTCACCATAATATAGCATTTTAATATAATTGTATGCATAAATTAAACTAACTAATATAATTGCATTTTAATAGCTTACGAAGTCAAACAACCCTTATTGGATGCAAAATTGGCGGCATTGAAATCCCATTCACCCAAAGCGCAACTTGGATTGATAGGATACCACTACAAAAGTGGACTTAGGCCTATATGGAGGTAGTAGATTCAGACACATGACAACAAATCTAGCATAATGTATGACTTCTGTTTTAAAAAGAGCTTGTTCATTACCAATTTGTGCTTTAATTAAAGAAACATTTGAAAGGACCGCAACATGGTTTGTTGAGATAGGGGTTAAGGCAGACTCCATGTTACGTGCAGGCCACTAGTATCCCGAGGAAATTAACGTTATTATTAGAAAAAATCAACAACAAGCGGGAATGTGTCAAGTCCGTCGATACTCAAGAGAAAATAATGAATTTGAAGTTCAAGAGATGTTTTCTCCACATGATCACCGCCTACCAATGTCTTTTACAGTTAGATTAAATGATTGGTGGTGTGATTGTGGTCACTTTCAAGCTCTTTGACTGCCTTGTCATCACGTAATAGTTGTATGCTCTTTCTCCCATCTAGATCTAACCTCATATATCCATCCAGTTTATAGCCTCTACAACATTAACAAAGCATATGAAATACAATTTCATCCGGTTAAGAATAAAGAATATTGGTCCACATATACCGGACCAAATTTCATTCCAGACCCAAACATGCGCCGTAGGGTACGGGGAAGGCCACCAACTAATAGAATCCATAATGAAATGGATCAACCAAATCCCAACAGATGAAGTAAATGTTCATATTGTAGGAATGAAGGACATCATAGAGGAAATTGTCCTTATCGTCAGTAATTTATTACTTTATACAATTTTACTTTATTTTTATTATGTAGTTTTATATTATCTAATCTATTTTATGAAGTTAATTTATTGTAGGAATAAAAATAATTACAAATACAATCAATATAATTTTTATATCTAAAAAAAATTGAAAAAAAATTAAAAATTAAAAAAATATTGATAACTCATCAGTTTAAAAAAAATAAATAACGAAAACTGAAAAATTATAAAAAAATTTATCAAAATTGAAAAATAAAAAAATAAGCAAAATCGTTAAATTAAAAAAAAGAAAAAAAATATGAAATATTTAAAAAATAAAATAAGGAAAAAAATAACAAATAATTAAAACTGAAAAACTGAAAATCTGAAAATCTGAAAATCTGAAAAGTTTTAAAAAAATTTAAAAGTGAAGTCGTCATGTTACAGGACGACTTCACTTTTTTATTAAATAGACGTCGTTATCTGACACAACGACATTAATTAAAAAAAAAAAAAAAAAGCTAAGCCTGGTGGACGACGACTTCACCCCGAAAGTCGTCCTCCCAAGTAACGACTTGACCCAATTTAAAAAAAAAAAATCAACGGACCCCATTTTATAATTTTTTTGTCAAAGGAACCCTAAAATACAAAAAAAACCCACATAATTGATCATTTGTATATATTAGACCTTATGAGAAAGTCTAACTTAAGAAAATTCAAAAAACTTCATCTACAAAGGTGTCACAACGAGTCAAATCAATTTACACAGGTTGGTCTACCACAAGATAAATTAAAAAAGAATTAGTTTAACCTAACTTACTTTTTTATGAGACATAAATTTTGCAATCCGACTCGACCCACCATGGGTTAGTTGGTTGGCTTAGCTCACTTGCGAATGTTTATTTTTTTTTAATTTATTTTATATATTTCTTACTGTGAATTGACTCGATTTATTTTTTATAATAGTAAAATCAAAGTGTTCACCTAGTTCTCGAAATATTATTACAAAGATAATAGTTAAAGATTAAAGTATCAACGTCTATCACTTGACAAACAAATAAATTAAACATTCAACTTATTCAAATATTATTAAGTAACATTCTAGTATTTAAAAATATCAAATTATGAATTTATATAATTAGAAATAGTAAATAATTATAATAAAAAAATTTATTATTTGTAAAAAAATTAATAGTGTTGGTGGTGATGCAACCCACTTTCAATTCGGTTCGAATCCGTTTAACTCGTGAGTTAAGTGGATCAGATTTAGTTCAATCAACTTTTAAAAAAATAAAACTTTTTTAAGGTTGGAACTTATGATAAGCCAAAATAACTCACGAGTTAGAACTTATTTTAACATCTCAAACGTAGATATATAATTACATAATTATATTTGAATTTGAAGAATTATAAAATTTAATACTTCATATTTAAGTTTTTTTTTTCTCTAACATAAAATGTCATCAGACAACAATTTTTTAGTACAATACCAACCGATTTGGACATTTTGTTCATGATTAATAGCATAACCTTGTTAATTATTTTTAGATGCAAATTTGTTTGTTTTTTAATTGCGTCAATAAATTACGTGGAAAGAATCACGTCCTCTTTGAGATAAAACAAACTTGCTTGAAAATTCAGCATAAGTTATTTCCCTCGACTAAAAGTGGCATATTCATACTTTGATGATGTTAAAGAGGACATTGTTTTTATAATCATAGAAATTAATTTTTCATTTCATAATGATATTGAAAAATTAAATCAGCTAATCGGTAGAAATAAAAAATATTATTAAATAATCAGTTAATTTATTATCATTTATAGTTATTTATTACGGATAATTTTGTTATTATTTATATTTATTATGATTTATTTTTATTTATATTAATATATTTATTATTCTTTATATTCATATATATATATATAATTTAAATTTAATTATTATATCTATAAGCAAATTATAAATTTTAACTAAAAAATATATAAATATTTTCATTATCATTGTTTTTAAACACAAAATCTTCTAAATTTAACTTAAAGTTTGAAACATATGTGATTTTATAAATGAATGAATATTAATAATATAAATAACAACTTTAAAATAACATAATCCACTTATAATAAAATATCCCAAATCACGAATGTATATTAAGAATCTATTCTTATCATGTTGTTTAATTGAGTATCCATACTCATTCATAAACAAATCTTAGATACAATAAACATGTTTATTTTGAAAGTTTTTAAAATGTATTAATTACATAAAAAGGTTTTTTTTGACTTTTTGACGTAAGAATTATGCTATCAAACATTCATGATGAAGTAAATTTAAATGTTCTTATTGAATTATAAGAAAATAAATTTGATACTTATATATTATAAGTAGAATATATTATTTAATAAATTAAATTTAAGTTTCACTTCTTAATTTCATAGAACTTATTTTTCCATGATATAATAACATTGAAAAAATTGTAGGAGTTAGTTGATAGAAACAAAAAATATTATTAAAAATAGATATGAATATTATTATCATTTATTACAAATCATTTTATTATTATTTATTATATTTATTTATATGATTTATTTTTATATACTTGTTATCATTTATTTTATATATAATTTAAAGTTAATTATATCTATAACCAAATTATAAATTTCAACTAAAAAAATTAAATATTTTCTTCATTATCATTGCTTCACACAAAAAAAACTTCTAACTTTAACTTAAAATTTAAAATATACGTAATTTTATAAATGAATAAATAATAATAATATAGATAACAAACTTAAAATAATATAAATTTGTTAAATCAAATATGTCTAATATATACTAACTAAAAGGGCATGAATTAGTATTTCAATATTTTAATCTGTAAGAAATTCTTGAAATTGTTTTCTATCTTTAACAAATGCTCTAATCAATTACAGATGTAGTTATAATGAATTATTTCATACACATCAAACATATATTAGAAAAGAAAAGAAATAATTTTTATACCGATTACATCCAGTTTTCTTGTAAGCAACCTGAGTTTAGAAGATTTCCACTACTTCAATATAGTTTTAAGAATTACAAGTTTCCCTAAATAATTTTAGACTCTAATGAATCAAGATGATGATCTACAAATCAAGAGCTTTCCCTAAATACAATGCTTCACTTAATTGCATTCAAACATTCACCTAAACAGTGAATTAAGGTACAGAGAAATGTAATCAAAGAAAAGAAAGTAAAGGAATGAATACACATATTCCTAGTGTCAAGCTTCAACTCTCAAGATCAAATCCATCTTGTAAACTTTTTGAAAACCCAACAGTATGATCCTTCAAGAACTCATGTATCTCAATCTCTCAAATTAGATTTTGGAAGCTATTTTTCGTGTTTTTTAAAATGAGTTAAGATTGGTTTAAAAAGAGTTCTTTGTTGTTAAGATTAATAGATTAGGAAATTTACCTAATTGATTATTGTGGTTAGATTGTGATCGTAATGACTCTAACGAATATTATAATAGATTAGATAAGTGAGCTAATCCATTATGGAGTTTTGTGAAGGTTTTTCTTGTGTCAGATTTTCCTTAATCAATTTGTTAACACATTCCACAATTAGATTGGTTGGTCTAAGAAATTATAAACTTGGCTTACTGTAACATCCCGACCGGATATTACGGATTTAATAAAAAATAAAACAAGATATTACATCAGCATCATTTATGTAAAAACTCATTCATTAATAATGCCTCGTTTCCCCAAAACACGGGAAAAGTAAAAACTTCATTAAAACCACCAATAAGTCCAGACATACAAAAGTGTGAGTTTAGTCAAGTAGGCCATGAGCCTTTACATCATATGTTAAAAGAAAAAGTGACAAAAACATGAATATCAAAATCCCCATAAAACAGCCCCTCTCCGCAGCTAAGCCTCGTCAGCTCCACCTGCATCATCACCTGCTCACGTGTACCGCGTACACGATCATCGCAAACACAAGCAGATAGGGTGAGCTAACAGTTAAAGCATACAAAAATATATATATCATATACATATACATGTTACCCCGTACAACTAGTATAACTACAACACAATTCTTCTTTATACTGCATGGCCACAACCATATCAAGTATCTTTTCTCTTTCCACAGAATCTTACTCTATTTCCATCACATGGCCACCACCATGTGCACTAATGCACTTAATGGAAGTCACGTTACCTTCCCTCCACATGGTCACCACCATGCATAACCAGTACATCAGGAAACCTCGTTTGAGTTCTTCTGATGGCCACAACCATGTAAGCAGTGTTCTATATCTTCTATTGAGTATCTCCAGGTGCCTTGCTGCCACACCTATCGGCCACAACCGATAGAGCACGTGCGGAAACCATGCTATGGATCACACACCGCAACGCCAGATGGAGTTCCCAAATACGAACATAGTCCATAACGTCCCAGGACTACCAAACTCGTCAGCAACCACTAAGGAGGGCAATCCATCTGGACCCATCTGTACTGGCCACAACCAGCACACTCACACCGGCACACTCGCCAACCCGAGCCACAACTCAAAGTTCCTCGTGTTCATCCGCTATCCCGAGCCACAACTCAAGGGAAGTCATTTCGGGCCACAACCCAAAGAATGCCACGTGCTTAACCCCTATCCTGAGCCACAACTCAAGGATACGTTCCGGGCCACAACCCATGGAACACCAGCAAACCCACCATCAGGATTACTTTAGAAGCCTTATAGACCACTCATTACGATTTTCGTCAATACAACAATAACTCAGTCTTGAACGCTCAATAACACCCTTACTCACGTAAGCCAAAAGCATTTGTTCCTCCAATCCAGCCTATCTCGCTTAAGCTAGATCCACTAGCTTGAGCGAGCCTCTAGAAGCTCTGCAGAACACGTACTCTCGCTTAAGCGAGCTCACCCTCACTTGGGTGAGACCCTCGCTCGCCCAGAATCATAATTCATCTCGTCCAAGCGACGAGTCCTTCCAAACAGCACAAGTCACTCTCGAAATCTTGCCTAGGCGAGAGACTTCCGCCTGAGCGAGACGTCCCCAATATCACCCTTCAACATGCGCGTATCCTCGCCTGAGCGAGACACGCTCGCCTAAGCGAGACGACGTGTCGCTCAGGACCAGACCCCCTCGCCTATGCGAGATGGTCGCGTAACACAAGGTTTTCCCCCTCTGCCACTCTCGCCTAGGCGAGCCTGGCTCGCCTGAGCGAGAAATGCAGACCCCAAATCTGTTCACGCACGCACACTATCAACCATGCCCAAATCCACACTCCAAAACATACCAAAACAGTGTACACATATTGCAACAACACATGGGCATAATTCCTGACTCTAAAAGGTTCCCCAATTTCCAATTGAACACAATTATCATCCTAGCCCGTGCATAAACCCATTATATTCAGAAACTTAGGTCACATTTTCAATAGAACAGTACCAAACTTATAAACACCCAATCTCACCCCTTACAGCACGAATTCATGGTACAAAACGTATCAGAATCACAAGCATATACAATCAGTTTAAACGAAAATTCGGGTTCAGCTCCCCTAACCTGAAATTTCCCCGCTTAAAGCTTGAAATTGAGGGATTCCTTTGATCACCACAGACTGACCGTACCACCACTTCCTTTTTCCCCTTCTACCTCACTCTCAATTTTCGTCCTCCCTCTAAAACCTCTCAGAAAACAGCCTTCTACCTCACTCTCAATTTTCGTCCTCCCTCTAAAACCTCTCAGAAAACAGCTTTCCAAACCCTATTCTCTTCTCAAAAGTTTCCTTTTTATAGGTCTTAATACTTGGTAAGGTAAAAAAAACGAGACTGGGCCCTTTAGCTACCTCTTTTCTGCTTGGTCTTTACCACCCTTTCCTATTCAGCCCACAATTCATCTTTTAACAATGACCTTCCCAATGCCAAATCAAATCTAAACCACCAGGCCAACTTATGTTTCTTGCTAACACACACAACTCAAGCATTATCTCATATAAAAACGTGGCCCAACATATTATTAAAACAATAAAATCAAATAACACACAATTGGCATACTTAGGACTTAAACCCAAGTCCTCTCACACAACTAAAGTACTCTCAACCACATGAGCTAGCACTTTTCCACGTCATACTTAACATAATTTAATGTCATAAATGCACTAGCCTCCCGCATTTATTTATTAATTATTTATTTAATTAATTAAATTTCGCGGGTCTTACACTTACAATGATTCTGCACTACTATTTATATGAATGATTAAACCTATTACTTAGTAGCAATGCTAAATCATGTTACTCGACTTGGACATAATAAAAAACTTCGTATGAGAAGGATGGTAATCTCCCCTTTCAACAAAATTTACTTATAATAAAATATTCCAAATGAAGAATGTTGTTTAATTGAATACACTATTGATACTTATTCATAACAAAATCTTAGATACAACCAAAATATTTATTTTAAAAAACAATAATTGTTCTTAAATATATTAATTAAGTAAAAAAATATTTTTGACTTTTTGACATAAAAGTTATGCTATAAAACATTCATGATAAAGTAAATTTAAATGTTCGTACTTTATTATAAAATAAAAAGATAAATTTCATATTTGTATATTATCATTAGAATATATTATTTAATAAATTAAATTTAAATTTTACCTTTTTAGTTTCATAGAATTTATTTTTCCATTTTATAATAACATTGAAAAACTTGTATCAATTAATTCATAGAAATTAAAATATTATTAAAGAATAGATTCTGTGACATCCCATTTAAATAGAATAATTCTACTTATTGCATAATTATAATATAAATAGAGCACACGACATGATATATATATATATATATATATATATATATAGATATATATATATATATATATATATATATATATATATATATATATATATATATATATATATATATATATATATATATATATGAATCAACTATTATAGTTATCCTTAATATACGAGAAGGAAAAGTTAAGGCACAAAACAATGCCAATAACAAAACATAAAAAAGAGAGCAACATTTTAGTAAAAGATGCTCACAAGGCCTAGCCTAAACAGCTGCATCTCCATCTTCTGAACGACCACCAAGGGTTTCTACATATGCTCATTCCAAATAATTGTTGATCATCGCAAAAAGAAGAAGCCAAACAGAGAACACAAACATAGAGAGAAAAGGATAAGCTAGAGTAAAAATAAATTTTTAACATGTTATAGCAAGTAGATAATTAAAACAGATAATAAATGGGCAAAAACATAAGGCACTTAAACATGTGATATCAAACAAACAATATGACTCTATGACTCAATTATCCAAATACATATAAAAAGATCGTATTCAAAGGATTCTTTCACTTGTGGTAGCCTCTACTGCTCTGCAGAGCTATTACCAATGGATTTCACTGTGACGACAAAAAAGAAACTATTTATTTATTTATCATTATTATTTTCTACATATACTTATAAAATTTAGAGGCAAAATTATACAATAATATCTAATTATACTTTTATTCATATATATATATATATGTATATATATTTACAATATTGTATGTATCTTATATCCACATCGTTTAGTACATCCTATATTTCCTACATTAGAAGAGGAAGAAGTGTTATTTATTTACAGTTTTCCCCTCATATTCTGGTTTACAAATAGGTGGAGAGAAAAGGTAATGGATAGGGTTCATTAGGACTGTTGGGGGTAAATAGAAGGTAACTCCGATTTGTCCTTTAATGACAATCGGCGCGTTTGGAGCAGAAAGAGAAGTAATAGTAGAGTTTCTCATTCCCTGAAATGTTACCGAATTATTCACTGCATTGGTTTGTCATGCATTCCCCGGGAAAACAACCACAATGTCAACGAAGAAGGGATCAGGCATGTTGGGAGCAGTCATCTATGATAAGGTTGTAAAATTTTGTTTTTCACACACAATCAAAAATAGGGAAGTGAGACAAATATCACATAAAAAATACAACATATCATAATAAGATAAAATGAAATGAAAATTCTCCCAAATTCATAAGACTGAATTTTATTATACTTTATAAAGATATTGATTAATTTTGTAGTGACTAGTCAGGATAAATGTGCTCATGGCCAACAAAGTAGAAGGTCATACCTCCAACTACAATAATCAAATCTTTATTTATCATAAATTTTATTTCAATATTAAACCATATAATTATATAAATAAATAAATAGATAGGATCAATGAATAATTAAAATAAATATAAATAAAAAAGGACCAGTACATAACTGAAGATGAATATAAATAAATAAATAGCACTGAGAACTAAATATAAATTAGTATGAGGTTAGGGACACCTCACTTAAGGTAAATATAAAGATAAAAGTAATTATAAACAAATAAAAATAATCAAAATAAAAAGATAAAATGATAGATGTCTCCTCCCCTTACCTTATTTATTGTGGAAATTATACCAAGGTTGTACTAAGACTTTGATGATATATAATTTTTTTTCCTTTCTTTCTTCTCACACGCACAACTTCTTCTTCTGTTTCTCTTTTTTTGTTCTCAATGTCTCTCCTCACTTCCCATTTCATCTTATTTATACTATTATAGGTAATGATTACCTTAGTTTAAATTGAACCCCATTTCCTTTGATTTTGCTAATTCCGCTTCAATTGAATTACTGATTCATGGATTTTTTTTTTCACATTAACATGATAGAATCTCATTTAATGTTACTATATCCTTTCATTATTTTTTTAATAGCTTTTATGCGTTACATACTTGTTACCCTTTTATTTTATTTTTATTTTTTTCCCTCTTGCTTTAATAGAATTACCTTATACGATATTAGTGATTTTAATATTAATTCCAATATATAAAATCTTACAGTTTAATTTGAAAATATATATTTCATATATAAGTGATTTTAAAAAAAATCTAATTAATTTTATTAGGATATATTTTAAATTTGTCCTCAATAATTCTTACATTATATGAAAAAGATAATTATAATTTTCTAACATAAAATATTCTTACTAAAAATATATCTCTTTTATTTTATTTACTTATTTATTATTATTTTTTTATGTTACATTCACCCTACCACACACAAGGTTAGATGATGATCATTTGGGGCCATTATCCTCCCAAATACTAGGGCTTCCTACTACTCTCACCACTTGAATTAGTCCGCTCTAAGTGAGACTAACTGATTCTTTAGAGTTTCAGGATGCAGCTTTACTTGAATCCTTATCTAATTATATACACTACAACACCACCATGAAATTTCACCAAGAGTTTCATGGAATTACATCTATCTCATACCACATCCATGTTTCTCACACCAAATCCACATGTTATCTTAAACATCCTAGTCTTATGCCAATGCACCACCAACCAACCAATTCATAAATTATTTCATACCGAATATAGTAAAATATCAGTCTCATTTAATCTCATACAACATACATGGCATCATACTTCATGCTTTTAAGGTAAATCACTCTATCATGTAGGCAAACAACCAGATCAGAGAAGAAAACAAAACTAGATCACGTCCCTGCACTAGTCTCGTTCAAGCTAGAAGCCCTCGCGCAAGCGACAGAGTGATCTCGCTTAAGCTGGGCGTTCTCGCCCGAGCGAGAGCTCGAACAATGGACATTGCATGTTTCTACGAGTTCTCGCTTAAGCGAGACCTTCTCGCCTGAGCGAGATCACTCGTCGCTCAAAACGAAAGTTTGTCACTTGAGTGACAATTCAAGCAGAAACCAGGGGCAAGTTTCTGCTATTCTCCCCTAGGCAAGGGTCACTCGGTTGGGCGAAAACAACATGTTCCTCTCCCTGCTCACACATACAACACCATATATCAAACCAGAAACACAAGCAAAATATTTTCACACCATCTCTAGCATCATTCAAGCACCATGAACATAAACATACCAAAAACAAGCAAAATAACTTAAAAACATGAAACCCTAGCTTCCCTTGCCTTTAACAGATGTTATCACTTTTGACAAGATGAGCCCTAAGAGGAAAGGAGCATTGCAACTCCAAAACAGTTTAAGAAGCTGAAAAACCGTTACATAGTGACTAGAATAAGGCTCCAGAAACAACCCAAGATAGAGCCAAAACAACTAGAATGGAAAAGAGAATAGGAGGTTCAAGCTCAACTTACACGGAGGAAGAGTTCGAGTAGCTTTAGGGAGGTTCTTGTTGTGTCGTAGCAGAGCTTCCAGTTCACACGAGAACAAGAGTGAGAACAATGTTTTAGTGAGAGAGGAAAAAAAAAGAGAATGGCTGAGTGGGAACAAAACTGAAGGATTTTCCTGCCTTTGGAAAACGGTTGGTGGGCTGACCTTGAGCGCTCCCTAACTCACTGTAGCTAGACCCATGAAGCTAAAACATAAAAGTGGGTCTTACAGATTTCAATATTATTATCATTTATTACAAATCATTTTATTATTATTTATTATATTTATTTCTATTATTTATTGTTATTTCTTAATATTTTGTTGTTATTTATATTTATATAATTTCATTACTTGTTATTATCTAATATAAGATAGTTTTACTAACGTCTTAGCTTACAGTGTACACAATCTTTTTAAGCTGGTAGGGATTACATATAAATTAGGGATTACATATAAATTCGTCTCCGTGAGTATTGTCTGAACCCGTTCCCAACCCACCCACCTATTTCATTCAATAAATTTTTAAGAAACACGAATACTCTTATTTTAATATTAAATATTTGATATTATTACTGTAATTTGTTATTATTTTATAAAATTTAATTAATAGTTATTAAAACAATATAAAGATGGTTACAGGTACGAGTATATACCCATCACTTGGTGAGAATGAGGATGAGACAAAAAATTGATACCTATTACATTTAGGTATATGAAATAAGATAATTTTTTTAAAAAAAATATATATAAGATAGTAAAATTCGTCCCGTTGTCATCCTATTAGCAGGGTTTTTGTGAGCTTTGTAACTTAGATTCATAACCTACTTATATTTTGTTTTCAAATTCTTAAAATACACTTAGATGTCATCAAACAATTTTAAGTAAATTATCAAAACATAATAACATTACAAGTGAATAGATTCCTTTTTAAAATAAGACTCAATGGATGTAATTAAAAATCTAAATAACTAAAATCACATTTTTTTAAATAAAAAATACAAAACTTAAAATATAAAAATAATTTCTACTTATAACGTTTATAATGCATATTTGTTCCTACAATTGCTTATAATGCACATTAATTTAATATACGAATTTTTTAATAGTAAAGTAAAGGCGAAACTCAATTTTAGTAATCGTATAATTTAGTTCTTTGAAATAGTTTTCCATTAATTTTTCTTATTTAAAATATAACTTTTTAAAAGGTACCGTTATTTTTACAAACCACTCTTTTTTGTGTAAATAAGGTCATTCCATTTGGCTTGAGTGCTAAATTCCGTTGAGTTTGGTTTAATTCGAAACAATTGTTTTGTTTGGAAATGTACTGTAGAAGATCTTAAAAGAACAAATTACGTATGAATTTTGTTTACCGAAATAGGATTTTAGAAGAGAAATAATTTTGTAGATAAGAGAATAAATATTAAAGTTATTATTTTTATTTCCCATGTCACACACTCCTTTATCTATGCAATCTCGTGGGAGTTTTTCTGTACTCCCACAGCACCTTTGTTTGTGTTGTTGTTGGCAGGGTCACTGTCTCTGCCTTCTTCCACCGCATCAGTACTCTTCGTCCCATCATTCACACCCTTTCTCTCTCCATTCACAGTAAAAAAAATGCAAATTTCCTCACCCCCTTCCAAAACTTGAAACTTTTGTTGGAACTTTGCATTGATGGGGTTAAAGAAAATGCTCACCTAATCCTGTTTCACAATTCTTTAACCCCAAGTTCCATTTTTTTTTTTTTTTATCTTATATCCTTCTTTTATATGTGTACTCCCAACTTTCCAAAATTTGAGGCATTTCATGTTTTCTGTCTCAAGCTCTGAGAAAACATTATTGTTGTTGTTGTGCTGTTTCTTTGTTTTGGTCTCTTGTCGGTCAAAAAATGGCCACCTTGCAGATGTCCAATGTTGATTTGGAGCAAGGAAACCATTGCCGTTCGCTTGTCGGAAGTGATGTGAGCGTTGAAGGGAGCTTGTGCTTCTCTGATGCTGATGATGGTTCTTGCTACTCTCGTTTCTACTCAACAAATGGTGGTTCATATGATGATTACAGCTTTGCTTGCGTTTCTGACCCTGAGGCTGGGGGTGTTACTCATTCTGGGAGAGCTTCTTCTGTTTCTGAGTGCTCTGTGGAGTTGGAAACTAGAAATGGAGTTCCTGAGATCAAGGTGCATTTGGCTAAAGTGGAGAAGGATTGTAGGATTTGTCACATGGGTTTGGTGAGTGATAGCCATGAGTCTGGTGCCCCCATAGAATTGGGTTGTTCCTGTAAGGATGATTTGGCTGCTGCTCACAAGCACTGTGCTGAGGCCTGGTTCAAGATTAAGGGTAATAGGTGAGTGTGAAACTGAAACCCTCTACTTTCCCTACTATTTTTGTTACATGGATTTGATTTTTATGCTAAATCTTAGTTTTTTTTTTGTTAGAAATTTTAAATATCCTTTTGTTGGTTGATGACATTGATAACTGAAACTTGCCAACTTATGTTATGTATTGGTGCTGTTTGAAAGCTTTAGAGTATCAGTCACAGGTTTTTGTTTGCTTGAAGGGTTTGATTGAGTGGGAAAGTAATTGTAGTGTATAAGGTGGAATTTGTGCTGTGAAATTATTTAATTCAGTAATGAGTGTAAGGCTGAGGAAGATGGTGGGAGAAGTATTTGGAAACATATTTTAGAAGGTGTAAAGAATTGAATTGCAGGGTGAGGGAAGGCTCAATTATTCGTCCGAGAAAGGGGAAAGTTATAGAAGATTAGATTATTTAATGAAGATTATGGAAAAAGAAAGGCGTAAAGCATCAACCAGTCCAACTGATTCGCTGTCTTGCCTACCTAAGCACAGTGGGATTCTTTGCTGCTTTGTGCCTTTTTTCTGAAATTCAGGAATCTATTACTCTTCTTTGTTATTCTTTTTATCTCTTTCAAAGTGGAGATTTGACCCCTTCTGACTCCTGTTCTTGGATTCAAATATCTTGGTAGATGCTACTTGCTTGCAGAAGTGCCACCTAGAATATTTTAATCTGCAAGTTACTGGTCCCATATAATCTGTTCATGTATGATGTATGATGTCAACTTTTAGATTGCCTAATAGTTGTGAATTGTGAGCACCACAAGCTACTGAATATTGGTACAAATGTCCAGGTCCCTTGTTGTAGTTGTTGGGGTAAATAATTTCATAGTTCATTTTCTGGTTCAGCAGAATCACTTGCAGAAGATGGAACAGTTAAAACTTTTATGTTTATTCAGTGGCAGGGTGCTTGTTCTTAACTTTAATGGAAGTCCCTAAATTATAAGTTAGAGTAAGGAAACAAGTTATTTGTGCTTTTATGATAACATGGTAGGGCATGTTTTGTTGATGGACTGGTGACCGTCCATGCTTCATTGTGAATTTAAAAGCAACTTATAGGGGCCATTTATTGAGAAGGATCTATTGTTATGATTGATTCAGACGCAAATCCATCCAAATGCATTACTTCATGGCTAAATTAAAATCCAATAATGCGACAGAATTTAAATCTTTTCAATTTTGGAATCTTCTTTAACTAATTGATGTATTGATGCTTTGATTGGTGGCAAATATTTATGATACATTCTTTACCTTAGTTTTGATCCTTTAAAAATGTGACATGGTTTGTCAAAGATATGTTTGAACTTATATAAAGGCAATTGGACATTTGTATATAGAGATTTAAGTTGGGCTGGAAAACTATGAAATCATTCATTACTCTGATTGGTTAACTCTTCTGCTGTGACAACTTAGTATGAACAGTAAGGTTGGTTGATGATTATCTTTGTTAAATTTAAATGAAATTTCATTTATTACTAGAGTTAGAAAACACAATCACCCTTCAACAATACTTCTTGTGTATATGATATTTTCATATTTGGCATATAAACAGCATGATCTTTCGTATTGGCAAGTCTGCTTATTTATTTGAAGCATCCAGTTTTGAAGTGACCAGACTTTAATGTTGCTTTTTGATGTATGTGATTGCAATTGAACATTGCTTGTAGCATTATCTCTATTAAGAGCTGGCATGATTTCCCGGAGGTGTCTGTAACTATGTTATTGATGTGAAGTCTTTCTACTGTTTTGTACTAATCTTCGTTAGAAAATCTGGATGCTCTACTGCAATATTAGCAATTCACCTGAACAGGTTTCTCTTGAATCTTAAGATTTTTGTTTTTGAAATTATTTCTGTTTGCTTAAACTTTAACAGGACCTGTGAAATTTGTCACTCTATTGCTCGGAATGTTTATGGAGCAAACGAGGATTCGACAGAGCATGTTATCGATGGTAACAATGGTACTACAGCAACAGCCACATCGTCCACACCTGCTCCTTCTACAGAACCTCGAAGATTTTGGCATGGCCATCGCTTCCTCAATTTCTTGCTTGCTTGTATGGTTTTTGCGTTTGTCATATCATGGCTTTTCCACTTCAACGTGCCATCATCGTAGGGTTTCTTCAGGCAGTTTCATTTACAATTGGAAGCTGAGTAGGGGGAGCAAACAAGAGAGATTAAGAGAAAAAAGAGAACAAAAACACGAAACCCTTCTCTAAAATCATGGAAAACACTTGCTTAGAGAAACAACACTTTCTACAATTTGAGGCCTTGTTGGGTTTATAAAGGTAGCTGCAGAACTTCCTTTCCATGCAAATAGACATTTTCTGTTGTGCATTCGTCATAGGCTCTCTTGTTCTATCTTCCAGATTCAATGTAATTTCTGAACAAATACTACAATGTTTATTCAAATGTATATTACATATTTATATTGTATTGTTACTTCATTGTCATTTTGTACGGGGTGATTTCTCAGTTCACTTGTAACATTCGGTGACATTGCTTCTATAGTATATCATGCTAAATTTATACTCGTTTTCTATTAAATGGTTTTCGGTTGATTCACACGTCCAAAAAACAAAGTCCTTCGGAGACCCAAAAAGAAGTCATTGTTTTAATATTTTATGATTCAACAAAGGCACAGCTTTTGCAGTGTTCAGAACACTCGTATCAAGTGACACTTATCCGAACAGATAGATTTGCAGGGAAGTTTATTATTAAAATATTATTACAAGATAAAGAATCATTTTTAACGTAATTCTCGTAACGTTTTTTTTAAAAAAATGTATAATTTCGATACACTCTTTAAAGTGTTTCTTGGTCGTAGATACATCCCCATCGATCATTCGACACGTGTGAGGTGGTGTGGACCATGTCGAAAAATTGCACTTATTGCTAGATAATATTTTAAATATAGCAACTCACGAGTATTGAATGAAGTGCTAAGTAGTAAATGCCTAAATAAAATTTTTTGGTAGTAACACATGAGACGGTTGGAGGGGTTCACAACACTACCCTCGACATAACAACTCCTCCAGGGCTTGTTATCGAGGTGTCCCATCGTAGTGTAATAGTGAACTTTGGGCCCCATCAGGCCCACTAATAATAATATTAATTAAAAGGAGTAACGAAATTGGACCACTTTTTGTTAAATTTTTTAATATTATATTTATTTTGTGATATCTAAGAGGCACATATCTTAACCACAAGAAAATAGTGGGTGTGTGAGGTGGGGAGGAGTTACCCATGAAATGAGGTAGTATGAATGGAAGATGTGGAACATTCTTAAAACCAGCAACCTAGTTGGGGAATTCAAGAAAGCCTTGTGAGTTGCCTTCAATTACATTCATAGCATAGGACGTGTTAAACGGAAGGCTGCCATAAAGCCATCATCAAATCACGGTCGTGCCACCAACGCCACCACTAACTTTTATGTTTTCAAAAAATTATATTGTTTCTAACTAATATTTTTATTGAAAACCGTTATTTATTTCATAAATAAAATATGTGATATTGTTGTTTATGACTAACTCAATATTAATATTCCTCTTCTCTCAAACATATTTCTTATTTTAATGCTTCACTTCTTCACAGTAAATAGTTATTTAAGGGTTTTAATAAAGTGTATATTATTTAAAGGGTAAATGATAAATTTGCTTCTTCAATTTTAAAAGATTAAAAAACTTGATTTTGTCCTTATTGTTGTGTATTTTAAATTTAAAACTTGAAAATCTAGATTTTAAATTTAAAACGCCTATCATATCGCATCAAAATACTTTAATATTAATCTCTTATAAGTTCTTTAAGTTTATCTCCTCACTTGGAAATGCCTAAAGTTTTCCAAGGAAGAAACAACTAATAAGGTTGGCAATGTGAAAATTATGAAGTTAATGCTGTTTTTTTTTTCTTTTTGGTTGGTTGGTTGAGTAAATGTTTTCAGTTGATTTCTTAGACGTTCTTTGTGTTCGTGTTCATAGTTTTATGTGTACCTTTTTTTTTAATTATTATAAAATAGACTATGAAAGTTAACTATTTTCCTTTTTGTTAAAGCTCGTTTTATATCTTTTTCTTTCCTCTGCTCTGTAAGAGTTTCACAGCACTTTTTCAGTAATGTGATTCTTTAACTATTTATTATAATAAAACAAAGATATTATAATATCTTTACTTTATTCATCTTAGAATATGAGTAAAATTGAAATTACTGAATGCAAAAATGTTTCTCTCAATAAAATAAAATATAAAAGTCAAATAATATTTGCGTTTTAAGTTATACATATTGCGTAATTGGTAATTAAAACTCCTTTTACTCTTAAACTTGTCTTCTTTTATGTTGTGTTCGCTTTAAGGAGACTATATTTGCGAAGATGAAAATTAGAGTTGGTGTGTTGTTCGTTTAAGAGTATATGTGTAGATGACATAGCGATGATGACAGGAATCTATGAAATTAGTAATCTCGGGCATTATGCGATGATTTGGTAGGATTGAGTTATGGTATTATAGATTTACCCCTCTTGTCTCTCTCACGTGCCTTGCATGGTGTGGGATAGTGAGGAACCCATCTAGTGTATGCCCCATTTACCACCTCTCCGCTGCAACCACAATGACGCTGCAACCATGAGAATCCCAACTGAAAGCAACGACAAATTCGATCCCCATTTGTGAGGGATTCGATCCCATTTCTAGTGGATTGGATACGGTGTTGTTGGATTCGATCCTTTGTGGCTGGATCGGATACGGGGTGTGGTGGATCGGATAGGGGGTGTGGTAAATCAGATACATGTTTTTAGATTCGATCCTGTTGTGCAGATCCGATCTTCGTTCTGCTGTGGTTGCTTGGTTTGCTAATGTTTGATTTTTTTTTTTTGTGCATGAGGTGGTCGAAGATGGCAATGGAGGGAATTCAAGAGGTGGTCTTGCACGAGTTCAAAGGCTGGTGGCTGACCTAATATTCATATATACTTGCAGGTGGCTTATTCACACAAAGATCAATTTACAATACTAATTAAATTAAGGGCAAAATGGTAATTTCATTATTACTTCTACTAAAACATATTTTTTAATCTATCACATTAATCAAATCTTTCATAAATTTTCACAAAAATTACTTCTAAATTTACTCACCATCACTTCTAAATCCCTTAAAAAGAACAACACAAATTTCACTCTTAAATCAACTCAAACTCATCCACTCACTCTCTCCCAATTACTCTTCCCCAAGTGAACACAGTGTTAGTAATCATATTTCATTTTATTGTCAAATGATATTTTTATTTATTTTCTTATTCGGATTAGTATGTCTTGTCATGTACGTTTAAAATATTAAAAAGAAAATAAATGAAGATATTGTTGTAAAAACTATAAATCATGAACAAAATAATCTTTTCTAAGACATACATATTTATTACTCTTAAGGGCTTATTCGAGGTGTGTTGTACGAGCTCTCCATAATATAACTAATAAGAACCTCCCGACTTTTTTGAGAATCTCAAAATCTAGCAAAAAGTATTCTTTAAAGAGTAATATAACGAGACTGAGAAAAGAAGAATAAGAGAAAAAGAAAATAGAACTTAAGAGTAGAAGAGTTAATTAGAATCGAGAAGTGGTGTACCTTTTGGAAACCATTAGACCTCCTAGTAGCGATCTTGACCAATAATTTTGGGAAGCCAAAATAATATACTCAAAATTTATATATTTAATTATCTTACTAACACAATAAAAATGAATACATAATTTAGTACAACTATAACTACAAAATAAATTACTCATATATAAAGGATTGTCCTTCATTCCTTCACATTTTTTAATTCATCAATAATTCATTCCAAATAATTAATATTAAATTTCTCACCTGTAATTTTCGTTACCTTAAAAAAGGTTCATCTAATTGAACAATATGATCATTTGTGTCATGCTTCGGAATACATAAATAAGTTGAATTTGTCATGTTTTCATCGTCACTTATAACTCTCTTTTTATCACTTTTAAGAAATAAATATATTCTTTTATTCTTCATTAATATACCTATTTTTTCTTTAAGTTTAAAATTAAAAAATAATTTATCATAATTTAATAAAAAATCAAGGGTTACTGAAAGAAAAATATATGATAATCAAGTCCCAATAAAAAGTCCGTTCTGAAAAAAAATACATAGTACACTATTTTTCTCCCATATTTATAAAAAATAAATATTATGTGAGACAAGAGAGATACTTTTTTTCTTCACGAATGGAAGAGAACAAATAAGAAATAAAAACAAAAATAATGAGTTTGTATCTAACTTTTTTGTTCGAAACAAAAAGAAAACATGTGACTATGTGAGATGAGTATAATTTGTGGAAAACTCAAAACAGTGAGAAAGAAAATAAAAAATATCTTAAGAAATATTTTTATTCTTCATTAAATTTGATTTTATGATTTATTATTTATTAACATTAAATATTATGTTTTATAAGATAAATAAAAAAATCCCTAATTTAACTTTTACTAATTTTTAATATATATTAATATAATTTAAAAAAATTAAAAAAATACCTAATATATATAATATATATAAAAAAATTAAAAAAAATTGGGGGGCCATGGCCACCCCTGCCTCCAAAAAGCTCCGCCATTGAGACATCCTATTTAGAGGTGTGAATGAGGATTGTGATTATAACCTTTAGCTACTAGTCTAGTTTTATTTCCTAACTATGTTACCATCTTCATCCATTTTGTTTCTAAACACTCATTTTCTACCAATTACATTCACATCATTATTGTTAGGAACTAGATTTCATACATCATTTCTAGTAAATTGATTAAGTTCATCTTGCATGACAATAATCTAATTACTATCATTGAATGCATCATTCACATTTTTGGATTTAATATGTGATATAAATGCAACATGTTTACAAAAGTTATTAAGCTTGCGTCTAGTAGATACTCCCTTATCAATGTCACAAATGATGTTGTCCTTTGGCAATCCTTTGAAAGTAGTCCAATCTTTTGGTAAGTTGTTGTGAATAGGAATTTCAGTTGATTGAATTTTCTTTTCAATTTATTCATTTTTTGTTTCAACTTACTTTTCTGGAATAATATCATCTTCATTTGCATCGATTATCTAGTGATCTTGCAACTTTGATCTAGATTCATCAAATAGAACATGTACAAATTCTTCAACAATCATAAACTTTTTATTATACACTATATATACTTCAATTACATTCAAATCGGACCACATGAGGCAAACCGACCATTTTCTACATTGTGTTATTAATTATTTAAATGATGTTATGAAAAAGAACTAAATTAAACAAATTAAAAAAACTTAGACTTGATTAAAAAAGTTAAGATTGAGTTTAAAAAATCAATAAAAATAGGACTAAATTAATATTTAAGTCAAATAAAAGTTTAGTGTTAGAAATTTGTGGAACCATATTTGTTAATAACTAAAAAGGTGTTAGAAAATGATCCAAATGGGTCCTTAAAACATTTGTATTATGTAACAGATAAACAAATCAAATAACAGACTGTGTATATGAGTGAAGCATTGAAGCTGCTTGAAAGGGATTTTCTCCCTGCACCCCCAATATTTCTTCTGCATCTCCAAATTTTTCTTAAAATCCAGAATTGCTCTTTCACCATTTTAAATTTTAAATCAATCACTTCTTTTATTTCTTTCTCTTATTTAATGAAAACTACTTCTCACTCTCTTTTAACCTATACCTAGTCGTCGTCCTCACCTCACCCCTCAATCCTCTGCCTTACTCTCTAAGATCTCTAAGGTCGCCCCTCAAGACACACTCTTCCCTCCTCTTTATTTTTTGCTCTGTTCTCCCTCTTCCCTTCGCCATTCCTTTACATTAACAAGTAATCATATCCTTTTGTAGTTTTTCATTTTTTGTGTTGTTGCTGCCATGTTTGCCATGCGTATAAACATTTTTTGTGTTGATCGAAGGATAGATCTTGAGTGAAACATAAATCACAAATCGGAAGTCGACTTCCGCAAGTGATTTAATTCCGGAAGTCAACTTTCGTAAGCCATAAAATGACGGAAGTGGACTTCCGTAGACAAAATCAAGTTTCGAAAGTGGACTTCCGTAGATCACCATGAATAGCATGAAAATGACACTTACGGAAGTCGATTTCTGTAAGCCATCAATACCGGAAGTCGACTTCCATAATTAAAACTGACTTTCGTAGTTGTGGTGACTTCCGTAAGTGTGAGTTCCGTGATTGACACTTACGAAAGTCAACTTTCGTAAGCCATCAATACTGGAAGTCGACTTCCATAATTAAAACTAACTTCCGTAGTTCTGTGATTGTAGTTGTTGACTTCCGTAGTTGAAAATGACTTCCGTAAGTGGAAGTGACTTCCGTAAGTGGAAGTGACTTCCGTAAGAAGAGATGAGTGATTTAGTGACTTCCGTAAGAGGCATGATTTCCGTAAGAGGTGTGACTTCCATCCGGAAGTCGACTTTTTGTAATTTTTTTGTACTTAATTTTAATGTAAATAAGTTTTAATATTAATTAATTATAATTTAAATTAATTTTAAATTTAATTAATTATAATTTTAATTAATTATAATTTAGAATAATTAAAATTTTAATTATTTACTATTTTGAATAATTTTAATTTTAATTAATTCTATTGTTGAGTAAATATAATTTTAAATAATTATAATTTTGAACAAAAATTTATTTTAAGTTAATTTTAATACAAATTAAATTAAATTTAAATAATTAAAATATTGATTAATTTTATTTATAATTAATTATAATTTTGAATAATAATAATAATAATAAATTATGATTTTGAATAATTATAATTATAATTAATTATTATTTTGAAAAATTATAATTATTATTATTTATAATTTTGGATAATTCTAATTAATTATATTGTTTGAATAATTTTATTTTTACTTGTGATTTCATGAAAGTTAGAGAGAGATCATCTATCTTAGATAACTTTAACCACTTATAATCTAACATAAGTTATTACTCAGACCCTAACAAAATTACAAAATAAAACTAAATAAAAAAATCACTTAGTCTATCTACCAGGAAGCATCTACGGAAGTGAAAAAAGTGGAAAAATAAAAGAGAAACATGTTATGTTATCTTAGCTTCACGCATCAGCCAGCAACAAAAAGTTTTTCTTTTGCAATGTTTTGCAATGAAAGTGAAAGTGAAAGAAGAGGGGTGCACGAAAACATATATAAACACTATTGTCAATTAATTACGGCAGTCAACTACCTCTACCACTTCATAATTATTTAATTATTACATCTATCTAATTAATTTTTTTTATTTATTTAATCTTTCAAGAGCATAAATGAAAGAGCATGAATCTTTGGAAGTGCTGAATAAATATTAGGGGTGCATCGCTTGAAAACACCAAAAGGCTAATTAAAATGTCACCATTGGGCTTCACTTCTCACTCATTGGCCCAATAATATATTACTTTTAAAAATAAAATTAAAAAATAAACCTTAAAGTGATATCATGTGTTTTACCAAAAGGAAAAGTGCAAGCATGTTTCACCATAAATTTTGATCCTAGTTGTGACGGCTCTATATTAGATAGTTGGTAATAAGTTTTTTATATATTTTATTTTAAATATAATAAAAAATATTATATTTTAAATTAATAATTATAATTTTATTTAAATTTGGTAATAACTATCGTAGTTGAGTAGTTAGTAATTGTGTGACTTATTTATTATAAAAAAAATTAAGGTTAAGATACAATTAAAATCTTGAAAAAAATACTTAAGATTCTAAATTTATAAAATAAAAAAAAATTGTTAAAATTAATTATATATTAGTATTATATTTTTCTCTAATAAATATACAGAATAAATATTAAAGAATAAATATATATTTGATTATCTCAATAATTAATAAATTTTAAAGAAAATTAATAAAAATAAAATACTCTCATTAACATTTTATTTTATTTTCTAAAATTTAAATATATCAATATTCTTCTTAAACAGATTATTTACCTTTTGATCTAATTTATAACAAAGTAAAATAATATATATAAAAAAATTTATATTACAAAAAAAGTTGTTGAATTTAATTGCAATAGAATGGGGTTCGAGGTTTGGGTTCAAGAATGAGAATTGTTTCGAAAATGGGATTTGAGAGTTCGAAATTGGAATTGCAAAATGAGGTTTCATAGTTCAAAAATGAAGTTGGAAAACACGGAACACGAATTAAATTTTGGTGCTTACACAAAATAAAATTTCATTACCAAGTGTCAGTGTGGATAATTTAAAATTAAATTGAAAATTAAAATAAAAATGCTGCTTCATGCCATGTACGATAATAAAAAAAGTAGTAAAATAAAAATGTTAACTTATTGTTTTTCTTTGTACATCTAGGTTGGCTGCTTCATGCAACCAAAAACCCAAACATAAACGAGAACAGCGTTAGAGTACGTCCCTGCACTAGCCTCGCTCAAGCTAGGAGCCCTCGCTTAGGCGAGAGAAGTTTCCTCGCTCAAGCTACGGGCTCTCGCTTAGGCGAGACTACAAACAAAGGGCCCTAGAAGGTTTCGCGAGTTCTCGCTTAGGCGAGACCTTCTCGCCTGAGCGAGATGATTTTTCGCTCAAAACATAGGCTCTCTGCCTAAGCGAGAGCTCAAGAAAAAACCAGGGCGAGCTTTTGCTACTCACGCCTAGGCGAGACGAGCTCGCTTGGGCGAAAATATCAGTTCTCCCCACTGTTCCACGCATGCAAAACCAGAAATAGTCCAACAAAACAATATAGCTTAGTCTCATACGAGCACATGCATTTTCCGATCATTTTATGCATAACACAGAAACGAAAACAAGCAACATACCTCAAAAATGCGAAAACCGGAGCTTCCCTTACTTGGAAAACGCTAGCAAACGAATGCAAACCCTAACAGAGAAGCACCATAGCTCTAGAGATTAATTAATGAGCTGAAACGTGGATACCAGAACAAAACAAGGGTATGAGGGTGAGCCCTAGACCAAACCAGCGTACCCCAAACAGGAAAAGGGAAAGAAAAGACAAGGAAGCTTTTAGGGCTAAACTTACTTGGAGAAAGAGAGCTTGGCTAGCTCGTAGAGGAACGTGAGTGAAACCCTAGCAGAGCTCTTGCTTTAGAGAGAGGGAGAGAGTAACTGTTTTTAGAAATGAGACACCAATGAGCATTAGGGGGTTGGACAGGGGTCTTGGGGGGTCCCAAATGAACTGATTCTGGGCCTTCTAACAAGGTCAGGCCCAAAACGCTTTTAGAGCTGAAAAATGGGACTTACAATAAACTCGGACAAACAAGCTTTTCATGAAAATCATATTAAGAAGGCTTAAATATACATTTGGTCCTATTTTTGTTGTTTTTATTCTATCTGGTCATCATTTTCGTTTTGTGTTCAACTAGGTCCTCATTTTCGTCAAGTCTTGATCAATTTGGTCATTTTCACTAACAGTGTTTAAATATTTAACGTTTTTAAACAGTACATGCCATGTGTCATCAACTGATTTTTTTTTTGTTTAATTTTTTAAATTAAAAAAAAATTCCAAGTGTCAAGTCAAAATTGTGTCACGTGTCAGTTTGTGGTAGTATTATTATTTTTGTTCAATTTAGTCCCTATATTTGTTATTTTTGTTCAATTTAATCCCAATTTTGTTAAAATAAATTAATTTTGTCTCTTTCAAATTGACACCAAATTTAATATCTTTTATACAAATTATATTAATATTTTTTCTAAAATTGACACTTGAATTTATTATTTTTTAAATTCAATTATAAATTATTAAATTCAATTATAAATTATTAAATTTAATTATAAATTGAATAAAATTCTTATATTTAATTGCTAAATAGAATATAATATTTAAAATATTATAAAAATATAATTATTAAATGTTTTTTTCTAATATTTATATTCTAAAATTCTTTTAAAATTGATATTTAAAAATATTTTAAATATTCAAAATATTTTAGAAAAGTAAACTAATATTTGTAAAATTAACATTTAAATATAAAATATTTTAGATTTTAATATCTAAAATGTAATAAAAATATTAAATATTTTAGATTTATATGTCAATTTTACAAATGTTAATATATATTTTTATATTTTTATAATTTTAATAATATTTAAATAATTATATTTTATTTAAATATTAAATTTAAGAATTATATTCAATTTATAATTAAATATAATAATTTATAATTGAATTTCAAAAATAATAAAATCACAAGTTGTCACCATTTGGTGTCCTTGGTATTTTCCCTCCATTTAGCGTCACAAGTTGGTGTCTTCCATTTTTAACAACTTCAGAAAAACAGAATAATCCAATCTAATTTGGAGAAAGCTTCTTAGTTATTACTTTAAGTCGTATTGTCTCTTGCCATCAGACATCTGATAAAAGACTTAAAACCAGTTTTATTACATCACACATCAGAGACATCAAATGTTCTTATTGACATTTTTTTTAGTATTTATTTTTAATATTTATTTTAAGAATTATATATGTTTTTAATCTCTTTATTTTTAATAAAAAATTTGATTTTTCTTTTTAAATTTTAGATTAATTTAATCTTCCAACTTTAAAAATATTTGAATTTAATTTTTTTAACTAAATATTATTAAATTTATTTAAAATTTTATATACAAGTGAGAATGAGTGAGAGAGACAATCGGTTTAACCGATCTAATAACGGCGCTTTTTTGGATCAATGATAATATTTGAAAACTAAATTTATGTGTTTTCTTTTCAACGAAATCTTTAAAAAACTGAAATGAACACGCAGTATCCATAATTTTTCAACACCAAGTAGAAACTCGTTTGTTTCCTATTTGTTTTCTATTTGAAGTTATTTTGTTCCTTTTAACATACGTATAGTATAAAAATTGAGGTGAGATTCGCTACTGGGTTTTCGAGGCTGTCCTCTGATACTTACTGTTCAAACTTTTTTCCTTCTTTTTCAAATGTGTCAATATAAAAAAATGTTGATTGTGTGTTTCATAGATGATCTGAGTTCAACTTCTAAATACATTGAATGAAATTAAGATTATAGGTGATATGTAAACTAAAAATAAATAAATAAAAGTGTGAAATTGTCGAACATAGATAAATACCGGTATTTGATGCATGGTGAATGTAGGTGAAGTGATGTTACATACTCAAAATAATGGTATAGGAAGAAGAGATTTACATAAACGACATACTTTTTGTCTGTAACCGTTGGCAGCATTAGCATATTTTTGTGAGCCGAAAAAAACCTTAATGAGATGAAAGATGTTTGGGGTAAGGAAGTGAATCTTAAGGAACATGACCCCTCCTTTCAATCACAGATGGTTTTCAGGTGTACGCAGAAGCAGGGCCATTATGGGGGCCAACTGCACCATTTTCTTTCGAAAAGAATCAAACAAAAAATTCCATTTCAGTGATATATCAGGTACCTCACTTGCTTTATTATCTCGACAGGCTACCTGTGTTCACCACTTTTACTTCATAATCATGTCCAATCTTCTTCTGTGTAAAACCTTTCAATTACTGTCTGCCCTTTTTCTGGAAAAAAATCTCATTCATTCAACACTTTAAAGCAAAACCTAAACTCTCTGCATCACCAAATTCTCTTTCTAATGCATTCAAAAAATCACCAGGCATTTAGAGATAATTTATATATATATGTCATATCATTGCAGCGTGTCTGTGTAAATGTGTTTTTGTGTCACAATAAGGGTAGCTTCTCTCTTCCTTGCACAACACTTTCACAGCTTCAATTTCGCAAACACAGCTTTTGTTTAATGGCAGGCATCGCTGTTGTGGGGCATCTGCCATATTATATGTCATTGTAGACACTGTTATGCATCACTTTTAAAATAGATTTTAGTCTAACTTAATTCAATAAAATTTTAAAGATGAAGTTTACATCATTTATATATTATAAACTTGTTTTATCTCTGTTGATATATGAGATTTTTGACACTCACATGCACCATTAGGTTAACATCTAATTTATCTGTTTCTGCGATTCATATCTTCAAAACAATATAATAGCTAAAGCTATGTAATAATATATGGACTCTTTATGTGTGATTCCTTTTCGCAAACTCATTCAAAATCAACATGGACAAGGAAAATTTAAGTAGATTTCTGGTGTTTTTAGCTTAAGTCCAAATAATAAAATGGGAAAAGGTTTGACAGCATTTGACATTTATATAAAAATAAAATAGTCATAAAAGAAGTAAACATCTGTTTTTATAATAAATAAGAAGTAACGAAAAATAATATGAAATGAGAATAAAAAGATTGTGAGTATCAAAAATATGATTGTCCTGTCAGAATTTTATAGAACCTTATCCAATTTGGTTTGGATGACATATGGTGAAGAGCACTGCTGAATGCAACTACTATCGTTTTATGTAAATCTAAGTTGATTATTAAGTGTGTTTGGTTTGTTTTTCAGAAAGCCATGTTATGTGAGGATGCAATAATGGTAACAATAATGAAAAGTTGGATTACAGGTAATAAATTTGGACAAGCATTATCGGGTTCACATAGTCCTGGCTATATAACTTTTTCTTCATTTTCCCAAGCTAGAGTATCTGTACAAAGTTTGGACATATCTCTCTTCCTCACTCTTCAAGATTCGCTTCACATTTTCTTCAAACATCCAGTGATTTTATTACTGCTGCTGCTACTTTTCCAAAAATAGATAAAGTAAAATATTTAGGTAGACATTCATCTTTTTATGCCATTTAGGTAAACAGGTAACTCAGCCATCTTCATAGGGTCTATTATCCTCATGTGGGTAGTTTATACGGCTTCTTTCTTAGATTCAAACTGTAGTTCTGTCCTTGTATACACAAAAAAACAGGGTCTTTTATGTTTATTGTCGTGTCTTTCTTCAACAAACATTATTTTGATATGACAAAGTCTAGTAACTGGGTTACCAGAGGTTTGGTGTATGTATGAATAAATGATGGTGACTCAATTGGAGGCTCATTAAAGATGGCTTTAGTTAAGAAGCAAATACAGCGATCTTAGGAAAGATAGACTTAAATATCAACTTTAAATTTAAGTCAATTCTACAAAATAAGTTTATAAAATGGAAATTATACTTACTTATATAATAATATAAGGAAAATGATTTTTTGACTACTAAATGTTGACAACTTTCTTTTACAATTTTAGGTGACATCTTCTAAGTGATTTTCCATTTTTTCATTTTCTCATTTTCAATATCTCAAAACCATTTAGAATATTACACTTCATGTTGTAAGAGAAAATTATCAAAATTTAGTAGTCAAAATATCATTATACATAATATAAATGTGTCTTATTTTTAGTTGGTGTGAAATTTCTAGATGTTGATGTATATTAATAGTGATATGATAACAATAAAACAATAGACCTAACAAATAATATATCTCATTAAGATAGACTTTGAATAACTTTGATTTTATTTTAAGAAATGGATTTTAAGTTTAACTAAACATTACAAAACTAATTTGTAAGGTATGAAATTTACATCTACCATTACAAAAAAAAAAACCCTTAAATAATGACTAATTTTAGTAGCAAAAAAATATATTTAAAGACCAATTTAGAGAGCAATTTTTTAATTAGAGACACATTCATTTGATACTCAAAACCTTGATAGTTAATGTTAGTGATATTTTGGAAATTAATTCATAATGAAGTTTATTTTAGTTATCAATTTAGAGATCAATTATATTTTTTTATACTATTTTAATTTTTTAATAAATTTAAGTTTATAAATCAATATCTAAATTAATCATTGCAATAACAGTTATTTTTTATCACTAAAATTTGTTATTATTAAAAGATTTTCTCAGTTAACTTATATATTATATTTATATATATTATAGATTCATCTCAATGTCTAAGATATATCCTTATAACAATCCAAGGTGTGACTGGTAAGAATGACATAGCTGAGAAACATGATGCCCCATTAGAGGAGGTGTTTAAGCAACGTGTAGGGCAGGAAAGGCTTGTGGCCCATGCGAAAAGGAGCATTCCATGTGATTCATCAGTCTCACAAACAAACACTTGGAGGGAATTTGTACTTCAAAATTTGGTTCAGGACACTTCATGCACCATCATTATCTGTCACAATAATTCACAATGAATCAAAAGCAACTAGATTACTACTAATATTCTATCTATTATTATTCTCTCACTTTTATAATCATCATACTTTAAAGTTTTCACATGTATCAAGAATAATGCTAAATATGTTATTTTTAAAGTGATTTTACTAAAATAAACATTTTTCAATGAATATACTGAGACAGAGAGGTAATTAGATTTTGAAAAAAAAAAAGATAAAACATCAGTAAATTTGGAATTTGTGCATTTTAGATGAAAATATAGATTTACAATCACTGGGTTTAAAGTTTTTCGCACAAATGAAAAAGGAAATACACTAAATTTATATTTTTCTTTAACTTTGAACTAGTAGACACACCTAGAATTGTACACAAGCACATGCTAAAAGGCACCATGTACTCGTTAATGTTACTTATTATTACCATTTCATTTTTGGGAATTATTCAAGCGCCATCACATTTCCGTATCCATCTAATTCGTCATTTAAGGTAATGTACCGTTTAATAATCGGTGGACACCATGTGGTAAACATTGTTTTAAAAGTAGTCCCTTTTATTAAGTTGTCTTGAAAAGTTTCTGCTTTACTCTTGCAAATCACACTACAGCATTTTTTCAATTTTACTTAGAAAAATGCTTTTTGTGAAGATAAATTTAAAAACTTTAAATTTATCGGTAAAATTAACTTTGTACAGTGATTAATTATAAAATCACTAAACTTTCTCGCGATAGTTTACCACCAACAGTTAGCACTCTTTTAAGTTCGCATATTGATATATAGAGTTAATGCGAATTTAATTGTGATGGATAGACTTACGAAATCTTAAAAAGTCATATAATTACAATATGAAATATTATGGATTATATAATTACAATATAAAATATTACAAGAAATATGAAATATATGATAGTTATAAGAAATATATTATACGGAAGAACTTATTATTTTATTTTATTCACATAATATATATAACTATATATAACAAAATGTAATAGAATATAAAATATACAACATTTACAATATCTCAAATTCGATTTCCTAATTCTAAAGCAATAACTAATTTTTAAAATTAAAATATATTTTTAAAAGCAGAAATATTTCTTAAAAATTAATTTAAATAAAAAAGATATTAAGTAATTATTTTAAAAAATGAGTCATGTAATAAACTCTAGAAGAGATCGAGTATGAATGAGGTCCCCTTATAGGAGTATGCTACTGAATCTGATGATAGTGATTTTGAAACTAGTCTAGACGAAGTTGACCCACGCGATGTTGTTTTCAAATTATTAAAAAATGTTATCAACTTTAATGTCAATATAAGTAAATTGAAAGATTTCCCTTATTTATCATCAGATTAGTTAAATCAAATTTAAGATGCACTCTTCACCTTTTTTCACATTTTATAAAATGGTCAATTGATAATCATAATTAAAAACCGTAGTTAAATAACTTTACGTGATTTTTCTTAAAAATAAAGTTATAAAAATTATAGATGTGAAACTTTTTTCTTTCCAAACACATATATACAAAATTTAAAACTACTAAGGCAGTACGTAAATTTACACTCATAAAATATATACAAAGTTAAAAACTACTAAGTTTATTAACTTTTTACACTGATAGGGTAAATTTAGATTGTCAACTAATAATAAAAATAATTGTTTTAAAAATCAATAAACTTAGCATGAATAGTTATTTACACACAGCCTATTATCGTACATTCCCCGTCAATTTTATCAAGAATGTTAATTTTAACATTTTCATTCCCTATCGAATTCGACCTTTAAACAAAAACTTACCTTACCCTTGGCGCTGTCCGACAGAAGAAATAATACTTAGAACAAGAAAAAAATAACCCATGTCCCATTTTAAGTAGAGCGACAAAAAATAGAAACAAAAGTTCCTAACTTGAATCCATCATCCTCACATTTAGGTAAGAATAATAATTGTCTCAACAGCGCGAATTTAATTTAAATTTGACATTTTCTAGATTCAATAATGAATGCACGCCATGTGCCATGTTTTGCATTTTCAGTGGGATGACATTGTACCATGAAGACACAAGATTTCCTCCACCAACCCTTTTGTCAGCAAGCGACAAAATGTACAAGTGTCGGGTTTTACATCGGATTAAATCTCTTTTACATTCAGAAATTTAGAAACTTGATACATTTTACTGATTTTTCTTCACCATGGCCTTGGTGCACCAAAAAAATATACTGTCTATATGCACATACATGGTACTAAGAAATGGGGCAGCGTGAATTGGAAAATTTTTTCTATAGCACTGCTGATGCTAGATCATTTTACAATGACAGGATCAGGGCTGCAAGGTGTTAAAAAAAGCATACAACCCAGTTACAATAACATAAATTAGCTAACAATATTTCCACCAAACAAAATCTAGTCATATGTAGGTTGTAACTTTCTAAAGGCCATGTTGTTTTGCAGCAGATCTCAACTTTGTGCAGCATAAGCTCACATATCTATGCACCATTCATTGCAGTGTCAGCATGGTTTGTATGGCCATCTTCCAGAATCTTACCATTTGCTTGAGTTCTCTGCCTCTGAGTAAAGTCACAAAAACCATGTTATGTCCAGATCACAGACAATGACATCACATCAAAAGAGATGAAAAAAAAGGACAAATAGAAGACATTCAACACACCCAATCTGCAGGGTCAACAACAGAATTCCCATTCAACAACTTGTGGTTCTCTTCTTTGGTCCTCCCATCTTTATTGTCCTTGGTGCTTAATGGTAGCAGCAAGGTTGCTGCAGCATTTGTCCGGTCTGGTAATTCTGTGGAATAACAAGTTAGCATAACAAGCAAAGAGCTTTTGAATTCACAGTAGCAAATGTAATTATGTCCAAATGCACAAACCTGGTAATTTCTTCTCCACAAAAAATACCACCAAATTAACAGTATACCTGCCAAGGATCAATCAAAACGTTAAACCAAAATGTACATGGACCACAAAATTTCAACCTTGCTATTCAGAAAATGCTCCTCACCAGGCAACAACTACATCAACTGTGTAATGTTTGCGTGATGCTATTATCAAAAGAGACTGACACACTGAAAGAGTCCACCCTAGCTGTTTTATACATCTGTAGTTGTTCATCAACAAGCACAATAAGTTATAACTGAAAATTAATTCTAGTACAACATGACAGTAATAAGTTATGGCAAGTTCTAAAATAAATAATGGCAACTACACCGACTTCCTTGTGGTTAAGGATAATGACACATTCACCCTTCTTGATTCAAAATTTTCCCTTGCCTCCCGAGCTTTGTTATTTTTAAGAACACTGTATAGTTTGCATAAAAATATGGGGGGTGTATTATTTTTCAAAAATAACAAGTGTAAGTGTGAACAATTATACTAGTAAGGGAACTAGGTGCAATTTTTCTCCAAGAAAGGGTGTCGGTGTGATAAGCACAAACCTTAAGGGAGGTTGATTATCCCATAAACAATGAAACAACCCAAAGTAAAGAAAAAAAAAACATTACTGCAGTGAAATGGAAAAGTAATTGTTCACAAAAATGAGTCAGACCCAAATAAAAAGAAACATGAACCAATTTACCTTCGTGTGCCATATTTTTGATATGTAAGAACAAAGACAAGAGTAAAGATCATGTGTGATGAAAATATCAAATCACCACATCCATATATCACGCCACGTGGAACTGCACAATGAAAACCAAATGAGCACCAAAATAACCAAAGAGGAATCAGAGCTAAATAACTCCAGTACAATAGTATACTAACAATTAATCAAGAGGACTTCAAAGATACTATCTGGGCGAGGCAGCGTAGCAAGTTTAGAACCCTGCAAAATACACGGTATCAAGTTAAAAGATTTAAAGAAAAAAAAGAGGAAACAGTCACATAGGAAGAAAAGAGAAACAAGTGATATGATGTTTGCTAAACAAGTACACATTCACAAATATACCTCCCGACAATGGTAGTTTGGACCAGGAAGCTGAGTAGCATAAAATGTCACTATGCGAAGAGCTTGGGAAACCTGCATTTAACAAAAATAAAGGAACCACGCTTATAAAAAACTATTATATAACATCATTATGCAATAGGTTATTTAGTCAACTCAAAATATCAAAAGGCCAACGAATTGACTATGCTGGCTAGACAATATAAAGGGTGAGGGAATGTGTAAGGCTAACAACGGATCATTCATCATCGCAATGAACATTCCCAAATCATTTATATTCTTTTATGAACTCTTTCATGCCGTAAAATGCTCAAATTTTAAGCTTTAAGCCTAATTTACTTCCAAAATAATGGAAAATATCCATCTATCAGTAAGGTTCATAAACAGTTAAAGGGTTAAAAAAACATTATGCAACAGCACAACAAGTCTTCTGCTTTTCTATTGTTTGGAATATAAAGACTTCGGAAAAGATCTACAGGAAGTCAAAAACTACTAAAAGTATAGAGAGGAAACCAGCGTCAAACAGTAATGATGCTCACACTTTTGCATTAATACGTATGGAAACATAACCAGACATAAGACTGCCAAATCATACAATTACTTTAATCAACGGTATTATCTTTGTTGACATCAAAGATTGCATTTTGTGTTGGCAACATGCTAACTAATTTTCTAACCCAAAGCAATCAAGCAAAATGTTTAAATGATTATAAATTATTAGACAATGCTAAACACGTGATAAACACTTACAACTAAGAAACATAGAACCCTGCACCATATTAGAACCGTGTAGATCTTTTTGCTCTTGAATAGAAAGGGATGAAATGTCCACTGCAAAATCACAAGTTGTAGAGCATATCATTATTACAAGTTCACAAAAACTATGACACTAATTGCAGACTATAATTTCACGGGGAAAAAATTGAACCATAGTTCTGAAGGAAAGCAGATAAAGGGGGAAGGTAAATTAAAAGAGGGGATGAGAATTCTTACAAGGACAAAGGATAAAAAAATAAAGGTAAACAGTGTTTCACTAATGTAAGCTTTTTCTTGCCCAAGCTCCTGCAACAGCACCAAGATTAAAAGTTAAGAAGCAGTCGTAGGTTAGACAGATTTTTAGATACAGAAAGGGGAATGAAAATTACAAACCGGAAGAAGGATGAATCCAAGATCCTGTAGAGTAGGGCCAGGTCTGTGTAAATAATGAACTCCTCGTGCAGCCAAACCGTGAATGTACTGTAGGGAAACAGTTTTTTTTTTTAGTATGAAACAATCATAAATAAGGAAATTAAAGTATGTCACATTACATAGCAAAATATTAAATGTAGTAATAATCTACTGTACAAACAAAATATCATGCATAACGCTAAACATATGCACAAAAGTTTGTCATTCTTTTCTTTTCCCTTTTCTCAACTAAAAAGAGAAAAGATAATGCTTGATAGAGCATTTCTACTACACATTTGCCTTCAAGAATTGCATGCAAAGATATTAAAGGTTTTCTTTCAATGAGAGAAACGAAAGATCAAACCCTCTGGGAAACAGAGAACTCCAAATGATCTTGAGCAAACTTGCAATTAAAATGTAATAAATAAGTAGAGCCCATTACTTATGTCAGCAACCAGCATTTTATTTCGGACGCAATAATTCATCCAATTTTTGTGCATGCATTGAATGCCAAATCCTCAAAGTTGCAGAACATGACAAACAATGCAGCAGAGTAACCAGTTTCTTGAAATTTTCCCCATTGAAATATCCATCCCTCTTGACACTAGAGGATAATCATTGACAGAATAACGTTTAATGGTTAAACGGCAAAAAGAATAGTACAATAAACCAGGTTCCTAAAACATAAAACAAGCAATTTCCCCGAAGTAACTAAACCACACCAACATGAAGGAGAACTTTTAGTAGCGTTCAAGTAAAGTTCCCACCACAACCCCATGTAAAAAAAATATTTGAATCTCCAATCCACAAAAAAGAAATACAAAAGCCCCTTTGCATTCCTTTCACGAAGGGTAAAAAGAGTAACCTACAGTTAAACCATTCATAATATTGATCAGAATAGGGGGGAAACTAACCTGAAAAACAATACCGGCGAGAAGGTACTTCCAATTCTCCGCAAGGAGGTTGATCTCGGTGGTTGTCTCGGCGCAAATCCTCTTCCATAGCTGCACGTTGAAACATTTGAACATAAATTAAAACCAACAATAAAGTGGGAAGATAAAGAATAAAAGGAACCATAAGCGAATGACAAAAAGGTTGTACTTAAATACAAAACGGTCCACAAAAACAAAATCACCAACCTTGGAAGCCTCGCGACCAATGTAAAACGACATGTTCTTCCTCTTGTTTTTGTTGCTGTTGTTGTTTATGGTGTTGTAACCGTAGAACGATCACTTCCATATTACTTCATAACGACACATTTAAGGTCAACATCATTGCCCTCAGAAAATGAACCAACAATCGCATAAAACCCAGATATGAATCAATTATTTTCCCACTCTATAACTATGAAAAACTGAATCTTCCTTTTGTAAAAACACACCCACGAGGCCGAATTGCGAGACAAACACAACGGGTCTTCAAAAATCCGATTCAAGAAAGGAGAAAACAAAAACAAGGAGAGGATCTGAGGAGAAAAGACCGAAACCCAGAAAAAAGATGGAGATCGAGAGAACCCAGATGATGATCACAAAACGCCCAGTTCCCAGAAAATTCAAAAAAATCAAATGGGTTCTCTGAAAGGGAACGGGAATTACAATGGCGAAAAGGGGTATTTGGGCTTTGCTTTCTCTCTCAAGACTCTCTCTCTCTCCTCTTCTCTCTCAACTTTCTCTCTCCGATTCTCTTCCTTTTCTCGCTTGGTCTGACTGCAATGCACGCGAGTTGAACGCCGAGGAGACGGTTGAGAAGAGAGGGAGAACAAGCAATATTTATATATATAAATAAAGCAAGTTGCTTTTTTCTATATTCACAATTTTTTTTTTTTTGAAAATTGTTCGCTATTTTAAAAAGGGGTTGATTTTTCTATTAGAATTTTGATTTTGAATAGGAAAACGAAAAAGAAGGGAAGATGATGAGGAGCGAGAAATAGACAGATAGATACACGATGTTGGAATGGATAGATTGGATACATGGTTTGACGCCACCAACACACATGTTTCTCTTTCTATCTCCTGTTGGGTACTGTTACTAGGAAAGAGAGACAGACAAATAAAACCTTGGTAGAATCTTCCACCATCGGAAATTTCTTCTACCTCAATTTTTTGTACCAACAATAAAAAATTATTACTTTCCAAATTTATATTTTCTTTTCTTCTTCAATTGAATAATAAGAAATTTAAAATTATTAAAATGTAGTGAGAATAGGAATTCAAATTATAAAAAAACAGTTAAAAATGTATATTTTTATATGTAATATATTATAGTATAATTAGTATATATACAAATTTTAGTTAGAGACATAAAAGTAGAGAATTTGAAAAACTATGGGGGAAAAGATGGCAAACCCAAGAAGGAAGGTGGATTTTGAATAATGAAATTTGAATGAGGTTTGGTTATTATTGTTGTTTTGTTTGTTTGAAAAATAGGAATAATGATTAGGTTGGTGGTGGCTAATAGGAAAAATTATTTAGAGGACAAAAAAGAAAGGGTGGTTGTGCATTCTCTCTGCTCCTCCGGCTTCGGCCTGCAAAATTCATGTTCCTTCCGCAGTCATTTTTTTTTTAATTGCGCAGTGATTTTTCAAAAATAGGCTTCCATCAAATTTCACAAGTTTAAAATCACCGTTATTAGGAAAAATCATATTAAAATTAATATTGATTAATTAAAAATTAGGATAAGTATGTTTTTATTTAATTATAATAATCGTATAACCGTATACAAATTATTTACATCATTAATATATATTTATGGGATAATCTAATTTAAGTTCAATAAGAATATTTGGGATGATACAATATTTCAATAATTACCTGACTATTCATTGTCAATACATATATCATTACAATAAATGTTGATTTTAGTGAAGGTTTTTTAAATGGGGTTAGAATAACCTCTCCATAATAAAGGTTTTTTATACTGTAGTTAAGTTTTGGAAGTTTTGGTAGAACCCCTAGTAAATATAGGGTTTTTTTATGGATCGCGTTAAATATCATTTTCCCCTTTATGTTTTTCAGAATCCCTCCATTCTGATTTTTTGCATTCCTTCTCTTTCATTCACAAAACTTAATAAATCTCTCTCTCTCTACAAATCTTCAACTCTTTTGATCATCGCCACTCCGAGCCTGTGACGAAGTAGTCTGACATTGTTGTGAGAAATCTCCCTCTGCTCGAAAACGACACCGTCGAGTATACGTTGAATTGGTCGACTCTCACTTCCTTCACAGCTGCGAACTTTCTCAAATCAACGCCGGCATCGCTTTTTCCGATGACATTTCCACCTTCCGTTTGAGTTCCCTGAGATTGTACTACAATATTTCAATATTTACCTTACTATTCTTGTCAATATATATATTCCTTCCGTCTCTGAATATAAGACTTCTAAATAATTCAATACATGTTTAAAAAGTTGATTGGTTAATCTAATCAAATGCTTTAAATTTGTAATTCTAATATTTTGTAAATTATTACTTTTACATAATGAATTAATGTGTTGATAAGAAATAATTTGGGTAACAGATCATTCGTGTGTTTATTATTTACATACTAAAATATATGTAAGAATGAATAATGAGTAAAATTCTCATAAAAATAAATTAATTAATTTTATTGTGTTTGTTTTTAGAATTTTATTATAATTAATCTATAATAATATCTAAAGAGATTTCATTTTTGTGTCCACGTCTCAAAATACTAATTTATTCTTAAAATATAATTATTTATTAAATTTTTTAAAGTTGATTGTTACTTTTACAAATTTTTTTATAAAATTGTCTATCTTTACTCTTCTCTTGTACTCTATTTATCAATAGTTATTTTCTCATATTTTCTGATATATTTTACTTTATTTTTAATAAATATAATTTTATTTTATATATTAACTTAATAACATTACATTATCATCCTCTACTAATATAATATCACATATATTTAAAAAATGCATCACAAAGGTACATCACACTTGTGTGTACGCTAGTTGTTATTAAAAACTTTTAAATGAACTTAATTTGATTTGCAATGCTTCCTTCTTGTTTTATTTTTTGCTTTTTTTATATGAGTTTACTTAGTTCTTGATGGTTTATTTAAACTGTAGAGGTACAACTATGATAAAAATTATGATGGCTTTATTGTTTTGGAACATCAAGTAAATGAACTCATAAATTTCTATAAATTTTTCCTTAATTTAAGCGTGATCAAAATATATACGTTAAATAACTATATAACTCAAAATATTTGCAGAATCTCCTTATTATTTAAGGTTATAATCACGTACAATAACATGATATTTGATATAATATACATAAATTTTACGATCGAATATAACTATAATCGAACATCTTATAACACTACAAAAAAATATCTCATTAACGATTAATTTTATTGATCAATTTATATATCAATTTACAAAATAAAAAATTATTAGTTACTAAAATAGTCACTATCATAAATAAGGATTTATAATTGATTTCTAATTTAGCTTCTAAATTTTAGCGATCAAGATTTTAGCTACCAAAGAAAATTGGTCATTAAACATTAACTATCAAGGTTTTTGTTATAAAGTGAATTGTTTCTAAATTAATATCTAATTAATTAGTAACAAATTTAACAATCAAATATAATTTTTTATTCACAATAGTAATTATTAATTTTTTATTTTATAAATTAGTATTTAAACTAGTCATGATTAACGTTGGACACTAAAATTGACAATTAATAAGATATTTTCTTATAATAATAATTAGACATATGCCATAGAACATGTTACTATATATATATATTGGTCGTAATTATATTATATAATATAATAAAATAAGATTAAATGGAAAATAATAAAATATAAAACATATAATTATAATTTAATGTTTAATTAAAGATAAATTATTTATAATTTATAATAATAAAGATAATTTGATCTTTTATAAATGTATTGTTTAACTATTTTTTAAAAGCTAATATATCAATTAACTTGTACACACATTTTTTTCAAAATTTTCATGTATTTCTTCTTACTTATTTTTTTCTCTTTCAATTCAAACAATCACATTATTTATTTATTTAGTAATTTATTACCTCATTTTTGTTCTTTAATTCAAACAAATCCAACGGAGCTTATATATAGGGACAAGGAAAGTACTATTTATTGTATATGTATTCATTTAGCATATAATGATGAAGATGATTATGAGCATCTGGATCAATTTCAATATGTTGAATTTGAGTATGTAGATTCATTAATACTTGTAAGAAAACAGTCATCAAATAGAACAATTTGTCTTTTATAAACAAAGTTGTATGGTTTCTAGAAACGTGTCAGTTGTATAAAATTTATTTTATTCGGTGGCTCCTCGATGCAGAATATACACACATATTTGTTTACTATAAATAATTTGGAGAATACAAAGTAGAAAAGGAAAAACTCAACAAAATTAAAATTAAAATTATTTGCAACTCAAATTTTTGTGGTAGAACATCTTGTTCAATAATTAGTCTATATATTTGTTATATTTATTTTTATTTTTACTTGGTTACATATTTCCACTTTTTCTTTTCATTATATTTTTATGTTATTTTTTTAATTTCTTTATTTCAATATATATCTTGTAGATTTATCTTATTATTTCCAAAACAAGGTGCTTCAAAAAGGTTTTAATATTTATTACAGTAAAAGTCCAACAGTTAGGTATTTTTAATTATGCATTTATCACAACAAAATAAAATAAAATAATAAATACGAAGAAGTTTCATCTAATATAGATTATATTTTGTTCAGAATATATTATGTATAAGATATAAGTGTTTTATTTAATAAATTTTATAACATGGTTTTCATTTATCACACGTGAGATATTCTTCCGATGATAAGTGACACAAATTTAAAAGTTATACTGTACTATCAAAAATATTCTTTAAATTTATTATTGTATTATAAGAAATGTTTTAATCTGATTGTCTTCCTAATACCGTATTTTTTTTAGGTGTTTCCTGTTTAGAGATGATAGCAAGCGATGAATTGGAAGAATTTTTGTGTTCTTTTACCTGAATTTGAAAGTGAAGGAAGGCATTGATTTGTAGGATTACTCTATATATCATATCCAGCTAGCAAGGTGAGATTGGAGGGTGATTGAAAACATTTTACGATTATGCCCTCATTATTTTATTCAAAATAAACAAATCCATCGGTGCTCTTCGGGTCTACAAAGTGAGCTTCTGCCCTACCACTCTTATTCATTTGTCCTTCCTTTGAATGTTCACACTGTGACTTGTTACCTTTCCACCATTCTTGGTTCTTAAGAAGAGGGATAGTGACCATGATAGCGACATGATGGACAATTGACGGCACGGAGGAGGGTTCACGATGAGGCAGAGCGTTCACATAAGTGGATTTGTGCAAGAGATTTGTTTTTTTTGGTTTTTGAATGGAACCATATCTGTTTTTGACATAAGCAAATGAAACTTGTTCCTTTTTATTTAGATCTGATTCCAACTTCGTCAACCACACATGCATGGTTATTTTTTTTTTCAAAATTAAAATATTATATTTTTCAAATCAAATATATTATAATATTAATTTTTTACAATTAATAAATATTGTTAATATTTTTATTTATGATAAAAATATATCAAAAATTAACTACAACTTATCTAAATATCATTTTATATTACTTTTTAAAACCAAGGACAATTAAGTAATTTTACATTTTCATCTATTAAATTTAATTTTTTATCAATTATAGCAATCAAATTTTTTACAGACTTTCATATAAGTTACTCTCAAATCTACTCCATTATCATTCTCATATCTATAAAAAAGAACAACATGCATATCACCTTCTAATCAATCCAAATCAATCATCTACCTCTCCCTCAAATCATCACCCACATAAGAACACATACTAAGTGATCCGCATAAAGGATAAATCAATATCAATATCTCTTGGAATACGAGCCAAAGTTATTATAAAGTCGACTTTGACTTGGTTATTTGATCTAACATAGAGCTAGCTACTTAAATATTGCTTGAAACGAAAAGTGATATTTAATGTTGTGTGAAGCACATGTGTAATGTACCTCTACGCCCACACTCAACAAACAAAGAAGATAAAGTTATTTGAATTCAAAAGCTCTTAATGGTCAAAAGGGAATTTGCAACGACTCTTTCTTCCAAATTATAAAAGTATCATTTGAAGAAAAATATAAAAGACATACTCAATTATTGAGTGCAAGAACACTGTCAAAATCATTTTGTAATCTTAAAAGTTCTATAGAAGAACAATATTATGATCACATAACAAAGTATAATACATATATTTGTATATGTTATAAGATGCTAACATTGTTTAGTAAGCAAGCTCTTTTGATCTTCGTATGTCACACTTTGGTACAAACTTTGTCTATTTTTGTTAAGAGTGACTATTGTCCAAAGAATACTTTTTCTTTGCCAAAAGTAGTTGTTGTCCAAACAATAGTTTATCTTAGCCAAACGTGGGTGCTAATCAAATAATACTTTATAGGTTAAATATGTTTTTTGTCTCTTAACTTTTAGTAAAAATTGAAATTAGTTCCTCTTTGAAACTTTGACCAAATTTAGTTCTTCAACTCTATAAATACGTGAATTTAGTTCTTTTAACCAAATTTTGTTAAATTTACTTAACATTTCAAATACGTTTTATAATAGTTTATTAGCTAACATTAAAGCTGAAATGTGTCAAACATTGTAAACAACTTAATGTTATCATGATACGCATTTGAAACATCAAATAATCTTAACAAAATTTGATTAAAATGACTCAATTCACACACTTCTAAAGTTGAGGGATTAAATTGGATCAAAGTTTTGAAGATAGACTAATTTCATTTTTCACTAAAAGTTAAGAGACCAAAATCATATTTAATCGTACTTTATATAAGTCGGTAGTGATTATAGTTCAAACAATACTCAATGGTTTAGATAAGAGTGGTTGTAATCCAAACAATGCTTAATGGTTTAGATAAGAGTGGTTGTAATCCAAACAATACTCGTTTTTTAGCTATAAGTGGTTACACTGCAAATAATACTCAAAATTTTTAACTAAGAGTGACTTAATGTTCAAATAATATTCTGATTTTAGTAAGGAATGATTGTATTTCAAATAATACTCGATTTATAACTTGCAATAGTTGATAGAGTAACTAAACTAAACACACTTACGGTATCAGAAGAACTTATGTAAAGATCAAATGGTAACTTATTATTTCCATTATCCTTTGCATATTATTGTAGTGCATAGGTGAAAGAAGGGGAAATTTACAAACCAAATAGAAATATGTTTTGGCAGATCGTTTGTTAATCTAAAACTATGATTTGATTGTCTGAAATTAAACAATACACTATGAAATCTGAAAAAAAAAATTAGAGCACAACTTAGCATTGTCTTCTTATATTTTTGACCTATTTAATTACAATACTATTTATGTAATTTCTTTCTAGATAATTTCTACATTAGTTTATCTCCTCCTTCCTCTTATATAGTTACACATCATAATGCAATATTCATAATTGAATATTTGATAAAAAATTCATATTAGTATATCTTCCACATCCAACAAATACAATTACATTCACTAAATAAAATTCTAATATAATTTCTATAGTAATGGATTTGGTGTAAACCAATCTCATAAAGAACAGAGGAAAGAGTTTAATTTCGTAGTACAAACATTTTAATAAGGCAGTGTATATCTGAACTCGAATGCTATGTTTCATATATCATTACAACTAACTTGTAAATAACATATTACTTTTAAATATTATTAGAAATTTAAACTAGTTAACATTTTTAAATAACTTCAGTTATATAGTGTTTTTGAGAGAGGTTAAATGGGAAATAAGATAACAATTTTGAAAATTTAAATATACTAATTAAAAAGAGCCATTTCGTAATTTCATATTTTAAAATAAAAAAGAATTAAAAAAAATTAAAAAGTAATAATAATAGTAATAATTAAATAATAAACAGTGAATGATTTACTGTGATATTTTATTGAAGAATGTAATTACTTTAGAAAGTGTAAATAAAGTATTGAAAGGTAAACAATAATGCCAATTAAAAAATAAATAAATGGTACATATATATATCAAAATAAAATATATATTTTATATATGACCATTGGCATAGATTATGGATTTGAAAGTGTGCTCCTTCAATGTTATGAAACATTTTTCTGACCTTTATCAAATATTTAGTATTGATAAATTGAATGGTATTGAAAAAGTGTTGGTAGTTCACATCCAATGAAATATTCAAATATAGTACGAAACCATCACTTATTCGAGTATTAGAGTTCGATCAGATCAATTATCTTTGGTATAATGAAGCATTGTAAATTTTTTAACTAAAAATAAACGTCATATATTTTGAAAAAAAAAAATCTAAAAAAGTATTAACAATATATCATAGAATAAATTTATTAAATAATTTGAATCTATATTCCTTGTAATAAGAATCGAATGAAGAAATAATCGGTCATTATTAAATGGAAAAACATGGATGAAAATGAATTCAGGTAAACAGGTTCACAATAATTGGCAACTCCGTAAGTGTTTTGAAAAGTAAAATTTAGAAAAGTAGCTAAGTTAGTTGAAAATGAAGGTTTATTAAGCACAAAAAGAGTTTTTTTTTTTTTTTTTTGCTGAATATTGTTTTTTAATATTAATATAGGAGTTGGCTAACGCTAAGTACAAAGCTTTTCTGAAATACGTACACGAAGTGTTAAATGCAAACCAATATTTGAGCGGCAATTAATATAAAAGAAATTGCTGATAAAAGAACAAAAAAGAATGTTTAATTTGGATCTGAGTGTGAAGATACTAGCATATTCATATATGATAACGATAATATATAATAATTTCTATAATTTAATTTAATTTCAAGATAATAACACACCTGTTACCATTGTTTTGATTATTCTAAATTACGGGATCAAGAAGATTCCTTCCCTTAAAAATGTGAAATTCAGTTTTTATAGAATGTTCGAGTTAATGTGAATATTTCCACACTATGGTTAATCACATTCGGATAAACGTTTATTTCATGATTGAACTAATGTTTGAGAAACATATATTTAAATTTAAAATCTAAAATAAAAGTAATCAGGACCAAAAACAAGTATATTTCACAAATATAGATAATATAGTTTAGTTTTAAAACTATTTTTAAAGTTTTTACTTTCATTATACATTTGTTTTGAATTTTAATTTGAGTGGTAATAGTAAGATTTCATTCTCATTTTTTCATTCTCTCACTCATATGCACCCATTTCTCTTTCCTTCTTGGTAAGTTTTTTTTTTCTATCTTCGGTACTTCAAATCTCATTTCTTTTAGAACATGATGGCATTTTGTAGTTGCTGGAAACTTAACTAAATAATAAAGATAACAGTATAACATTTATATAAAAATTAAATTTATTATAATTTGAAAAAAAAACAAAATTAGTTTATTTTTAACAAAAAATTAGAGCTAAATTAATATTAAGTAAATAATAAATATAGAGACTAAATTAAGATTAAAATAACAAATATAGGGACTAAATTGAAATTAAGTCAGTGATATGGCGCTGACAGTGACACCTGATACTACCACTGCCACGTCACACTAACACTGTCATGTGACATAATGCTAATTTGCCATGTGACAATTTAAAAAAAAAAGCACGAACTGAAACATGACACATATTTAATGTTGTTAGCACAATACTAACAAAAGATCTAATTGTTACACATTTTCAAAAGGGTTAATTATGTTTTTCGTCCCTCAAGTATTATACGATTTTGTTTTTAGTCCCCCAACTACCGTTTGCTCCAATTTGGTCCCTCATGTTTTGAAACGATTGGAAATAGTCCTCCTTTTTGGACGCCGTTAGTTTTGTTTGACACCTGGCAAACGGACTGCCACGTATGGATCCCGTTTTAAGTTGTGTAAGTGGTCTATGTTTCTGCACGTGCTAATTGAAGAGGAAGACATCTAAATAAAAGAGGGGTTGGGAGAAGTTTGAAACCCTAAAATTGAAATTTGAGAATTGGGACTTCGAGGTAGTGAGGAAGTGGTGCATATCGTCACTGTGCAGGCAAAGTTTGGCATAGTTATTGCGTTCTTCACTGATGAAGAGTGGTAGCAAAGGGTTTCCATGTACGACGTGGAATACGGGTTCCAAAATGTCGCAAAGTTGTGCGTCATCTTCAGAAATGTCATCCAAAGTCTGTGGGTATGGGGAAAGATTGTTGCTCCTAAAGGCATCTACTGTGAAAAACAAAGGGAGATTATTTTGGAGATGTCGAAATTGGGCTGTAAGTTGAAAATTCTGTGACTTTTACTGGATGTTGCTTTTGTATTTGTGGTAATGGTTTCATCTTTTTCTTTCGCAGACCAATTCACATTGTAATTACTTTGAATGGGTTGATGACGAGGAATCCGATTTTCAAGGGAAAGAAACTGAAAGTGAAGCCAGTGGTGGAAAAAGAGTTGATGGTGGGAAAAAAGGTGAAGAAGATGAAGTTTCTTTGAAAAGGGAGAAAATTATACTGGATTTGATGAAAAAAAATGAGAAGTTGAAGATGAAATTGCAACAAGAGAAAAAAATTTGGGACATTCCTGTTTTTTTTATTTGTGATATTGTGGGTCTCAACAATTGTAATGGTGTTCATGTTGTTGTTCAAAGTTAATTGTAATTTTTGAGATTACTGTATTGGGAAGTGTTTTGTAGTTGTGATAATGGTATTTTTGGAATGGTAATGGAATTTGAAACATTTGGTTACTGTTATGTCTTAGTTTTTGGAATGAAAATGGAACTTGTAGCTGTGATTATTATGTGTTTACTGTTATCCGGATTAGTTTTTCATTACTGCAACATATCCACTTATTATTTTCCATTAATCTCAGATTGTGGAAATTTTGCTTAATACCAGATTCAGCATATTGAAACAAAACTCACGGCAATGAAATAATTACATCATAATTTACTGATATAACAAAGTGGTTTGAATTGTTTACATTCATAAACAATAAAAAGTTATCCAACACGAGTTGTCAATAAAGTGTAGCAGACAGGTGGTCCATAATTGTCAATACAATAATCCAATAGTTCTTCAATCAAAAAAGTGGTTCACTATCATTATGCCCAATATTCTAAAACAGTGGTCCACTATCATAATGCACTGTATTCCAGAAAAGTGGTCCACCATACAAAAAAGGCAACAAAAAACTTGATTCTTTCACATTCACGTGGGTTGTGCTGAAGTTGCAGTACTTGCTTGAGACCCTAAAACCCGTGTTCCCATTCTTCTTCTCCTTATGGTGGTTTGTGCTCTTTCTCCTTGGTTGATGGCTGCTGCAACCCGTGGTGTGGATCTGGTTCTACTGGTGGAGCTTTGGTTTGATGTTCCTGTAGTGTTGCTAGCTGCACTACCAGTTGTATGCATTTGTCCTTGCCAATTTGGTATGAATTAAAGATTCATAAGTTGTATTTAGGAAGGAAAGAAATTGTAAATATTACAGATGTGCGTTTACATTTCTATTTCTGATTCCCTTTCTACAGCTTCTTATGTTATGGCCTAATTGTTTACACCTGCTACATTTGATGATGTTATTCTTCTTTGATAGTTTGGAATGGCTGACATGTTCACCAGTTTCCCTTCTTCTTAGCTTTTTGGGTCTCCCAGGTGGAGTTTTGTAAATGGGTGGCAGTAGTTCAGGTTGATTAGTTTTTGGCCAAAGTTGTTGTCCATTGATTGGGGTAATTTGAGGGCCATAGGAAGTCTGGTAGGCATCCCTTTTGTAATACGCATGAACATAATCCTCTGGGTTTTCTACCTTGTAATTAATGGCTGCCACAACATGCCTACAAGGTATACCTACTAAATCCCAAAAATAACAACTACATCTATGGTTACTTAAATCAACAACAAATTTTTCCATTGTGAACCCCTATGTCACTTCAAACTTAGAATCCCCTGCCCATACAGGAAGCCAATTCCCACTTTTTTCTATTTCCCTGTCCAGCCTTTTCTGTGGTTTAGGCATCACAGTTCCTGAATATGCATTCATTTTCTCTCTAAGGGTTGCAAACCTACTCATTATATATGATCTAATCCATTCCATCATACTAATGATAGGTTTATCCCTAGCCAGTAAAATAATACTATTAAATGACTCTGACAGATTATTCATCAAAACATCACATCTTGGGTACATGTTGAATGCATGTTTACACCAAGACTCCCTAAGAATGGCAACTAACCAATTAAAAGCTTTAGGGTTGATGTTTCTCAACTCACCCATCTTTTTTTCCCATCCTGCATCGTACATCGCCTTTGCTGCTCCCATCATCAAGTCTCTGATCACTACACCACCACCAAATTTCTTCTTGAAATTGCTATATAAGTGTCGCAAACAGAAACGATGCTTCACTCCATTCAAGATTTTATCAAAGACAGTCATTAGTCCCTGCAAAAATGTAAATCAAAGTTAGAATTTAATGTCAGTTTTACATTCCAGTTTAATGTAAATCAGAGTTACATTCCAGTTTATGTAAATGTAAATCAGAGTTACCTTTTATTGATCTGAAATGAAAACCCATCTATGATTTCCAATGTCCCTAATATCTTTTAACAACAATGTCAAAAACCACCTTCAGGTCTCCTTGCATTCGTTTTCTACTACTGCAAAAGCCAACGGATAATATTAATCATTGCGGTCTCTACCCACTGCAACCAACAATTGACCACCATATGTTGTCTTCAAGTGGCAACCATCCACACCTATAAAGGGTCTGCATCCAGCCAAAAACCCTTGCTTACATCCATCTAAACACATGAAAAAACAACCAAACCTAGGTGGCAGAGTTGGTTAGGGTTGATTTATCTTAATCTTGAAAGTTCCAACATTCACTCTCAATAATTCAGCCACATAGTCATATAAACGACCATATTGTCGCTGACCATCCCCAACCAAATAGTCCATGGCAATCTGTTTTGCTTTACCAGCCCTTCATGGTGTTATGCCTACACTATATGTCTTCTTCACCTCGTCAATTATTTAAGCCACAGTCATAATGCCAACATTCATAAATCTGTCTATAAGGACCTGAGCAATCCAGTCCTTATTTGCATTTTTGTTTCCAAATACCCTCCCACATTTATGACGCCCAATAAGTGTCATGATTACAAAACCACATTTCTTCTTACAAATTGCCCTCACTCGCTTCTGATCATTTTTAACAAACTTTACTTCTTTTCCATTAAGAACACTATGCTCCATTAAAGCTTGTTTAAAATCCTTCAAAGATCCAAACTCCATTCCCAATTTAAATTTGAAGTCTTTATTCATATCTTCAGGTCTGAACTTACAAAATTTGGGATCAACTGTGCCAACACCCTCATCACTGTCAACATCAGAATCTAAGTCATATGTATTGTAGTTCTCATTAATGTCATGCACTCCAACTTCTTCATTTGTCACAAATGCCCCTTCACCAATATCTCTTTTCCTCTTCACTCTACTTGAATTCCGTTTGAATGATTTCCACCTATCCAAAACAGGCCCAAACTTCCTCACAGGTGGATCAATATCCATCCCAAACCCATCATCATCGTCTGCCACCCTCTCTTCTTACTATCATCTAATTTCTCTCCACCTAAACCTTATTCATCTTCACAATTAACATCTTCAACCACTACTTCCTCTTCTGCTACCACATTCTGTTGAGCCACAACTTCATCTTCTACAACCACATTATCTACAGCCACTTCTTCCTCTTCAACTACCACATTATCTGCAGCCACTTCTTCCTCTTCTACAACCACATCGTCTTCAACGAATACATCCTCTTCTCCTACCACACTCTCTTCAACCAGTACTTCCTCTTGGTGTACAACATTCTCTTCAGCCACTACCTCATCTGCTATACCATCACAAATAAAGTGAATGACTTCAGGCTGACTAGGTACATGTTGAACGTATATATCAACCTCTTCCTTAGTCTCCTCTGCAAAGTTAGCTAATGCCATTGCTTCCTTGTCATCATCCAGCATTCGTAGATTGTTTAATAGCTTCTCTTTTGAACCCTTCCACCACAATTTAACATCACCCCTGTATTTAAACTCTTTGATGATGTCCAATGCTTCAAAATAAGACTAAAAATCAAGGTCGATCCCTTTAACTACATGAATCTCACCCCCCAACGTATTTGAATCCCTTATTCCTTTCGAACCTACCCATATGATGAAAAGCAACTGTAAACCCCATTTCCAGCCCTACATTTTCAATCAATAGACAAACTAAACAAATACAACCATACATGAACCAAAAAATGCAACCAAACCAGACCAAGAATCCAAAAAAAAAAACATGAAGGAGCGAACTTACCTTAAGTCGTGATTCTACTCTTCAATACTTTAATCCCTTACATCAACCTCCTGATTCTACTCCCGATTCTACTCTTCAATGCTTTAATCCCTATCCTCAAGCTCCCGATTGTTGTGTAGTGGTTTAATCCCTTCCCTCAAGCTCTCGATTGGTCTCTGCAACGCTTTCGTTCAGACAAAATAACTCTCCCAGTGAAGAAATGACCTTTCCTCTCTTTTTAATTTGAACAGCCACCTTCTCCTTTAATTCGAAAAAGTTTAATTCGGACAACAAATAACATTTTCATTTTACTTAATTAAAGCTCCTATTTAATTAGCACGTGCAGAAACATAGACCACTTACACAACTTAAAACGGGATCCATACGTGGCAGTCTGTTTGCCAGGTGTCAAACAAAACTAACGGCATCCAAAAAGGAGGGCTATTTCCAATCGTTTCAAAACATGAGGGACCAAATTGGAGCAAACGGTAGTTGGGGGACTAAAAACAAAATCGCATAATACTTGAGGGACGAAAAACATAATTAACCCTTTTCAAAAATAGGAACCCAATTGAGACGAATCAAAAATTGATAACCAAATTAAGATTTTTGAATAATAACAAAGACCAAGCGATGGTTTAAATCTAAGACAAATTTATAGTATATAACTGGTACAAAGCACACCTTATAAGTTCATTTTGTAAGGATGAGTTAAGCTTAAAATTCATTTCTTAAGATGGTATCAAAGTCATTTAAAATCTGTTAGCAAAATTTGTTGTTTGTTGAGCCTATCATATCACCCACTATCTAGATGTTATCGAATTATTCATTAATGTCTAATCTCGCGCTCAAGATATATATGTCTCGATGTGAAAGGAGTGTGTTGAATATTTCACATCGACTAGAGATAAAATGAATTTACAATATATAAGTAGATGCAAACTTCACCCTACAAGTTAATTTTGTAAGGTTGAGGTAGGCTTAAGTTAACTTCCCGAGAGTGAAGAGTTTTAGGGAATCTATGTTAGAAAGTTGTAGCAGATGATTTTAAACTAGAGTCTTTTGTCATGGAGATTCTAGTAGGGAAACCTTGTGTTGCATGTTGCGTTCAAAGATCATTTGTTGCATGATGCGTTCAAAGATCATTTGTTGCATGTAAGTATGGAGCTCTTCAGCTGAGTGAAGAATAACTTGTGTTATTTGATGTTCTTTAGTTGCATGTGCATCTGAGCTCTTTAGTTACACGCAGAATCTAAAGTTCATTTGTTATAAGAGTTTGATACCCATCATCTATACATCGACTTTGAAGCTCATTGGTTGCATATAAGTTTAATGTTCTCAAGATAAGAGTTGAGTTTAGATCATTTTTTTTTCGTGTTAGACTAGGGTTCTTCGTTACCTTTTTACGTGGAGTCTTCATTTTATTTTCTAGTCTTAAAAGTAACTTAAGTTCATTACTACTTCAATGGAGTAAATTTATGGAGTAGGATGAGTATATTGGTAAGAGTTTAAAGGATTTAGTTTCATCAAAGTTGTTGAATTCTGAAGCGCTTGAGTGGAAGTATCGATTGAGTCACTACTATGACTATTTTGTCTTATACCTCACTCAATGAATTTTGAAACACTCAAGCATATGCAATCATCTAAGTCATTCTAGAGCATTTTCATCTTATACCCTTTTTCAACAAATTATAAAGCGTTCAAAAGGAGGTACTATTTAAATCACTTTAGTTCATTTTTGTCTAATATTATCCCTTAACAAATTTTGAATTGCTCAAGTTAAGATATGGTTTGAGTCATTCCAATGAGTATTTCATTTGATTTATTTTCCAACGAAATTATCTTCTTTCAAATAAAGAGATTGTCTGACACCTTTATTTAAGTGACTTTTCCTAATTTTTCTAAATATTAAAATTATGTATATGTATCTTTATATACAAAAATTATTGAATCATATGCTTAAATATTTTTTGTTTTATCAAAAGCAAATTTAATATATACATGTCATGTGAGTATGAATAACATATTTATTATAATGAAGAAAAAAATGTATATTGAATTTGATGTGATATACAAGGATGAAATGTTGAATTTGATGTGATATACATGGATGAAATGTATGAAAGATGAGTTCACAAATCTAGAATGTATGTTAATCATGACCGAATATATATATATATATATATATATATATATATATATATATATATATATATATATATAAAATAAATATATATAGACTTCCTAACTCTATTGATTGTCTAAATTACATAGACTAAGACTATAAAAAATTAGATAAAAGTTTATCATGTCAAAGCACATGTTGAGGTAAAAAATTGAGTAAAAGAACTTGTTGGTTTTAGATATTGATATATTTAAACTTATTCTAATTTATATAATCGAGTATTATCGAATTAGTTAATGAAAAATAAAAATAAAGAAGCATATAATATATATTAGCTGCATACATACATATATATATATATATATATATATATATATATATATATATATATATATATATATATATATATATTAAGAAATGAAAAACTCATTGTATCTATAATGAATGATGCATAAGTTCTTGTAGAGTATTTTTAGTTTTAAGTCTCTAATGTTAAATCTTCTTCGTGAATTATTTTCTCCTCTCAATTGTACATTGACTTTGTTGTGTTTAGGAATGTAAAAAAGAAAATTGTATCCTTGGATATCTACGGATAAAATCCGTCATGGGTAGCAAATGAATATCCACGGATAATGAGTACGGGTATTATTTATACCAGTATGTTAATTGGGTGAGTACAAATAGCATAGTATTTGTACCTGTGAATACATGTACCTGCTATACTCTATTTTAAATATAAAAAAAAACATGATTAAAACATTAATACATTAATTTTGAATGAGTTATTTTTTATCGATTAATTTTAAAAAACCTCCATTTCTTTGTAAACTAGTATTCAACATTATATAAATGAGTTATTTGTACTTTTTATTTGAATTTATAGTTAAAATATGTTATAAAATATTAATTTATTCTTTTAAAAATACCCGCATGTATTTGTAGATATCCATGAATATTAAAAAAATATCCAACTACCCGCATAACGGATATTTGTCCAAACATAAATATGAATACGAGACAGAACGAATAAAATAAGAAAGAACTACTATGTGTACCTGTCACCTCATTGTGATCCTTTTTGTGCTCTCTGCCTTACATATAGCGGTCACATTCACTTCTCCGATCCATTGTTGGCTGCCACCAGCAAGTCCTTCTCTAAATTTAAATTTCTCCAGCTACTTACACAAAAATGTAAAATCATAATTAATCAAGCAAACGCACCTCACAACTCCTTCCACTATGCATCCACACCAGCTTTTTGCAACAAACCTTCAATATCGAAAAACGAAATATTAAATAGTTTTAAAATAATATAAAATTTGCAATGCATGAAATAGATTTTTAATTTGATTATGAATTTTTAAGAATAATAATACTAGATAAATATTATAGTGTTGTAATTGAATATATATTTTTTCACAGTTCTCTTTTTTGTATTTTTTAAAATATAAAGTGGGGGTTAGTGAATGAAAAATACAGGTAGGCCACGTGAGAAGGTATTTGCTTGCAGTTGCTCTGGCTGTCCCTTTACGCACGTCGTTTTGCCAGCCAATGCCATTCATACGGAATCTACCACGCCACGCCTCCCTATCACTATTCAAATTCCAAATCTTTATATTAATGTCAAAGGTATAAGCATCGCAATTTCACTACTTTATTCCTTCATCAAACTATACTTGCAAAAACTTTCATTCAAAAGTACTGTATCACCCAATAAACTATAATCCTAAGCACCGATATTTATAAAATAATATTTATATTTACCTATATAATTTATATAATGTAATATAATGATATTGAATATCTAACATTTCAATCTAAAACATATATAATGGCAAGTATTATCTCTAATCCAAAATAAATAAATAAATATATATTCTTTTATTTTTTATATATTGCTTCTTCTTCTTTTTTTCATTTTCATTTTCATTCAAACTTTTTTCTTAAACTTCTAACACAATACATTGATGTCTACTTTTTTTTTTCCAGCTCCACCATTAAAATTTTGGATATAAGAATCACACTAATATCTGTTTATGTTTTTTCCAAGACGCAATTTTCCCATTTGTTGCTTTTGTTAAAGTACAGAATAAACTTTAATAATTGATGTGTAGAACATGCTTATACACTTCATTACTGATGGGTCAACTACAGGTTGTCTTATATGGGTGAAACACAAACTTTAGGCTTTTTCTTAATATATTTTGAAAACTAAAAGTTGAATGTACAATACAGAAAAATATAATTTGTTAAATAAGCTAACAAATAAATACCTCGTATGTGTATCAATTTTGATAAAAGCAGTCAAAACATGAAAAATAAAAGCAAAAATTTAAGAAAAAATAATTTGATTAATAGAAGAATATTTTATAAATATTAACTATACATATTTGTTTTACTTTAAAAATATTTTAATTTCTAAAGAATTCATATTTCAAGCCATTTCTAGAAGTTAAAACAATGTGCGAGATAGTTAAGTAACGATTTGGCAATGCCTATAGGTGTAGGTAATTATTACTTTTCGTTACGGTAGTAAATTATTTTCTTAGTATATAGTCAAGTGAAATCAGTTCAGTCAAATGAACTCTTTTTTTAAAGGAAAATAAAATTAAGTTGATGAGGTATGAAAATTTTAATTGAATTAAGTTTATAAGGTTACAAATAAAAAATAAAATTATTTTTTAATTTCTTAGAGATGATTATTTTTAGAATATTTTTTCACTCTCATCTATGATTCAGAATAATTTGTGTTATTTTCTTTAAACTTCACCAACTAAGAGATGATCGAATTATATTGTTTATTTCGAGCTCGATAAGTTTTTCTTTGATATAAATATGAAGTTATATATATTTGTTTTTGCTTGCATGTCAATGTTGAAGTGCTTGTATTGTTAGAAAAACCAAACCAAAACAAAATAATAATAATTATAATAATAATAATAATAATTCAAAGATAAAGATAAAAGAAGATTATCAAGCTAAACAATTCTTGAAACAAATAATAAGAATATAAGATAATATATATTTTAAATGAAAAAATGATTAGAAAAAATTTATGTTGAAATTCGTAAACAGGGCAAATAGAACGATATGTTACGCTCCCAAAATACAAATTTGTAATAACTTCTTTTACAAAGTTATACTCAGGGTTTTAATATAAAACTATGACAATCCTTGAATAAAGGGTGAAAAATCTACATAAAAACAACTTCAAAGGTAATATGAAGGGAATTAAGAAAAATATATTCAATTTGCAGTAATTTTGTGAGTACTTAGGTGCATGGCTTCCACGGCTTTCACGGTACGAAGTGAGTGAGTTCTAAAGATAGTTTATTTTTGGTTTCTAGAACACGGTTGACTTATGGATAAAACAAGTAAAACATTTATTTTAGGTCTTAAAGGTAAGAAAGTCTAAAAAAAAATTTACTACTAATATTTTTTTATTAAATTAATTATAAAATTATGTTTAAGAGAAAAAAGGTCTCAAAATTTTTTTTAGTAATAATTAATATACCTTTACTAAACTAATTATAAAATAATGTTTAAGATAAAATATGCCTCAAAAAAATATTTTATTACTAATATAGTTCTATTAATTAATTATAAGATTATGTTTGGAATAAAATTTAATTAAATTATTATTAGTGTATTTAATTTTTGTTGGTAGTATAAATGATAATTAATGAGTTAAAACATTTTTTTAGTAAATTATAATTTTGTTTACGAGGAAGAGAATGATTAACTCACTTTATTCTGGTATAATCAATCTAAATTATATTTTATTCTTTATCTCTCTATGACTTCTCTTACCTCTCCTTACCTTATTTGTTTTTCTTCTAATAGTCCTTTTTCTAGGGTTTTGGCATATCACATCTCTTAAATCTCTTGAATCTCATGTTGCCTGTGTGTACTAATTTTTTCATCCTCATTTCTGGTAGTATGTTTTTTATTTCTATTTGTGTTGCTATTTTTATTTTGTTTTAGATTTGTATTAGAATTAGAAACGTGTTTCTTTTTTCCTAGCTTTATTTTTCTGTACTTTTAAATTTACGAGTTTCGAGAGTTTTTTTTTACATATATTTTGAGTAAAAACTGAATTTTTTTTACAAAACTATTAATTAGATTATGGTTTAGTCTTTTGGTGGATAGTAGATTAATTGGAGCATAATTCAAAGTTGAGTTTGCTATAGAAAGATAAATCAAGTTTTGGGAAAAAATAGACCTACTATCGAGTTTAGAAGGACAATTTTTTTAAATTATTTTTATTAATGATTAATCCTAAAATAAACAACTTTGCAAGTTTGTGAAAAAGTTGAAACTTATGAACGAAAAAGAGACAACGGACTTCAAGATACTACAAGTCTACTATCAAGTTTATTTTCTTGACAACCAGAACCAGGTTCTATTGTTTTAATTCATTCGTTTTATATATTTATCTTTAGTAGTGTTTTATATATTATCATTTTTTATTTCATATAAAAGTATATAGATATGTCAACTAGAAAATTTGAATCAGACTATTCAAAAAAAAAAAAGAATTGAGACTTTAATTGGACAACAAAAAGGAGTTATAAACAAAAAAGAGCAATGTCTTGGGTATTGGTGTATAGACATTTCATTTTTAAAAGAAAAATGCTTAAACCTTAAAAAATCTTTAAAACATGATAATTAGTTGGATATTGATGGATTTGATTTAATTTCATAATTAAATATCCCAAGAGAAATTATAGGTTTGGAAAATGATAAACCAAATGACATTCTTAATTATATAAAAAGAATAAATTCTTTTCCAAATGCATATATAACTTATAGAATAATGTTAATAATTTTAGTGTTATTTGTTTCCGTCGAAAGGAGTTTCTCAAAGCTAACGATAATAAAAACTTATTTAAGATCAACAATGTCTAAAAAAATTAAACGGATTAGTCTAATTAATAAATAATTTTTGCATAAAAAAAACTTGAAAATTAAATTTTATGCTCTTTATGATTTGTCTGTTTCAAAAATAGTCTATCAATCTAAGTTTCAAAAAAGCACCAATGAATTTTTCTACCTCATATATCTCCAATGAAATGCATGAAAATAAATACATGTTCAAAATGTTTTGGTGGTCCCATGTTTGAGATTTGTTTAACTATATCGCTATTTTTAAAAATCAAACAATTAAATAATTGTCATAATACTTTTGTGTTGTAAACGAATTTTCTCCCAAACTTTCACACCTTTCATTCAAATTCATTTTGTTTGTTATTAGTTATTATTAATAAAGGATTGTCAACTTCCACTAGGCAATACCTTAACTCCATAGAATCATTTGCTAGAAGTCCACCTGATTCCAACACTAAATATGACATATTGAATTAAACTATTTCGTAATTAATTAAAAATATAACTTAGATTTATAAAAAAAATTAATAATTTTGTAAGTAACTATGTAGCTTTAAATTCCTATCTATATATAATTATATGACTATAATGGACCAATCTTTCTTTCGTATATATAAACCTTATTTTTCTCAATATATATATAATTAATCAATTAATTAATTAGGGAGTCAAAGTTTGAAACCAACCAACCATTTGTTTATTGTTTTATTTGCCACACGTCTTCTCTTGTGAAACTGGAGAAAAAATATCCGAGAACGAGAAAGAAGAAAGAATTGAGAAAAAATTGACGTTGAACGTGTAATGGCGCGTTTGGTCAGAGCCTCCTTGATAGAAGATATTGACGGCGTCATAGGGTCGTTGGTCAAACCAACCACAATTAACTATACTTCTTCATCGTATGAATTTGACCTAATTATTCTCGGTGTGGGGGCATGCATGTGCCACAAACAACGTTTTTTATTGGTTCTTCAGATCCTTTCACGTTCATAGAAAAGTAAACAAAACAAAAAGAAAGAGTTACCATAGTTGAAATAAGATGTCCATACCAATACAAAGGATCCAACTTAATTAATCCACCACAAAAAAACAAAAAAATTATTAATATTTTGCTTAAATACAATTATCTAGTGAAATTGTTGATTTCTTTTAGGTAAAAGTTTTTTAATAAAATAAATAAAAAACGAGTCTTCACCTAAACACTATGAATTAGGTAGATAGAAAATATATAATTAGTATAGCAAGTGATGTGGCACAACCTTGTATTTCAAAACAGTTGAAATACATGGATATTTATCATAACCTCCACATAAAACAAACCATCCCTGCTCGTATGGATGTTTCAATCGACCTTTGAATCCTAACTTCTAGAATTGCTATGCATTTTTTTTTTAAATCACACTTTAATTGAAGAGACTATTACTATTAACAAGTTATCCAAGTCAACGTTTCCTCAACAAATAGCTAACATGAAGGTTTTTTATTTTCATTATAATTTTGTAAGACTTTTTAAATATATTTTTATTAGTTTTTAGCCCTTGGTAATAACAAAAGTTTGAAGAGGAAACAAATGTCTTTTCATGTGATTTGAATATATAAAAATATATAAAAAGATACCTTTCACTATAAATGGGGTCTTACAAGTTTTCTTTAGAAATACTTTTAAAAGAAAAAAAATGATTTTTTTTTTATAAAATAAAATTAGGTTTCATAAAATTTAAAATAAGAATTCAGAGAAATTATATAAAATAACTTCTATTAAATTATCTAATTCATCTGGTTAAGTATGATGGATAAGTTATTATAAACTTCATTACATGTATTCAATTTCTACTTATAAAAGAGAAATTTTATTAATTAACTTATTTTGGGTTGTTATAAAGCTTTTTAAAAAGTAATTTATACATAAATTAGTTTTGGTTTATTGCGAAAGTAATTTTTCTTCTTGTCTTTATCAAGGAGGTGTTTCAAGTATTGCAAGGACGGAGGATGAAGCCAAAGGATTGCATTGCAAGAGCATTATTGAATGGGTGGGAATTCAAATGGGAATGAAAGAAAGCATAAGAAATAGAGTGAGGTTACGATAAATTTTGAATTAATGTAATTTTATTATTTACAATAATAATATAATTATTTTTTTTAATATTTATTACTTGGTCGTCAATGTAATATATTTAGTTATCAGATTTCATGAATAACCATGGCTGACTTTTCCACGTAAAAAAAAGAAGAGAGCATGGGAAAAGCGGAAATGGTGAGGGAAAGCAAAAGAGTGCAGAAACGCATAGAAAAGAACTGCTATGGATAGCAGAAGTGTTTATTATATTTGTGTTGTTAAAAAGAGAGGAGTCTCTTCCTTTTATACAAAGAGAAAGAGAAGAAAGTTTAGGTTAACGTACAAACAGAAAAACAGAAAACGGTTTACACAGTAGTTACGTGGTTACGCAGATAAAGATTGCTATGCCATTGAATCTTAAGATTCCCAGGTTCTACATATTAAGCCAAAATAATTTCTTAGGTCATCCAAGAATCTAACATCAATCAACTAATTCCTTGACTGACTTCATTTGATTCCCGCATTAAAAACATAACAATTATAACAAAACAAAACACATAAACTTTGTTCCCAAGGGTTGTAGCATTTGTATGATTTAACTTAATTGAGAAAAGAAGATGTTTTCCAACAACATTCCAAATCCAAAATCAAGAATATAAATTCCTCTACTTTCAAGTATTAAACATAAAACTAAACCAAGTATTGTAAAACAAAATATACTTATATGTATGTATCAAGAAATAACAGAAAAGTTCGAAAACCATTCAATTCCAACAAAAAGGAAGATTATCTGCTTATGATGAGCAGCACCAACCTTCTCTACTCGGTGCTTGGAGTAAAGAATTTAAAAAAATGTTATTTGACACCAATAACTACCATTTGATTATCCTTTGTAAGGATAAAATGTTCCTAACAAAAGTGAATTTTTATATTTCTAAAAAAAAAAGGAAGAATGAAGGGTATTGTCAAATGGGTAAAAAAAAAATTAGTATCAAAGTACCATTGTCCAAAAGTTATAAAGTGATCCCTTCTCTTAATCCACTCAACGTCAACTTTATACACTCACTCTATATACCTCTTGCATAGGCCTCTTTCTATCAACAAAAATTTCTTTTGTTGGATTTTCCCATTTGCACTCACATGCAAAACAAAAATCCATCAACTTTAAGTAATTTCTCTTAATATAAGTATTTCTAGTATTCAACAATAATTGGAGTTTTTTTACAAAAAATATATTCAACTTGGGAAGAATTAAGTACATTAACAAAAAAATTAAGTCATTTTTAAATTGGATGCAAGGACAAATATGAATATATACATATCTACCTTGTTTTCATCTTGTTCCCGATATATGGATTTAAATTACTAAAACACCTTTAACTTATCATGTAATTTAAGAAATTTGTATTAATTTTTCTTTGGTCCTTAATATTGTAGCATATTTATAAGGTAAATAGAATAACAATGTAAATTTAATCAGAAACTTCCAATCTACAGTCCCCAATGATCAAAACGAACGTCATGAATTTGTTATCGAGTTTTTAGCTTGATCTACCTATGAACAAAAGTGAGAATAACAAATATACTTAAATTGTTTTAATAAATATGTCAAACAATATTTATTTATTTATTTTATTTCTCTTTCCAAAAGTGCATGAAATTAACGTTCTCTTTGTCTGAAAATAGCCTCTCTCTCTCTCCAACTAATCTTAAGTGGGACAAATTAACTTAACAAAGTTTTAACTTTTAAATATATTTGGCGGTCCAATCCATCATTTAAACCATATCTCCTAAAATGTTTATTTTAAAATAGTATATGATTGATTCGCTGTTTAGGATCCTGAGTCTATATCTTGGATATAATTTTTTTTATATAGAAACGAACGACCTCACCTCAAATATATATTTCTTGAATTCATATTTAACTTAATTGGACTTCAAACCAAATCTATGATGCGGGTGACTTCAAATCAAGTCATAATCATGATGTTTGGTTCATACATTTTTAGGTAAAAAAAATTATATCTTAACTAATAACTATAATTTTTGGCTAATGATAAATGTTCAATTCAATAATTTACACATAATCACCAATTTGATTTTAAAATTTTAAAATATATTAAAAAAATATAAAATGTTAATACAATATATTTTTAAAATTTAACGAAAGGAGAGAAAAAAAATGTAATAAAAATCTGGACTCCATAATCATCAACACCACAACAGTTGAACAGTACATTATTGAAGCACAAATCTCTTTTTGCGAAAGTCACAAGCTTTCTCGTAAAAACACATCACTGTAGTGCAACCATCTCGAAACACCCTTGCTCCATTCCTTTATTCATCTCTCTTGAGGCCCTTTAGTCAAACACGCTTACTCTTTTTTGAGATCAAGCTAAATATAACTAAAGAAGGAAAATAAATCCAAATAAATAAAATAAAATAATGAAACGAATCCCATTATTTCACACTCATGTTGCCTCATCAGCTGCTCCAAGGAAAAAAATTTAAATTATTCTATCACTGTCTTATTAATGATGTTAAGTCCTATGGGTCATAATTAACTGATGTTTACTTTTAATTATTTCATTGATTTAAGCTTTAAAACAAATGTGCATATTTATTACATATGTTTTATAACTTTAGTTATACATTTTTTATTTTAAGGTTCTTTATATGACATAAAAATTGAAAACAGATTAAGTGTTGTGAAATATCTGGTAATTTTGGTTTATAGTGGTTAAATTCAACCTTAAAATTGGAGTAGAAGTGTTGCCTATTCACATTACCATGATGTCATTCATTTAAGCTTGGTTAGAACATATTTTGTTTTATGAGAACATATAAATACTATTTGAAAATATTATTTAGGGATGTCATTTTTTGTACAGGGTTTAGACTAGGGGTCGTGAAAAAACATATATTATCCAAAGAAAAATATTTATTATGGTTTTTAAATTTTTAAATTTTTAAAAAAATATTTTGGTCTATTAAGTTATAATGTAATAATTAAACATGGACACTTGTGTAGAACGATGGATCTAGTTGGTTGGTTTAACGGAATACTTAAAAAATTTATGTCGGACTAATTTGATTATGCTACGTTGGGTCGACGGATAATTTTAGTCCACTTCAAAAACTATAAAAATGATAATAATCAATTTAAATAGAAATAAAAGTATGCTTTAAAAGTATAATTATTATTTTATAGATTAGACGTCGATTTGACTTAAGTTCAATTAGGCCACTGACCAAATAAACTGAATAAAAAATGACCCAATCCAAATTCGACTACAAATATATATATATATATATATATATATATATATATATATATATATATATATATATATATATATATACTCAACTTTGGTGGCTGAATTTTTTGCATTATCGATTCTATTTTGACAGTCTTAATAACTATTTTTCATTATTTTTTATGCCCTCAATGGAAAGCTATTTTGTTTTATACTTGAGCTTGGATTTTTTTTTTTTACATTGATTTTTTTTATATTTTCAAATTTTTGAAGATTATAAACATTAATAAGCTTAAACAATAAAAATATATAATTGAAAACAGATTAGAATTTATTGTTTTGTTTTGTTGCTGTGATTTCTCTGAAACATCTTTTCCTGTGATAGCCAATATTTTTAGCATGTTAGTTTCAGAAAGGAAATTTATTTTACATAATTAAATTATTAAAACAAACATTTCGAATATCTACAATTTATAATAATTACAAAAATTTAAGCAACTAAGACGCATAGCGAACATTAATAAAAGGATAATGTTATTCTCAAATTAAAATTAGTTAACTGATGAATTAACGCCGTGGTTAAACACAATATGAGAACAATCTATATAGCAAGAAACTTTGTCATATACAAAAATTCGTTTGGTCATAGATAATCATTGTATTTGAAAAAAAAAAAAGAAAATTCATATCTGGTGTAATAAGTTGAAAGACACTCATAATATATAAAAGCTAAAGCTTTTATTTTGATAATTTACATAATACAAATTTATATAATGGTTGTGATGAATGTAAAATTTCAGTTTTTGATTAGACAACAATTTTTAAAAAGCTTAATTATAAACCGTATTCAAATTTTGTCGATGATTTTGAGGTTAGAATTGATTCAAAAGAGGATGATTATTATTTTGAGGATCATATCCTTGAGTGAAGTCACATCATTTAAAATTGTTGAAAAAGCAAAAGCAAAAGCAAGTAGCTCAATAGATGATGACTTAATGCATGATGTGCATGTGCCCCACCATGGCATCAAGCATACATTAACCTTAGAACAAGAGGACAAGATCCAGAGTAAACGGTCCAAACAAGGCATTAGAATAAAGAAGGCAATTGCTATTAGTTTTTAATAATATCAAGGTATTAATTTTTATGAATAAATTTAACGTTATATTTTCTATTAGGATATTTAATATTTTCAGTTAGTGTGTGATTTCATGCCACAAATACTGAACACAGTTGCCTTATTTTCAACGCCGTAAATGGTTTTGTTTTCTTGTTTAGACGTGGAGGAAATATTTTCTTAATTGACAAAATAACAAAGAAAATAAACACACGTAGTTGGTGAGAAAAGGCTGAATTCATATCAAATGTGAAGTTGAACTTTGGACTTATCATGTCCCTTTTCTCTTCACACATTTACCTCTATTTTCTTACTAATTATAGTAAATTCTTGTTTTTTAGCTTTTTATACTACTTGAGTGATATTAAATGTTATTAGCCTCATAAGTAAATACTCATAACTTGACCAAAGTTTTTAGATGATGTTATTTTACACACAAAAAACTTCATCTAGTGTTAGACTTTTTTTTCTTCACGTTTACATGTTTTTGTTTCATATATCATTTTGTGATGTTTTTGTTGGACACCATTGTTTTGGTGTCTAAACTTTTATATCGTCCAAATTTTCTTACCCAGTCTATAATTAATTTATCTATTCACGTACATACGATAATTAAACGCATGCTATTTTTACTCTAAGTTTGTGTTCTTCAATGCAATTGCTGTTTAATCACCCACCTTGCTTCTCACGTTATGTATTGCCATCAAATTTTCCAACACATCTCTCACGTTATTAATCCTAATTAGAAGCTATACCATTTTTCTAAGTCACTTTATGTCGTGAACTTGGGGGTAAAAAATAATCTAAAGTACCAACTATATATTAATTTATACCTTATTTTCTGTAACAAAAGTTTTGATCTTTTTCTGAAGGAAGTTAACCATTTCATTGGATTCACCCTTTTCTCTACAATTTTGTATCGCAGAAAGTAAAACAAAGTTGAAAGTGTAGTATTCAAGTCAACATTTTAATATAGACCCTTAATACAATTTATTCATGATTTCCATATTTTAGTTTGTGCATATCAATTTCTTTCCTGAAAGGAAGCAAAGGTGTTCAAACGGAAAGAGTTTTTCTGGTTTATTGTTTTGGGCCCAAAAATAGATAAAAGTTGCAGGGGTTTTTCTTCTTGCACCTCCAAGTTTGGCTGTAAAGACCAATATATCCTTCATAAAAATAAAAATAAGTTATAAATTAAATATCTCTACAACCTGCACCCTCCAGAATGAAATTCAGTATTCCGGATTCTGAAAGCCGGTAACACCGGATTCTGAAAGCCGTTAATACCGATTTCTAAAAGTCGGTAACCCCAATTTTTGTTTTTAATTTTTTTATATATTTTTATATATTTTAAAATTATATTTATATATAATTATATTATTTGTATTAAGTTTAAGAAAATTTCTAATAATTTTATTTATATATTTTTTAGTTATATATCTTTATTGTTTAAAAATAAAAATTAATTTAATGGATGTTGGTTGATAAAAGCAATTAAGGTTCTATCTCTGGTCATAATAAAATTATTTTCAATAAGTCATCAAGAAAATATTAAAGTAAAAAAGAAAAGTAAGGAGATAAATGATTATCTAAATATTTGTCATAAATCATTAATATTTTATTATAATTTATGTATCTTAAATTTATGATTCTCCTATGATGTTTCTTCCAAATTAAGTTTTACCCAAATTAGTATGACCTTAAATTATGAAATATAAAGGTCGTTGTGTTTTCTGCTGAAATGGCAAAATTTATGGACATACTACATTATAAATTCTACTACACATAATGAATTAGTTAGATAACCTTGATTTGGAATAAAAATTAGAATACCTCGGTTGCGTGAATTCAATGATTTAAAAATATTAGAAATTGAAAAATGCATACGTGAATCACTATATAAAAATGGTTTAAGTAAAGAAAATGAAGAACTTTTTATTTAACTAGAAAATTAATTTATATATAAAAAAAATTAAATTTGACACCTCTAAAATTTTTATTCATGTTTCGTCACTGTTCGTATCTTGAAAATCAATAAAATCGGATTTTGAAAGCCGGTAACACCGGATTTTGAAAGCCGGTAACTCCGGCTTCTGAAAGTCAGTAACTACAAATTAAAAGGGTAGGAGTGGAATTATAAAAAATTTGGGGGTGTAGAAAGAAAAATTGGGGGTGCAGGAAGAAAAACCCAAGTTGCTGTGGGGAACTAATTCATGGCCCAGCTAGAATAAAAGTTGGGCCAAGCCTAACCTGAATCCCATTTCTTTAACAATCTGTGGATTCGTCAGTTGCGCAATGCCGTTTCTCTTTGTTTAATGATATTTAATAATTTCAATTGATACTTAATGAAAAAATCGTAAAAACTAAAATAAGATTTATAAAACACCATTATTTTTTATTTTCTGAATTTATTTTGATGACATCTTATCACTTTGTTAGAAGTTTATCATACCCGTAAAATGCATGACTATAGAAAATTTTAATGCTAAAATGTGCGGAATATTTTTTATGATAGTATTTGCAAAGTGATGATAATTAAGTCATAAAATATGCGTATTTTTTAATTTTTATTTGAATTTTGTTCCTGTATTCAAATCTTAAAAATATAATTTTTTTTTCTGGGCTTCATTGTTTCCTCTTTTGTGTTGAGTAAAAATACGTAATTTTTCGCCTGTATGAGGACTTTCTATTTAAAATAGGAGCTTTTGAATGATTAAAAAAAATGGTTTTTATTGTTAAGAACCACAAGCTACTTAAAGCCTAAAATTATCAGATTGCATCACTCTTGTAACTTTCTGTGAAGAAAATTGACTTTTACAAGATCTTGTAAATTGTGTCTCAACCTTTGCGAGAACAATTTATAATAAGATGTTTATCTGTCACATCTTTTACCTTCTAGAGTCTATTTTTATTTTTAATTTATTTTCTTGCTATGTAGTCATTTGTTTTTGATACAAAGTCTTAACATCTTGGATATTATATGTTACAGCTTTAAGTCTTCACTCATTTCGAGTTTGGAAACTTTTCCTATGAAGGGTTAAGGTAACATTCATTATTTTAAATTAATTTTTTTTACTAAAAGTAAAATTACGAAGGGACATTCTTCTACCTTCAGGATTTTAATCTCTTGCAATGCTTGTCTTCCATAGCTTTTAATAAGAAGCTCCATCAATTTGCCTGCACTGAACATTTCCACTCACGGATCTTATATCTGGATTACTCACTCAAGACTCTTGAGAGATTGTAGAGGATAAAAAAAAAACTAAACACTTCTTATTATTCTTTCGCAAAGATCAATCAACCCTATTTATAATTTTGGTTTACAACCGAATTTGTTTTCCAATAGTCAAAATTACCAAACAACCACAAAATATAAATTCTGTTTACAATTTTTTTATTACATTTTCTTATTTACTTCCATTCACTTTATTCTTTTTTTTCCCTATTTCTTTCCTTGTCATCAACCAAATGTGTTCATGCTAGAGGGAATATAGGACCATTTTGTTTGAATTGAAAATTTGATACATAAAACATATATAGATATACCTCATATTCTTGACATAACTAAATAATCAATAGACTTGTCACTAATATATAAATGAATACGATAGTTAAATAACTAAATAAACAAAAAGAGATTTGATCTCAATATCTATTATAACTTAATAAATCTTTTTATTACATAAAAGAGATTTGAATAGTTGTGTGTCAAGAGATAATTTGGAATTCAAAGTTATATGAGAGAGTATGAAATTTGATCCTTTAGCATTGTCTCCTGTGATTTGCAAGTTTGTTTCTTATAAATGAGATTATATCTTTTGTGATTTGATGTTTCAATTTTAGTTAAAATAATTCAGAAGTGCTGTTTTACTTCTAATAGAAATAGAACAGCAAGGACTGTACATGTTTTTAAACGGCCACCTCTTAAACGTCAAAGCATTATTAATTAAGTACTTGTTCAAAGTTTTCATGACAAAATTGTTGCGATGATGTCTAATTTCGAAAAGACTACAGCTAAATCACCAAAACAGTCGAATCCTTAAAAAAAAAAAAAAATCTAAAATGAGAAGTTAAAAAGTTAGGAGATCAATATTGACTTTCACCGATTGAAAAACCAGAATATAATAAATCTTTTGGGAGTTTGAGAGCTTACAAAGAGTGTTTATGAAATTTGGATTTTTTTGCTGATTTTTTTTTACTGTTCTTTTATTGTACTTTCATAATATAGATTATCATTAACTTTTCGAAATATATTAAAAAAATATTTAAAATACTAATACAATGTATTTTTAATGCTCAACAGAAAATAACATCCAAAAAATCAGTAAAAAATCTGAACTTATGTTTGTTTATGTTAACAAGATATTAGGAGTAAGAGAATGAAGATGTTGAAGATGATATTTAGATAAGTTATGATAGAAAAATTTATAATTTGTGTTCATTGTTTCTATAATTTGAATGTTATTGATAGTAGATGCTATTTTATTTATGCATGTATGATGAAATAAGAACAAAAACAGAAAAAGAGAACAAGTTTTCCAGAAACGAAACTCTCTAACATACTATAGATTATTTTTAGATTCCCTTGACATGCATAGAAGACTTTCTAGAAAATTATGTAGAAGGAAAGCTAAGAGAAAAATCTTAAGAGGAGGAAGTTGAATTATACGTTTCAGTCTCCTTTCTCTTTGAAGAAAAATCTCAAGAGAAGGAAAGCTATATAGTGATATCATCCAATCTTGAATTGATTATTTTGAGTCTAAAGTTGAACCTGATTGTTGTATTATGCAGATTATTTGACACTTTGATAAGTATATGATCCTCTTATAGAAGTCCAGTTCCCAGTGCTCAAGATGTACAATGAATACTATACTATTCTTATTCATTCATGTTGTATTTTGTAAGATGTTGATGAGTGAACACAAGAATACAATGAGAATGCCATTTTCTTTCAGCCACAACAGGTATTTATGGAGAAATATATAGCAGTGCAAGAAATTGTAACTCCCTAGCTTCGTGGTAATAATATACAACAGCTATCTATGATAGTGGAAAAGCCTTCACTTTCTGAAATTAAACTCTGTCAGCAGGGGAGTATGGAGGAATTGGATTATAATATAAAGCTGCTTTACCCTGAAGTTCATGGTTGTTTTTCCAACTGAATTCCTTATCGATTGCTTCTTGTATGTTATTCATTTCCAAGGAACTCTGTAATTTCTGGTTGCCTAAAACTACCACAGAAATGAAGAATGCTTGTAAATGATTCATACTTGAACTGTATTCCACCGAATAGAATCCATCCTTCAATGGCAGCAAAGTGAATATGGGAGTGTTTTCCTCAGCTCCTTCCTGAAAGTTATGGCATAGAAGATATTAACTGGCTTGCCATTATATATATAACTGCATATACTAATGGCCACAAGAAGAAAAGTAAAAACATACCTGAACAAAAAGATGAAATCTCTCTGGGTAAGATTTTGAACTCCTTGGAATATTTGAACTGATGTTTTGGTTAGAGAGAACAAGCAATTTGCAACCAACATCCCAACCTCCACAATCACATGATCCCCCCAACTTCCATCTTTGGATCAATGGTGAAGGTTTTCCAGTGTTGGGTGAACTATGTACTCCACCAGGAAGTATAACTTTAGTGCTGCCATAGATATCATTTTCTTGTGCTCTGCAAAAACATTTTTCATCTGCCAAGCACTTTAGGCATCTCTTCCCTGCCAAATTATGACTATATAGTAGTTCTTCATGATTTATGTTTTCACAAGGAATCTCAATAACAACTGCTGCAAGCTCCTTGCTCATGAAGAACTGTGGTGTTTCTCGATCAAGCTGGTCAACTTCAACTCCCATTAGGACATATTCTTTCACCACTCTCTGTCTCTTGGAGTTCTCATTGTTTGATTCATCGATTTTAGAACTAGAAACCCTCATCTTACCAACCATATTGTAGGCATATCCACAGTTTTTTTCTTTACTCCAATGACTCATCCATTTGCCACTCTTTTTCTTTATTTCATTAACAACGTAGAATGTAAAATAGCTGTCTAAATCATCCTTCTCCTGCAATGCTAAACTCTTCGTGGTAGCGGCAAGAACCGTTCTTTCACTGTTGATCACAAATTTAAACAGAGGTACTCCATTTCTTATAGTTAGCTGCAAAAGAGCTTGGAATGATGATTCCTTAGTCTTTTCATCAGGCAGATTAATTGTCCTCAAGCTGATCGAATCTATGCTTCCTTTTGATGTCACACTGTGTTCATCTGAATAGTGCATGCTTGATGTCTTGTACTTTAATAAGGGGTCTAATAACCTTAACAAGGGGCTAGACCTGGTTCTGTTATGGCCTTTTACTTTGTACTTGCTATGATTTTCCAAACAAGCTGAAGATTCTGGTGTCACTGAACCAGACTTTGAACTCACATACATGGAGCTAAGTTTTGGAATAGAACCTTCCTTGAAACTGAAACTTCTCCCAATCCGACTTAAACTTAAGCTTAGTCGACGATTAGATGAGGGATTCACTGGTGTCGGCTCAGGAATTTCACGGTCCCGTGATTCCAGCACATTACTGAAAGCACACTGATTTTTTAGCTTGTTATCTAGCACATCCTTTTCAATGCATGTATCTTGAGATTGGAGACTGAATGTGTTATTTGAGTAAGATGATTTCTTATATACACCAGAAGACCGACCAATATCTAGATCAGTATTATTACTCTGTTGCAGTGTTTCAGAGGAAATAAGCTCAGCAACAGAATGTGGAATTTCAGAATGTAAATCTTCAGTGTAAACCTCCTCAGGAATTGACATATATGACAAACTACTCCGGCTTGATTCTGCAAGGTCTTCATCGGATAAGGTTCTTGATTGAGAATGCTGAAAATAGTCTTCAGATTTCAATTGCAGAACTTTTCGGGGACGAAGCAGCACAATATTACCAGGCATCCCATGACTTTGTTTATGATCAGCATCAATATCTGATTGGTGCCATTGATTCATCTTGTTCTTGAGTTCACTGCTGCTGGAACTCATTTGCTTCTGAGAACGAAATAACACACCTTTATTTTTTGATTCCAATGATGAAAATCCCTTATCAGAACTAGACTTCAGATTTCTCTCCTTTTTCTTGAGGCTATGCGGGTGCAAACCCTCCATTCTCTTCTCATCTTCAATATTCCTACCACTAGAATTTTCGTTAGAAACTACTGAGACCCCGTGATGCCTGGATTTAGATGCAGAGCTTCCAACTACTGAAGTTATTTCATCATAGTCATTAACTTTCACCCTTTGAAGTGATGGAACTGACATTCCGAGCTCATCTCCAATGGTCTTTGTTTTAATTTCAGAATGTTGATACTGTTTGACATTCTGAGAAGACATTTTAGAACTTATAGCAAGGTCTTCTTTATAAGATCCCTTGTGTCTTGAAGAACTCAAACCTTTTTTACCATCAAGCTTTCTATTATGGCCAACAGAAATGGTAGATGATGTGGTGGCTACCGTTGGTAATGCTTCTTCTCTGCTACTGAATGATGTGAAATTGCTAGCTTCTGCTTTTGTATGCGTTTGCTTGCTCTTCCATTTTTCAAGTTTAGACCAATCAAGAACCCCAACATTTAAAGCCTTCCCTTGAATACTTTCTCCTCCATCAGAACGCTTGAGAAATCCAGGCAAACTAGACATGTACTTGACAAGTTCATCAGGTGAAGTTGAACTTCCCTTTGCACTATCCAAGTGCTGAACCTTTCTTACTATGTCATGCTTTGCTTTATAACCAGAATCACTGCTTGCTTGACCAACAATAGACTTTGATTTTAACTTAAGTGAGTCCCTTGAAGATGGATTGGGTTGGAGCAAACTAGAACCATCCTTTGCTGACTTTGACCTGCTTTCCTGTTTTGAGCTTTTCTTTCCAAGGGTTAAACCAAACCCCATCTCTTCAGAGGGATTCAACAACTCATTATATTGCAGGATGATCAATGATATGATTTGACATACGCTAAGATTTCGCTCTGAAGTTTCTCTCCCGTATACTCATGCTGCAGAGGAGTTACTCCACTTGATCTGGAGATGTTTACATTTAGATAAATTTGTACAAAAAAACAAGAATTCCAAAAACAATGCTGCAAACATTAAATTCATAGGATAAGGATTTCGCAGAAGGAACGTAGATGGCATCCGAAGCAGTTCAACAATGATATCAGATTACATTTTGCAACACAACAATGGCATGTTTTCATAAACAGAATAACATGTATTACATACTACAATTTATAATATCATAAACGTACTACATATTATAGGGTGTTCAACAATTAAATGATATTAGAGGGGAAAATAATCGTCATTAAAATGGGTTATTGCTCTTTCTTTTAGTATATTTTGGGTACCAAATGCAAATAGTTAATTGTTCCTTGAAACAGAGAAATTTTGTTTTGACGCTGAGAAGAAGGAATTAGGAGTTGTGACAGAAAGCTACGTGAAAGGGAAGTGATTGAGTTTACTGTAAATATCCACGTCTTAATTCAGTGAACATAAACAATGAAATATCCACCACTCCGTACTCAAGAAAACAACAATGAACGCATTTCCATACATTAACCTATGAATACGATGCTTCCGAATTAAATGCTAATCAATTTCACATAAATGCACATCAATATCATGACATAACCTCTGTTTTGAACCCAAATCAGAACACAAACACAACCATAGAAGTAAGCATAGGCTAATACTTATGCAAAACTTAGACTATAACATCAGAACCAATTAATTTGTAAAACGATGGGGTGCCCAATTTAGTAAGACACAGCATGAGTCAACAACTGGAAGCAGAACCGAAATTCATGAATGACACCAGAAATTTAATTCCTGTTTGGCTGCTGAGAAGAAAAAGATGCAGTAACCAAAAGTAAAACAAAACTCAAACACCCTCTTGCCGGAAAATCAAGACCAACAAAACCCACATTTTCAATGAAACAAAGGATCCAAACACAATGATAAAAAAAGTTCCTTTAAACCCTGGATTAAGTTTTTTCAAGAAAAAACAAACAACAAAGATAATACACAGAAGGTGATACAAAGATGGAGCACCGAACTGATCTCAAAGTTTTCTGAAGAACTTACCAACCCAGAGAACCAAGAGTGAAAAAGAAGGAAACTTGGCAAAGGGAAGAGGGAAATCCTCCACGTGGGTATGTTATGGCGGCAAGTGGGAGCGGAACAGGCTTCGGAGATCCCGAGGAATATAGAAAGGTAATTGGGTGAGGAATTCAATGCAGGAGAAGATAGGTTGGAAGCAGAGCTAAGAAGTGAAAATGAGCGGTGGCAGCACTGTGCAAGGCGTGTGGAATGATTGTTCCACGTTGTGGTTCATCATCACAGGCATTAGTATCAACATCAAATAATCCTTCTCTTGCTTCTTCTTGGTATTGGTATTTAATACATGTATGTGTTTTCTTCATTGATAAACAAAGAGAGAGAGAGAGAGAGAAAATAATGATAGACTCCTACCAATTCTTTCTTATGTAACAAAACACACACAGAGGAAGAAGATAGAGAGGGTGTGTGTGTGTGACAGTGAAATGAAAGTGTGTGTTGGGTCGCTGCGTGGGTCCCATGATGGGAAACTTGTTTCCCTTTCACGATTGCCTATGTTCGAGAGCTAGGGTCCACAAGACTCCAACTAATTTTTGTTTATTTTAATAAATATGGTAAACACCTATATCATGGCAAACGAGTAGTGTTTTTATACAATTAAATAATATTATTTTATTATGTTTATCACGTAAAATTTAATATAATTATCAGGTTTACGTAGCTTTCAAGTAATTTGGATATTTTAAAAGAAAATTTTATTGAGCATTTATAATATTAGTTTTATTTTTTAGAATAAAACTAAAAGAGGGAAAATTGATAGTTGGGTTTGGGATTAAGATTGCAAAACACTTTGATTATGCTGTTTTTGCGAAAAAGGTGAGATTATATATATGCAAAAACGATTGTGAAAGAGTGACGAAATAGCATGAATGTGAAGACTAATATAGAAACCAGTTATCTCCTTTTTGGTGTTTTGCAACTCAAACTATTATAATACTTTAATAAAGAGTTGTGACTATAATGATTGAATTTTGCTGCAAGCTATAAGCATTGGAATTGTCCTTCTATTGATTTCGAAAAGGAAGCAAACATATTGATGCTGAGGTTAACTGATAAATTTATCTAAGTGTTTTGACCTCATTCCATTTTCCTGAAAGAAGATGAATGATCTAAAATCAAATTATTCGTTTCCTTTTTTAATGCCACACCAAATGAAAACACGCCTTACAAAATGCTAAAGAAATTCAAAGATGATTGCTTTTGTAATCATCAACTTTAAATTCCTCGATGTTCGTGCTGGAACCTAACTTTCAACATTATGAAACTGAATATCAAAGATTTAAAAATTTTGAACATTTGAATAAAGAAAATAGTGACATATGACTCTGATAATTTAGCTGATACCAATACAAAACAAGGAAAAATTCATATTACTTTTGAATTACTACCCAACAATACTTTCTTTTTTGGCTATACAGCTTATAGTATCGTGAACGGCAAGCATGCCATCTTTGTCTTATGAGTATGCTATACAACATGTACGAAATACTATACTGGATCTTTTTTTATTTAATTAAGGTTTTTTCACCAACTTAAAAAGCATTTAAAATGCAGTTTAAATTTAATTATCTATTATACCTGTTCAGTTTTTTCTTTAATGTTCAAATAATTTTAATGCACTATAAAAATAGAAATAAGAATATTACTGAAAAAATTGCATTATGTTAAAATTTGAAAAATAACAATAAACCCAGATATTTCTTTTTTAATAAAAAACCATTATTAAAAACAAAAATAATAGTATTGATTGGAAGAGTTATGCAACACTGAGACTATGACATCAGATCCAAATAGTATTTGTGATGACATGTTATGGCATTAGGATTCATTTCTTTATGTTTTTTTTTGGGTATTTGTATATCAGATAGATTTATTATTATTTGACTTGAATATTATTATAAAAGTCATTTGTTGACTTATTATAGTCCCATAATAATATTGAATTTGTCTTGAATTTTCAATAATTCTTAAGGTACTTAATCACTCATTGTGTGACCAACATTGTACCATGGCAGATCCAAATATGATGCAATAACTCAAGATAAACTTTTCTCCCACTCCATATTCGTGGTTTCTTTTATTAATTGCCATGATAAAATATTTTAGTTATTCACAAGAATAGACATTAAATTAATTTCTCTGTCCGGTTTAGTACAATTATGAGGGTGTCACTACTTCTTTTGGATTATTTTGCAACATGATTTTGAAAATGGATCCCGGTGATTACATATTTTGAATACATACAAAATCCATTTCTTGAACTTCTGATTTGATTTTAAAGTAAGACTTTTCCCTTTTCCCTTTAGCTTTTTCGAAGTCTCCTAAAATAACCCGTACATGAAAAATAAGAATGCTTACCAACTCCTCTAGACATCGTCTCCTTCTTGAATGTTCTAAGAGTTGTATCTTGAGTCCTCCATGCAAAGTCCACAACACCTTTTTCATTCATGTAATACTTAGTGATCATGCTTTTATAGAGTAGACTATTAAGAAGAGTTTGTACTCTATTAATCATGGACCGTATGGTTTCATTTTCTTTTATAGAAAACGTCTCATATTGATGTTTAAGAACAACTAGTGCTTGAGGTGACGTCAATTGTTTCATGGCGGAGGTCAAGTTAGTCAAGTCACAATTGAATCGTGATGTTTGAACTGTTAGACTCTTAAGAAAGAGTTGTGCCTTGACTAAAAGTTATAGCTTTATGCCTAGTGGTAAGTGCTCGATCCAACAATTTAGAAGCGTAATTAATTTATTTGAAGAATTTAAAATTCTTTACACTAAAATGATTTGTTTGGATAAAGTAATTCGAAAGAAATTTAAATTTAAGAAATTTTGAAGGTATTCAAATGAAGAAAATAGAACAATTTTAAATACCATAAAAAATATAAGAATTTTGAAATTTCACTCATTTTCACTTTACTCTCACTTCACTAACACAAAGGTCATGTCGAGTTGAGCCAACTTATGATAAAGGTTCAGTCGAGTCAACTTTGGCTTAAGGCTCACTCCATAGACAACAGTCTATTAATGCAATTCTCCGCAAATAGCTTACTCTTGCATTTGATCAATTCAAGAGAATCTTCAATCCCATCCAGATTTAACCCCTCAAGCACTTCAAATTGTTTAGCTGAAAGATGTGGAAGATGATGTTCCACAAAATTAAAGCAAAACATTGGGGATACACGTGTCTTGAAAGGAATCTGACCATGGAGCTGCGCAGGCAACATTTCCATGGTATATGGGTGTCAATCCATATCCTGTTTAATATAAAAAAGTTGTCATAGTTAAAAGTCAAAACTAAAAGGTGGTTCAATTAAAAAAGCAAAGTAATTTAGCTTTACCATGTCTTCGAGATTGTTTAAAATGGAAATTATTTTTTGTTCATAAGTTGCATAGTGGTCTCCATCTATCTTATGCAATGCCTCAACAACCAAAAATAACAAGAGTGTTGGCGGCTGCACTTGGTGGAGGTCAATTTGAAGCTCTTCCCGCAATTTTGGAATGTGGTATAAAAAAAATCCTATAAAAGAAAAAAAAAACACATCAACTTGTTAAAATATCAAAAATCATAAAAAAGAAAGAAAAACTCAACAAAAGAATTTTTCTTACCAATAGAACCCACATGTTGCCATCACAAAATTTCTTATGTCCTTTTCTATACTTCTTCATCCCATGATAGAGGAATGAAAGTAATGCAACCCCCAAGCATAACCATTTACATCGTTCAATTCCTTAATGAATTGAACATATGTAGGGCGACATAAATGTCCATCCCCTTATGGTACTATTATACAATTGATAATGAATAATAGTACATCATAAATCTTATGGTTTTGTGGCCCTTGTCCACATGCAATTCTTTTCAATTCACCAAGTCTAAGGGTCTTTGTATTGGACTCAAATATAGAAAACGCATCCTCATCACGACTAAAAGCTGGAATGATAGGTTTCCCATTAATGGGTAGCTCAGTTAAAAAAAGAACATCCTCAAGCGTGATGTTCATGCAAATGTCATTGACTAAGAAAGAAAAAAAGTCTAGGCGTTCGACTTTGATTTGGTACTTTTCTAATAAAATTTGACACAAACGAGTTGGAAGAGAGTTGCCTTTACGCATTACCATCAATAAGCGGAAAAGACAACTGGCTGGACCATTTGAGGATATGCTTTCAGTAATGAAAGTCTTCATTTCATTATCCAATCATATAACTCTTTTAATGTGTCCAACTTGCCACAACTCTTAGATGCCATTCCTACATTTATTCAGTTCATAAACATATACAAGAGCAATTAATGAAAAAATATGAGTAGATAAAAGAATTAATCGAAGTTGGCAAAAAAAAAATATGTATACAGAAGTTCAGTGAATCAGAGACAGTATACAAGGTTCAATCCAATGAATACATTAACTCTAGAGATGAGAAGGAAAGGAGGGTGGAGAATGAGAATGATGAATTCAAGTGCAAAATTGTATACTTTGACAAAGCAAAGATTGTTGAGTTTTATGGCAAATCAAACTACAACACAGTTTCACTAAGAAAATACCAACTACTATTCTAGAAAAATATTCAATCCATTAAAACTAACTCCAAAGTAGTTTGAATTGGTGTGAAAATGAATTAGTTTTGACTACTTAGATATACACATGATTTTGCAATTTATATCTACAACTAATACAAGTTATGATTTAAAATAATGACCCAAAATAAACAAACAAATATGATTTAAAATAGTGACCCAAAATAAACAAATAAATATGATTGAAAATAATGACCCAAAATAAATACATGTCAATAATTAGAGTATAATATAACACATCATGAACAACCAACACACCAATCTGTATGAAAATGGTAACCCACAGAAAAAAGGCTTTTTCAATTGCTTGTTCATTGAAGCATGGTAAGCACAATTTCACTATCAGTCAGGATGAATAATTAAAGGGTTCTAATAGAAATTTTGGGGTGAGTAAAAACTGTGCCTTATCACTGTATAGGTCCCAAGAGAGAGTTTATCTCAATACAAACAACACAATTATTGCAAGCTTAAAAATAGCAAAAGAATATGAACCAACAATACAGTCAAAACTAGGTCGCAAGACAAAGTTTATCTCAATACAAACAACACAATTATTGCAAGCTTAAAAATAGCAAAAGACTAATGGAAAAAACTAACTACTAAAAATTATGCAGAAATTTAAAATCATCTTGTGCCTTGATAAACTACTTTAGAACACTACTAAAATGAGTATGTAAATCTGAAATAGGCCTAATACTATCAAAATTAACTAGAAACAATAACAAAACAAGATCAATTTCATCTACTAAACAACTATTGCAGGTATTTATAGAATTATAACTGAGTTGCAAAAAATTCACTATATGCCTAGAAATATACCACAAAACATAACAAATTTCAAGGTAAAATTGACAAAAAAATAAAATTCTAAAAACAGCATACTAGAATTAGGAAAAGGAAGATGGAACCAAGTTGGATGTGCAACTCTTAATACTGAAACTTGTGCAGCAGACCTACAACAACACAACAGTAGAGTTAAGCTTCTTCCACCCCTTACTTTAAATTTTATATTAAAGGAAAGGAGTAACCTTATGATTAATCCTTCTTTAATAACCCTAAATTGCTAGTTGTGTATTATCTCTCAGCAGCAATCACAATTATAATCACAAGAAATCAGTAAGCAAAGTTGATGGAAAATAACTTATAAATCAGGGCTCAAAATTGAAAATTGAAAAAATGGGAACGAATTAGGGCTCGAAATTGGGAGAAAGGGTTCGAAATTGAAAATTGAAAGATTGGGGACGAACACAAACCTGTGGTGGGTGCGTTCGTCGTAGCTGCGGTGGCTGCAGCTGCACTACGAGATCGTGGCTGCGACTGCTCAATCCAAAAAAATAACAAAAGGATTAATTTATTTCGAAGTTGAAAGGAGAACCCCTGCGGTTTTATAATAAGCTATATGAAATAATTTTGTACCAATTAAATTGTTAAACAACTACATAGAAAAAATTTAAATATTAATAAATAGTTATTTAAATATTAATAAATATATTATTCATATTTATGTACTATTTAAATTTTTTTATGAATGTAGTTATTAAATAGATATATTATAATGTAAACATAATATTGTATTCTTACTTTATATAAATAAATATAAGTTTCAATTACTACAATACCCTGCAGTGTTATATTTTAGAGCTTAAAATTGGATTACTAATGTTGGCTAGACCGTTGGTTTACTAGTTCAACAATTGAAGAAGCATGCATAATCAATTGCATTTCACTCATAGGGAATAATAGTTCAATAGTTTTGTTTGCACAATAAATGAGTAAGCAAAGTCGTTGGAAAATAACTTATAAACCAGTAAGCACAACAAGGCAACAATAATCACAATTATAATCACGTCCAACTGTTGTGTTCAGTTTACCATCACAATTAGGCAAAATCAATAACACACAAAAATCACAAATTAGGGTTTGAAATTGGTGGAAATGGTTCGAAATTGAAAATTGAAAAATTGGGGACGAATTAGGATTCGAAAATGGGGAAAAGGGTTCAAAATAAAAAATTGAAAAATTGGAGACGAATTAGAGCTCGAAATTGGGGGATAGGGTTCAAAATTGAAAATTGAAAAATTTAGAACGAATTAGAGCTCGAAATTGGGGGAAAGGGTTCGAAATTGAAAATTGAAAGATTGGGAGGAATTAAGATTCAAAAATGGGGGAAAGAGTTCAAAATTGAAAATTGAAAAATTGAAGACGAATTAGGATTCGAAAATGGAGGAAAGGGTTCGAAATTGAAAATTGAAAAATTCGAGACGAATTAGGGCTCGAAATTGAAAACGAATTAGGTAATGAATTAAGGCTCGAAATTGGGGGGAAGGATTCGAAATTGAAAATTGAAAAAATTGGAACAAATTAGAGCACGAAATTGGGGGAAAAGGTTTGAAATTGAAAATTAAAAGATTGGGGGACGAACACAAACATGTGGTGTGTGCGGTGGTCGTGGTTGCGTTCGTCGTAGCTGCGATGGCTGCGGCTGCACTACGAGATCGTGGCTGCGGCTGCTCAATCTCAACAAATAACAAAAGGATTAATTTATTTTGAAGTTGAAATGAGACCCCTGCGATTTTATAATAAGCTATAGGAAATAATTCTGCACCAATTAAATTATTAAACAACTACATAGAAAAAATTTAAATAATAATAAATAGTTATTTAAATATTAATAAACATATTATTCATATTTATGTACTATTTAAATTTTTTTATGAATGTAGTTATTAAATAGATATATTATAATGTAAACATAATATTGTATTCTTTCTTTATATAAATAAATATAACTTTCAATTACTACAACACTCTGCAGTGTTATATTTCAGCTCTTAAAATTGGATTACTAATGTTGGCTAGACTGTTTGTTTACTAGTTCAACAATTGAAGAAGCATGCATAATCAATTTCATTTCACTCATAGGGAATAATAGTTCAGTAGTTGTGTTTGCACAATAAATTAATAAGCAAAGTCAATGAAAAATAACTTATAAATCAGTAAGCACAACAAGGCAAGAGTAATCACAATTATAATCACGTCTAGATGTTGTGTTCAGTTTACCATCACAGTTAGGCAAAATCAATAACACACAAAAATCTTGAATTAGGGTTTGAAATTGGGGGAAAGGATTCGAAATTGAATTTTGAAAAATTGGAGACAAATTATGATTCGAAAATGGGGAAAGGGTTCGAAATTGAAAATTGAAAAAATGAAGACGAATTAGAGCTCGAAATTGGGAGAAAGGGTTCAAAATTGAAAATTGAAAAATTGGGAACGAATTAGGGCTCGAAATTTGGGAAAAGGGTTCGAAATTGAAAATTTAAAGATTAGGGACGAACACAAACCTGTAGTGGGTGCGGTGATCGTGGGTGCGTTCGTCGTAGCTGCGATGGCTGCAGCTGCTCTGCAAGGTCGTGGCTGCGGCTGCTCAATCTCAACAAATGTTAAAAGAATTAATTGATTTCGAAGTTGAAACGACAACCCATTCGATTTTATAATAAATGTACCAATTAAATTATTAAACAACTACATAGAAAAAATTTAAATAATAATAAATAGTTATTTAAATATTGATAAATATATAATTCATGTTTATTTACTATTTAAATTTTTTGATGAATGTAGTTATTAAATAGATATATTATAATGTAAACATAATATTGTATTCTTACTTTATATAACTAAATATAACTTTGAATTACTACCTCACCCTGCAGTGTTATATTTCAGAGTTTAAAATTGGATTACTAATGTTTGTTAGAACGTTGGTTTACTAGTTCTATTTAAATAATTGAAGAAGTATGCATAATCAATTTCATTTCACTCATAGGGAATAATAGTTCAATAGTTCTGTTTGCACAATAAATCAGTAAGCAAAGTCGATGAGAAATAACTTATAAATCAGTAAGCACAACAACGCAAGAGTAATCACAATTATAATCACGTCCAGATGCTGTGTTCAGTTTACCATCACAATTAGGCAAAATCAATAACACACAAAAATCACGAATTAGGGTTTGAAATTGAGGGAAAGGGTTCGAAATTGAAAATTGAAAAATTAAGGATGAATTAGGATTTGAAAATGGGGGAAAGGGTTCGAAATTGAAAATTGAAAAATTGAAGACGAATTAGGGATCGAAATTGGGAGAAAGGGTTCGAAATTGAAAATTGAAAAATTGGGAACGAATTAGGGCTTGAAATTTGGGGAAAGCGTTCGAAATTGAAAATTGAAAGATTAGGGACGAACACGAACATGTGGTGGGTGTGGTGGTCGTGGCTACATTCGTCGTAGCTGCGGTGGTTGCGGCTGCCCTGCTAGTTCGTGGCTGCGATTGCTTAATCTCAACAAATAATAGAAGAATTAATTTATTTTGAAGTTGAAACGAGAACCCCCTACGGTTTTATAATAAGCTATAGGAAATAATTCTCTACCAATTAAATTATTAAACAACTACATAGAAAAAAATTAAATAATAAGAAATAGTTATTTAAATATTTATAAATTTATTATTCATATTTATGTACTATTTAAATTTTTTTATGAATGTAGTTATTATATATATATATATATATATATATATATATATATATATATATATATATATATATATATTATAATGTAAACAAAATATTGTATTCTTACTTTAATAAAAAAATAAAACTTTCAGTTACTACAACACCCTACGGTGTTATATTTCAGAGCTTAAAATTGGATTACTAATGTTGGCTAGACCATTGGTTTACTAGTTCTATTTAAACAATTGAAGAAGCATGCATAATCAATTGCATTCCACTCAATTGCAAAATCAATAACACACAACAATCACGAATTGGGGTTTGAAATTGGAGGAAAGGGTTCGAAATTGAATATTGAAAAATTGGGGATGAATTAGAACTCGAAATTGGGGGAAAGTGTTCAAAATTGAAAATTGAGAAATTGGAGACGAATTAGGGAACAAATTAGGGCTCGAAATTGGGGGAAAAGGGTTCAAAATTGAAAATTGAAAGATTGGGGACGAACATGAACCTGTGGTGGGTGCGGTGGTCGTGGCTGCGTTCGTCGTAGCTGCGGTGGCTGCGACTGCTCAACGAGGTCGTGGTTGCAGCTGCTCAATCTCAACAAATAACAAAAGGATTAATTGATTTCGAAGTTGAAACGAGAACCCCTGCAGTTTTATAATAAGCTATAGGAAATAATTCTTTACGAATTAAATTATTAAACAACTAAATAAAAAAAATTAAATAATAAATAGTTATTTAAATATTAATAAATATATTATTCATAGTTATTTAAATAAATTCATGTCAAAGGTCGAGAAAATTCAACTTAAGCTAAAAGTCAAGCCAAACAGGTATGGAATGAAGGGCGAGCCAAGTTGAAAGTTGATGAAGGTAGTAACTGGTTGGTCGAGTCAAAGGTCGAGACGACTAGACCTTGGGCCAAAGGTTGAAGATTAGACTTGGGTCGAAGGTTAAGACTGGTCAACATGGATCACATGTCGAGATGAGTCGGTCAGGTTGAAGGTCGAGTCAAGTTGGCACAGGTTGAAGGTCTAGCCAAGTTGGCTTAAGTTGAAGGTCAAGTCCTGTCGACCTAGCTGAAGGTCGAGTCAAGCTATTCCAGGTCGAAGGTCGAGCTTATTTGGCCTAGGCCGTAGGTTGAGACGAGTTGACCCAACGAGTCAGACCAAGACGAAAGTCGAAGCAACTCGAACTGGATAGAAGGTCGAAACAAGTTGGGTTGAGGTCGAAGTTCGAGATAATTTATTCGGGTTGAAAATCAGGAACAGAACAGATAAGTCATCCGGGGCCTAGTAAAAAACGTTTTAATCAAAATTAAAAGTTGTACAAAAACTTAATAGAATTAAAATTTATAATACTATGTCATCTAAACTAAGGTGTTATACATAACAAATTATTTTGTTCGTATAATTGTAACTTAATCCAATGTTTCTGACTTTAGCGGTTGTGTCTCATTAAAAATTGCAAAGTTAACATAAGTCTATAAGTAAATAAAAATTTAATTTATGATGATGTACATTTATGTGGTCAGTTTTTTATTACATATGGGAGAATGAGTTGAGAGTCAAAAGACTTGAGTTATGTTTGTCCTCATTCAGGTACAAACCATAGATGAACTTAAATTGATAAAAGTTGTTAATAATATATATATATATATATATATATATATATATATAATAAATAATAATTCAAAATAATAAATTAAACCTTTTTCAAGATTTAACAATATCTAAAAAAGTGACGGTAGTGAAAAGTTAGGGATGACAGCAATCTGCAACACTGAGAATGGTGATATTTACTGTAGTTAACGTTAATATATACTTGACTTAACCGTAAAATATTTACGTGTTAACAAACTTATCGCTAATTTTCCTGATTTATAAATTTGTAGATTTAAATTATCTTAAATGATAGATATATTTTGTCAAGTATATAGATTTTGAATGAAGTAGAGTCATTTTGGTATTAATGATATTCATACAAAAATGGAAAGTATAGGTGTCAACTGCGTGTACAATCGTTTTCTTTCTTCCTGCATGCAGCAAATGTTAACCACCAAGTTCCCGATCAAACAAAGGGTTCAGAGTCAAAGAAAATAAAAAATAAAAAAAATCTTAGAACATTAGATGATTGGTGAGAGTGACGCAATGGAATTGTAGAAACATTCACATGCAGTGGTGGTGGGGTTCCGAAGCATGTGTGCAGTTTTAACTGTTGCTCTATGCTGCCCTACCACTCAATCAAATTATGTTGTCGCCACCGTCACATCCTCCTCATCGAATTTTTTAAATGTATGATGTGCTCCTTTCGTCACTTTTCAACTCTGTGTCTGTGCCTCAGAGAACTTGCTCATTAAGACCTAATTGAAAATGGAAAAAAGGGTTTCAATATTTCTCTAGACAATTTATTACGTTGAAAATTGGTAACATCAAACACATTTAATAGAGTGTGCAATATCTTCAATTCTTCGTCAAACTAATGAGAAATTTCCGTTGAAAAAACATATCATATTTTTCTTAGGAAAATAAATGCGTAATATTTGTAGATTGTAAGGCCCCATTTTATTCCTGTCCTAAAGTTAGTGGGCTGCCCCTAAGTGGGCCTAAGGGTTGGCCCAGTGTATATAAACCCTGCTACGTTGCCCTAATGGGAGGTCTGTGTTTTCCCTTTCTGAACCAGCCGTCGCTCCGCCCCTTCG
>Ga0209589_1000101_pt1 | contig 87376 bp, 44 predicted proteins | sample CowpeawhiteBW_FD_187525 | JGI IMG/M metagenome (GOLD analysis project Ga0209589, IMG submission 187525) | Root nodule microbial communities of legume samples collected from California USA - Cow pea white BW (SPAdes) (version 2) | ecosystem: Host-associated > Plants > Roots > Nodule | place: USA...
ATTATTATTATTATTATTATTATTATTATTATTATTATTATTATTATTATTATTATTATTATTATTATTATTATTATTATTATTATTATTATTATAGGATGCAGTTAGTAATTGTAGAACTACAAGAAGCAGTAACCTTAAAAAGGACTGTGGTGGGGAATTTTCAACTTATGAGACCAAAATTAACTTACAAGGGCAAACAAAAAAATTATCCAAAAATTTTCATTATTACCGAGTCTAATTTAATTTACTTTGATTAGACTAACAATTTATTAATATATGATACATATTTTGAATGTTATAGTTTATACATATCTGCATACCTTATTGATTAACTATATTTTGTTTTCAAATCTCATCCTTTGGATCCTTTTAATGTAATTAGGGATGTCACCGGTGTGAGTGAGTAGGATACTGGTAGTAGTTCCTTCGTATCCTACCTATTGGTTAAATATTCGTCCCGTACCCGTATTCATATTCGTGCGAGTATCATTATGCGGGTACCCGCATATTTTTTTAATATCCACGGATATTCATGGGTACCTACGAGTATTTATAAAAAAATAAAAATAAATATTTAACAATATATTTTAATTGTAAATTCAAATAAGATACAATACAATAATATTCATAAATTTCAAACAAAGTCCAAATAACTCATTTAAATAATGTTGAATAACAGTTTATCAAGAAATGACATTTTTTTAATTACGTTTTTTTTAATTTAAATTAGAGTATAACGAGTACGAATATCCATATATACGAATACTATGATACCTTTACCCATTCCATTAACATGCGGGTATAAAAAATATTTGTATCCGTTATTCACAAATATCCATTTATAATATCCATTTCCTGTCCGTTACAAATTTTATCCACGAATATTCACGGGTACATATTTTTTTGACATCGTGACTATAACCATATGATCTTATTCTATTTTTTCAACCACAAAAATAATATACTTAATGATTGCATGTCTCAAGGAGGACCAGTCTTTTGGGAAGTACATTGATTAATCATAAACTCACATCTAAGATTTTTATGAATGATGAATGTATTGACTACTAATTACTTATGTATTTCATATAATTATTTTTTTATTTATAAACGTTGTTCACTAGTGTTTTAAAAATTTGTATTCAACTATATATGATCAAAAGATAAGTAAAATCTAACATTTCTTATCAAATTCAGCAAAATCATAACAGTTTTTGGTTGAACTTATTTGTTTTGAATTGCGTAATGTGACCAACTGCCAAAATAATGAATTAATCATTGTGATCACACTTGCCATCAAAATTAAAGAAAGAATTGTTGAAAAGAAGGAAATAAAATATTTTAGGTTTAATCATAATTAATATAGTGTGCTGGTGAAGAAAGAGAATGAGATTAGTATAAAACATTATTATATGATGATGAATGAGTGTGTCGTGAAGCATGTGATATGGTTAATTAGCAGTTAATTACAATACAAATCAAGATTAATGCACTCTTAGTCTTATAAGCATTCCAAATATATATATATATATATATATCACAAAAGGAAAAGTTATTCAAGATGGTGCACTATGAACTTGGTAATCATTATAAAGACTTTACTTTTACAAAATTAAGGTGATGTCATTCAAGAGAGTGAAAAATGTATATGTTTTGTTTTTTGTTGTGGACACTTTCTTATGTATAGTATTTTAAAAATAATTTATATATAAATTAATGTATAATGCTTATTTTATACATTTTTTTAAATCACTTGTATGTAAGTTAACTTTAGTCTATAAAAATGTGTTTTTGATAGACTAAAGAAAAAAGTTATGAATGAGTCACCATTATAAATTTATGAAAACACAATGTTATTACAGTAATATAACTTTTTTAAAAAAATTTAAAGTTTAATTTGTATATTTTAATCCACAACAATATATATATATATATATATATATATATATATATATATATATATCTTAAAGTGATATTATTAATTATGAAAATACAGTGCTGTTACAGTAAAAGAAACTAAAATAATAAATTTTTAAATTTAGAGATTTATACCAAACTATGGAAAAAAATTCAAAACTATTTTCGAATGTTTCTGGAATTAATGTTATATATATTTTTTGATGCCAAGATGATGGTTATAATTACCTTATAAACCATTATTTTTGTTATATCCTTGAGTATTTATAATTAATACTATTACTTAAATTTATCTTCTTTTTTTTAAAATCAGTTTGTCACGTCATTATGCTTTAACAATATTTTTTTTCACAAGATCTATGCTTTTATATTTGAATTTTATAATTAACCTTTTTTATACTTAATATGCATATTCTATTATTATGTGAAATCATTTCTTCAATGATAGATTTTTTTTCTTTCTAAATCTAACTTCTTTTCTTATAATTTGCTAAATATTACTTTTTAAACAAATATTTAATATGCATATTCTATTTTTCTTTTTCTTTTACTATACATTTTAGATAACTCAAATATAGTGTTTGAAATTTTAGTTCTCTCAACCATAGTTTTTGAGAAGGAACATGTGTAGACCCAATTTAGTTGGATAAAATGACAGTTTTTCAATGCATGCAAAGGAAGGGTTTTTATGAATAACAATGGTACACGTATTTGTTGGTTGACAAATATTATTGTTTGCTCAATAAATGCTATGTACAACCAGCCAAAGAACAGCAAGAACACAACAAAATTATTTGAAGACCAGCAAAGTTTTTCTGTCTATTTATTTTATATACCAAGAGCACCATCACTATTGGAACAAGTCACAGCAAGCACAAATTGCTCTCTCTGATGAACTCATTTTCAACTTTTATAACCATTTTTAAGAGTCCAGATTCATACCGGTTCTTTGGTGTTGTTTTCTGTTGAGTATCTAAAATATACTGGTTGATATTTTAAAAATACATCAAAATAAGTATCGATCAGTATATTTTAAAGCCACAGTGGAGAAACAACAAAGAAAATCCAAATTTTTACTTCACAGTTGAGACCTGATTCCTGCAAAATCCTTAACTGTATACCCCACCTTTTCAAATCTTCCTCTCTGATTGTTCTCTCTGAATTTCAAGTATTCTGAGCACACAAATGGATTATACACCCTTTTGTTTCCTTCTCCAATAACTTCATCTGGTGCCATCACAACCTTCTCATCCTCAAAGCACCAGAAGAAAGCCAATGAAAACCTGTTCAAAGGTTGCTTCAAAACAACTCTATGTTCAGAAGATCTTAGTTTATCATTGCTCCATGCTTGCATCATGTCTCCTATGTTCACCACTAGGGTCCCTTCAGAAGGGTTTATGTCTATCCACTTTCCTTCATGTGACTTCACCTGAAGCCCTCCTATTTCATCTTGGTACAAGATTGTGATGCAACTCATATCAGTGTGCATTCCAAGCCCCTCAACTTGATCCTCCTCCAATCTTTCTGGAGCAGAGTAGTTGTTTATCCTCAAGTAACCATGACACTTGTTGAATTCAGAATCATAGAAGAGGGTGTCAAACCCATCCTCCAAGCTCATCAACACAAGCTTCAGAATTTTCTCTGACAAATCAGCCATCTTACTGCAATACTCTTGTAGTGTCTCACTGTTTCAAAACAAATCCATAAGTTTTTGAGTGTCAGCATAGCTGAGATGTCGATGTCAAAGTTCACACTGATGCCTAACATGACCTTATTTGAAACACAGAAGAATGAAACATTAGCAATGTGATTGTTGTACATTACCTGAATCTGGAGTTGTGTTTGTCAAAGAGGATTTCTTCAGAGCTCTTAGCAGAAACATAGAAGTTTGGTCCATTGATTCTGAGGCTCTCAAAGAATGGAGAGGCAATGAAGTGAGGGGTGTAGGACTTTATAGAGGAGAAAGGACCAAGTTTAAGTTTTGCCTCAGAAGGGAGGCTGAAGAGGTATTTAGATAAATAATGGATCTGGCTGCAAAGATCTTTGGAGATCCCATGATTGATTATGTGGAAAAATCCCCAATCTTTGCAGGCTTTAGAGAGAGAGGTTAGAGAAGAAGGGTGTAATGGCTGAGAAATGTCTAAAATAGGAAGCTCAACAACATATTCAGACTTAGACATTATGGTATGCTGCCACCACCAAAGTCCTCAGAAATTTAATATATAGAAGTTTGGTCAGAACCTTTAAATCAGAAGACAGGTATAAGACAGAGTATAGATAAGACAAGTCCATTATTTTTATCCATCAAGTGGAGAAGTGCCAACAAAGATATAGAGCATAAAGCAAAACTAACTTCTTGGTGTTCTTCTTAGAGTCAAAAGGAATTAGGATATAAAAGAGACAAAAAAAAGTATGTGTACTGTCATCATCCAAAGTTTAATATTGTGATTTTATCTGATATCTGCCCAAATTTGAATTCTCTACTGTTTATCTGTTTATCTATTATGTCTTCAAAATATCATTGATGTTTTAAAATATATTAAAAAGAGTTATAATAAACCAATATCAGTGTATATTTAATACTGGATAGAACCAAAAAAACTCAAGCAGAGAATCTGAACTGATTTTTACCGGAAGTACTTTAAAAGTCATAGTCATTATAAGATTCTAAATTGATAACAGTGTAATTTTTTTTGTACTGTGGTTGTGGGAAGCTAATGATTGGCCAAAACTGAATGATAATATGCAAACAATGTGTCTATGAACTTGACCTGTTGAAAAGGCTATAAACAGAAGGCTACGAAGGTAGAATAAAGATATAACAATTCTGTCGTTAAAAGTGCATACACTTTTTCTCACCCTCTTGTGGAAATCCTTATTTCAAACAGTTAACAGAGATAAAGTTGGTATAATTCGGATATGTATGATAGAGAAAGTGATGAAGGAAAAAAACAATAAAAGGGTAGCAGAGAGAGTGATGCAAGATGAAGATGTTGAAGAATGAAGATACTTTTTTTCTTCTTTTTGTTTTTTCATTTGTTTAGTTCCCACTTTTATAATATGCCTTCAGAGTCAAAAAGACAGGCTGTGAAGCAAGCATCTCAACCACAATTAGTTTGTATATTCCGTTATGCATGGAACTCTATTTCTTCTGTGAAAAGATTTGACTAAATACTTAGTCAAAATGTTCATCTAGATGCTTAAGAAAAAGAAAAAGCCAAATATATCAACAAAGTACAAACCATACACACGCTTTTAGAGGCTCTGCATTTGTCAAAATTCAGATATGAATACAATACACTGTTCACATGTGCAAAAAAAAAAAAATTGTCTTAAAATGTGTACAGAGGGAGTTAATGTATCAGAATAGATATGCATGAGGTTTAGTGCATTGATTCAATGCTCATATTCTGAATATGACGAACTCTGATAGAATTGTTGAAAATTTAAGTATGAGTCTAAGTTTTATGTTGAGTAAACATGAAAAAGTTGAATACCATATAAACCAAAATTAGTGGGTGGTCCGTTAGGAGTCCAATAGCTGGTGGAACACCATGTTCAAGAAATTTCGCTAGGATAGGCTCTAACCTGACTTTGATACCATGTTAGAAATGGGTTTTAAGCCTAACTCAACTCCACAAAACCAGCTTGTAAAATAAGGTTTGCATCTCACTTATATATTATGAATTGACCTTATCTCTAGTCGATGTGGGACTTCCAACAAAATTAGATTTGTGTTTTATTAGTATTGTATCCCACTAAAGATCCATAAAAAATGATGCATAAAGTCTGAAGTTTTGTATCTTTTTAAGGAATGGTATTATAGTATTATAGTTCATGTTTCAAGAGATGACTTTTTTGTTGTTGTTGTTGATGTTTTAATGTGTTTCAAACTTGTGTATTGGAAAAATGGACACCAACATGTGTATTGTAACATTATAATAAGGAATGTGGTGTGTATGCACTTTTTTGAAGAATCATATATTATAGTTTGTCTGAAATATGTGAAGGTGGTTATTTTTTTCTTCTTTCTTTCTTTTGCTTTAAAATTGTAGATTATTCCAACCATGAAGATTGATGCATGAAGACATTCTATGACTTCCAAAACCAGAAAACAAGTAATGGGAGAAAGTGATTTCTAGGACTTGGAAGGATTGACTTAGGAAGAAAAATGGTTGTTGAATCATCATGGTATTCAAACAAGTTTTAAGATATAGAGAATCTTTGCACTAGATTTCAGAGGATTTAATATGATTGCATTTCATCATTCATATCCAAAAAGGTGCTTTTTGATTTGCACTTAGCACTAACGTGCTTTCTTGCTATTTGTATTTGTCACTTTTGGTTCCAATTTAATGCTTCCAGCAGCCCCTCGTGGATTAAACAACAAAGTGGGAAATCTTTGTGGTGGGAAAAAAGCACACAAAACTTTTGATGAAGATTTAATGTTATGCATACACCATTAATAGAGAATATTATAAGATGTTGTCATTTTCTTATTAAAAATGGTTAACGAAAATCTTTAGTTACTGGGTTTGATGAGAATAAAAAATTTAGTAATAGTAAATCAATGTTTAAGGATTGTTTGGGAAAACAACTTACATATTTTTTAAATATTTTTGATTATATAAAACTTGTGTTGTATGTGCTTAAAATATTAATATATTTGCGTTTGATTATACACGTTAACAAACATTTGCACAAATGTGAAGTATGTAGATGGAATGCTTCATAAACATCTAGCTTCATTAAAGGAAATGTGATAAAAAATTTTGAAATTAAAATATTAACTAAATGGTGAATATAATAGTTATTCAGATTTCAAGTTTATTGATATAACATCAGAGTCGATTAAAGCTCGATTTTATCGTTAAAAGATAAAACAAAGATAAAAGAAAGAAGATATATTTAAATTATTTTTTTAATTAACTTTCAATTGATATGAGATATGAGATTATTGGACATACCACGACAATAGTATTTAATATTTTACAAAATAAAAAAAATCATAAGTTTCCACATACTTGACTATATTTTTTATAACAATAATTTAAGTATCATAATTTTCAGAAAAAGTATGAAACATTTTAAGTTGTTTAAAAAAAAATTCAGTAAAAGAAATTTTTCTTTCACACACAAGAATCATTAACAATTATATATTTATTATGTTTGTAAAAATTATTGTACACCTTTTCAATATTCATATATCACGTATATCGTATCTTATTATTTTAAAAATAAACGTATCGACGTATCAGATACGTATCGTATCCGATACACGTATCGTATCTGAACATCTTAGCTAACTATACTGTTCAGTGATCTGGAGTGGGCATCATCATGTATCAAAATAAAAGTAAATTTGGAGTTATCATTAAATAGTTGGTCACTTACTATTTGTCACCACTTATACCTATATCAACTATCAAATCAATTTATACTTATTGGTCTCTAAAGTGGATTTAGGTAAACAACTTAATTAAACACTTGTTTAATGAGTATTTAATTAAACTATTTATCTAAATCCATGCTTTGTTATTGATTAATATTTATTAAAAACCATAAAAAACAACAAAATCATCCATCTTAGTTAAGGAGTGTCACTCATAGTTTTTATTATATTTAGTTAGAGTGTGCCATGATAATTGTGTTGATTCACTCTCTTCATTTTTGGAATAAAGTTATAGTTTATTTAGATAATTTTTTTAAATATCTAATAAATTCTCCAAATTTTTACTTTTTATTTCTAAACTGGCTGATGAAAAATTCATTTATTATTTTCTTATTAATTTTCTTTCTTAGAAAGACTTATTGAAAATGTTTTTCAGATACCATTATTGAAATCTTACATCCTCTTTTGTTAAGGAAAAGTAATATGGAAAGGTGAAACCTTCGTACCTGTTAATCCAAAATTTAGAAAAGGTGTTCAAAAAGATTAATTTATAATGAAGGTTTTGTATTTCAAATTGACTAATCCAAAACTTAAAAAAAAAAGTATAAACTGCTATTATTGAGATTGAGGAAGAAATAGTCCAAAATGAAGCAAAGAAGAAACAAATAGTGCTTTATTAAGCTTAGATAGGGAGAAATATTTCATGGAGGTGTCTTTTTGAACACCATATGACCTGAATCATCCACATCAAACAAACGTCCAACAAATTCATTCCAACTTTGTGTTCTTTTCTTATGAAAGAAGGAGGAACCTTCACTTGATCTTCCAGAATCCTCTCCAACATCAATTTCATGAAATGTTCCATAGGATGAAGGAGAGTATGCTTGTGGAATATCCAAAGCAACTGCTCTCTGAAGGGCTGCATGGTACTCTTCACTGTGTTCTCGAGCTATGGATTCATGCCTCTCCATCCTCTGTTTTGCTGGAATCTCCATATGATCGTCTCTGTCTCGCATTAACTGATCACAGAAAATACCATATATCAAATAATAGAATATTTTTTCTTAAGTTCCTTCAGAAAGCTGAAAAATAAAAACAATTACATTCCAAAAACCCAGTTAGTGTACAAAGAGTTCAACTTACAAAAATCTACAGAAGACAGTCACCACCAGTATCTGTAGAAACACACTTAACACACTAACAAGAGGGAAAATGCTTACTAATGTCTACTAAGGTTGGGGAAAGATCGAGATGTGATAGATACTTCAGGAATGACTGCACTGAAACATTTACCATGTGGTTTTCTAAATTTTCTTAATCAATGGCTATTCGTCAATGGTATCATAAGAACATAAGTAGAAAATGTGACCAAGTGCTTGACAGTATCATAATATCTCTACTAGTGAAAGTAAACAATTACAAATATAACTAGCCGTGTTCTTGAAGTGTATGGAAACTATTTGATTAATGCAAAATTTATAAATAAAACCAAATTAAAGAGATGGGATTAAGTGTTTACATTGGTAATATTGAATATTCAATTTTATTAGACAGGATAAATTAAATAGATAAAATTATTAAAAGAGAGGAATAAATCATAGAAATAAAGTATTCCAATAAGACAATTAATCTTTTTTAATATTATATATATATATATATATAATGTTTAAAATCAAAATAAAATTAGCTAGAATAAGAAAATAATAATAATAATAAAATTCAATTTATCTAAAAAAAGAAAGATATCTTCAATTTAATATAGTTTATCAAGATTAAAAATTTAAATTGGAAATCAAAGTCAAATTAAGCAATAGGGTTTATTAAAAGAAATAAAAAGTTATAGATTAAATTAGGACTTTTAACCTCATCCCACAATTCATACCAAGCTCAGGTAAAGTAGGAGGGTTGTGCTAGGCCCTAAAAAATTGATGTAAGGCTTGCTGAATACATGGATCACTCGTGACAAATTATGCGTTGATATACATGGCTTGAGTACAACGACCAATAAGATAGAGTGTCACTGCTTTGGCGCCTGAATGTAATATCAAAGCAAGGGCGACAATAATATTGAAATATGCATGATGCTCAACATCAACATTCATGCATATATCAATATTATCTACCGCTCTTCTTCTTTAATACTACATTCAGGCCAATGCTCAGGAAGAAGAGGTTACATGTTGTCTGCTTATCCTAACAAGTTTCTCAGGAACTGATGAATTCTTACTAATTATAATTCCAACCACATAATCCTAATTCCTAAAGAACCCGGTGCAAATGTAATTGGAATTTTAAGACCAATAGGTTTGGCTAATTTCAAATATAAGATTTTTTTCTAAATTCTTTCTGATAGATTAGCTTTGGTTATAGGGAACCTCATCTCTCCCTAACAAAGAGGTCCGTTCCAGGAAGAGTATCACTGACTGCATAGGCACAGTTTCAGAGTCCATAAATTTATAGACAGGAAGTGCTCTTCTGGAAACATTGCTCTCAAGATTAATATTGGAAAAGCTTTTGACACCATTGATGGGAACATCTAAATAGTTGTTCTAAAAGCCTATGGTTACCATGACATTTTTTTGTAATTGGATTCTTTTACTTTTAAATTTTGCTAAATTATCTGTGCTGATCAATTCCAGGCTGAATGGTTTCTTTTCATGCTCTAGAGGGGTGTGTGTGTGTCCGGTGGTGGGATTTTAGGCTTCAAGAGCAGAGAGATCATGGGTTTTGGGAAAAATTTATACAAGAAAATTCAGTTTTTGAAGCTGAACTCCCGGATGTTATTCAGGCTATTGATATCACTATTCAAAAAGGTTGGAGAGCACTGCGGTTGGAGATGGATTCCTTGCTCACTGTGAAAGCTTTGTTGATAGTTTAGTTTCTAGGAAATTATGGAATAGATGGAATAATGTTTTGAATTCTATTAAATGGTATACAGTTTAGATTTTCACACACTTATAGGGACGGAAATAGGTGTGGGGATGGTTTAGTTGTTTATGGTCTTAGAACTTTAGCTTTTACTGGGTGGGATGGAGTACCTCCTATTGTCCCTTTTTTTCGTAGATTTGGTCTCCCACATTAGATATTTTCTTAGTGGGTTTTGGTTTGATTTCCCATTTTTGTATTTTTTTTAATTGTACTAAGAATACTGCACATGATTGTTACATGTTATTGTGCTAACTTGGTTTGGATTGCAGCCTGTAAGGTGATGCAATAACATTCAATCCTTTGATTAAAGAAAATATATCTATAACTGGATTGGGTAAATAAGTTAGTCCAACTGTCCAAGAGTGAGCAATTAAGTTTGATATGCAGAATATTGGTACTTTCACAAGTCTTTAGAGGTGGTGGACATCATGATACATCATGTGGGGTTATGGGAAAAGTTAACAAATAAAAAACTATGGAATTTAAACTCTGGTGAAAAGGGAAAGTATAGGAAAGAAGAAAGTGAAGATTATTGCACACAAAAATTAAGAGAGTATATGTAAGAAAGACCTGGGATAATATTTTATCTTTAAAAGTAACGGTAGGAGCAGAAATTAAAAATGGGCCAGTTCGGTTAAATATAAAATAAGTTTTTCAAAATATGAATTTTTTAAAAAATCACTAATTTAAGAAGAAAATATTTGCTTCTCCAAAAAAAAAAAACTACTTTTTAAAAAATTAAATTAAACAAAAAAAAAAAAAAAAAAAAAAAACTACTGTTTAAAAAATTAGATTAGACAAACACAAAAAAAAGAAGCAGAAATCTGCTTATTTTATTAAAAAAAACTTTTTAAATAAAAAATCACAAACAAACTCACCCAATATCATGAGTGCTTAAGCAGTACAAGTAGGACTGGAATCACCTTTTAAGAAAAAGTTGCACTGCTATAATGAATCATTGAATATAAGCCAGGTTTTGGAATATCATTAAAGCACAAATTGCAGAGAAGTAGTTACTTTATATATACTGTTTTGGTAGACAACTCTGTTATTATTGAATAAATCTTATTGCTTACACTGAGTGCCCGTCGGGATTCTCTCTCTATCCAAATGATGGCATGGTCAGAAGTTGCATTGCAAGAAAGAACTAAATGCTCAAACCTCCCATCAACAGGTACTGCTGTCCTAACAACAGGAGGAAATCTTCCCAACCTGCAACCAGAAGAGACTATAATCCTAATTATTACTGCATATAGATAACATTCTGCTCTTCTAATTTGATCACTTTATCCTTTAAGCATACATAAAAGTAGATTAAAAGAACCTTTCAAACGTAAATGCAGATATGAAACCATGGGTCATACTTCGGAAGACTCAAATGTCAAACTCAATAAATCCTATTCCAGAAACATTAGATAATAGCATAAGCGGGCACACTCACATGTGCACACAGAAAAACTGTTGAATCTTGAGTACTGACAGGACATTTACAATATTCTATTGAAAATTTATCTACCGTTGAAAATTATAAAGTGCAACTTTCGTTGTCTTACACACATGCACAACCTTACACAAAGTTGCAAGATTTTTATGTTCAACTCTCTAGGAATGAGAAAAAATCAAAGGGAAAGTAGGATGAGAAAAGGTTTAATGCATAAAGGCCTGCTTCTCAACTAAATCAGAGGGAATACATGCATTTAGGGTTTAGGGTGAACAATTTGCACAAAAGTCACATGGTTAATAGGTGAACAAAATAAAAATAAGGTAAATTTGCTTGCAGCTGTGTAAAATCTTTCAGGGAAAACCCCATGCATATGGACTGTTAACTGAATGCCTTATTACCTATTAGGTAATAATAAGGCATTCAATTATGCAGATATAGTCTGTTTAGTTTTTATTTTACTATATATAAACTCTTGTATCTTTCTTAAAGAATAATACAGAAGAATGTTATTCAGTTTTTCTTTTTTTTTTTCCAATTACAATATGCATCGATAGAATTTAAAGGATAAAACCAATTACCTTGACTACAATCACTATAGTCCTCCAAAATTAGTTCACTCACTACTGTGTTGGATAATGTTCAAAATGAAGAGTATTGGATACATTTTTATTAAATGCATGATTGCATAGCGACTATAGTAAGGCCAGTGAGAAGTCTTCCTTTAATTAGAGGGAGCTCAATAAGATGCCACAGCTATGAGATAAATAAAAAAGTAAAATTTGAGAGTATCATACTTTACCTAAATGGTTTTCGCTCCACAATGTGATAGAGCCGACCAGGTGCATATAGACGCCTTGGATCTCTGAGCTTCTTCTCCTCCAATGTGCAGGTATCCTTTAAGCACATTATACACAACAAACAGGGCCAACTGCCAATAAAGGATAACAACCACTGTAACCCGTTTTAACAGCAAGAGCTTCATTGTACTAATCCAATGCATATGCATGAAAATTTGAAAAACTTATCCTATTTTAACATATTAAAAGCCTGATAGGCTTCTAAGCTGTGTTTTAATCAATTAAAACTATCAGGTTCTGAAATCTTTATATCTCCCTCATTTGAAAATCAAATTACACGAAATCAGTTGCATTCTTTCTGAAAACACTTTGTCTACTGAGACAGACTGAGACTTGAGTAATACAATTCTTCTTGGAGACATCTTGCTTGAATTTGGTGATAAAGACCTTGGCAAAGAAGAACATTTAAGTAATCACCTGACTTTGTAGTTTTTCTTCTGTGCTTAAACTTTTTTAGGTGATATTGAATTGTTTTTCTGGTAAGGGTGCGAACTTGGATAGGGTTTCCATGTTGTTCTTGTGATAGGGTGTCACAAGAGGATGAACTATAAAGTCTTGTAGAGTTCAAGACAATAGTTCTTGGGGTTTCTTTCTTGTTTTTAGAGTGCTCGCAAAACTAGAAAGTTTAGAGGATAAGTTTGGCTGGAGTGGCTGAACAATTGGATGTAGCTATGATTATCGTGTGAATAAGTATAAATCTTGTTTTTCTTTTCTCTCTCTATCTTCTATACTTGATAATTGTAAATTTTCTTGTTCTTTTGCAATCAATCATCTTTATACATTAATTATTGTCTGCTGCTTTCTTGTTCAATAAATTTGATAAAGCATTTGATCTTTCTCTTCAAAAATTGGTGATAGTTCAATCCACATACCCCTCTTGATCTCAGTCCTATAATTCTAACAAACTCGGCCCCATTTGAGGTTGGGGCATAGTCAGCTTGTCCTCAACTAGAATGTTGTTCACTCACTCAATGCATACTCAACTCCACCTCGATTTTATGGCAGATGTCTAGTCGGTTTCCTTAAGGCAGATATTGATCGGGATCATTTTTCAGATGACATTGCCAAAGTTATTTTTTCACCAATGTAAGCTAATGTTATTTCTTAGATGATGTTAACTAGTATTTTCTTGGTCCACATTGGCAGTGCGTTTTGACAAGTGTCAAACAATTTTTTTCACTAATGTTATGATGCGATCTAGAGGAGGTCAATATAATTGAGTATTCTTTGTAATTTTTATTATGTTTTTTAATTAGGCTTAATTGTCACAATGGAAGACTAAAAACCACAAGAGAAGGTAAACCATCATTTTCTCATGGTAGGAAATAATGACACATATAGTGGAATTAAAGACAACACTAGTTGGAGTTAATTGCTAATGAACAATAAAGACTACTTAGTGGAAATTAAGGTGGAATTTAGCAGACCTTATTATTATTGTCAAGAGTGACACATAATTTAGCCTATAAAAACGTGTTGTAATGCAATGGGAGATGTATCAATTTTGAAAGAAAATTAAGTTTCTTTTTGAGAACTTTATGGAGTTATGATTAATAAAAACCCAAGTATTGATCTTATAAAAGTAATTTGCAGCAATCAAATTTGCAGAAATCAACCCTAAGACTTATCACTCCCCTTCTTATCTTTCTTGAATGGGACGTCAATATTCATCCCAAACTAAATACCAAAATGGTCCCTCCATTCATTTTCTCATCACATTAATTGGTGTTATTTTCTGTGGATGTCATAGTTGTTTATCAACATCTCATAGTTGACATTAACCAGGAAGATTATCTTCTTGCCAATCTAAGTTAAAGTTTTTCAATTGATGGGGTACTTTTTGTTGACATTGTTAGGATTACTTTTCCAATGACACAAGACAAATTTAGTTCTCAGTCAACATTGGTCAGCATTTTCTCGGCCAATGTTGGCGAGACTGTTTTTCAATTGATGTCAACTAATTTTGTTTAGTTGAATTTTTTGGTATTATTAGTTAATGGATGTCAACAAGAGTTGTTTTCTAATCAATGACACTAGTGTTATTTATTGCCCAAAATCGGTCAGAATTTTTTCTTATGTTGATTGAGGAAACTTTTGCATTATGCTTAAGTAGTACCATTTTCAATCAATAGCAATCAAAAAGATGGTCAACAAATAACTTCAACCAACAAGAACAAAAAGATAACTTTGACCAATGTCACATTTGTGACCAACATTGATAAAAGAACATTTGAATAAAATTTTGTATTTGGTGATAATTAAAATACTCTAATCAAATAAAATTAAAATTAAACAAATGAAGAATGTATTTTAATTTCCTTGAACTTGTGGAATTCTCTATCCTAACACAATGTAAGGAGGAAGGGGAAGGAGGAAAATATGAAGATTTTTTTACCATAAAAGTGATTTGAAGACATCTTCCAAAGCAGCAGTTGTACGAGGTAAAAAATCATCCTGGTTTGTCAAAGTAAAGCATAGAAAATTAGTGCACAGAACTGATAAATTGATAAATAAAAATAATAATGGAATAAATATCCCTGTCGCAAAAACAATTATTATATTAATTCTGTGGAGCACACATTCATCTAATTGTTGAAATTTCTCAAAGCATTCTTTCATCAATCACTATATTTTTTCTGGATGCACATCAATTTTCTTTTTTCTTTTTCTCAAACAAATTCTGCTTAACAAATTGTATGAGTATTCATTCTTAAATTTCAACAGTGCAAATCGTTACTGCTTTAATCATTCCAAATCAGCATATCACATTGACAGAGTATGTTCATCCTAACAAGGAATACAAGCTCATCAATTATCTAGGATATAGTTATACAAATATATCTTCCAAACATGAAATAAATTCGCAACACCAATTCAGGAAAATCATTTACTAATTGTTAGACATGCAAATATAGATGTATTATAAAATCCATCAACACTTAACACCAGAAAGAAATCCAAGTAGACCCTTATGTTATTACATCACTAAGAGAAGCATGTTTACTTCCACCACACTTAACACACTTAAGAGTTGTCAAATCATCTTGTTTTTTCAGTAGATCCTCCCTTTAATAATGTGTACAAAAAAGAATTCAGAGGCTTCACTCACAACCTAAATGAAACGGCAGATTTCATGCATATGATATCTTGATAAAGATTAACAAACAATTTTGTACTTTTAAACAAGACTACAAGAAGTAAATCAGTCAAGTTGTTGTACTAAGTTCATATCAAAAGGAGACTGTACAACCTGGAGTACAACAGAATTGATCACATCTGCATATCTTACAGCCAAGTTGAGAGACATACACCGAGGAGAAGCTATTGCAAAGCATCTGATCTTATTTCTCGGTATACCCAATTTGTCTCGATTATGAACTGCTAGCATTGTCAACAATGCCACCACCCCAGCCCCTAGAGAATGCCCTGTAAATATTAACATATAAGTTGGATTTTCTGCCACTAGCTTCCTAAGAACCTCATATTCTGCATCAAAAACCCATCCAGCTGCCTTCAATAACCCATTATGAACATAACCACCATGAAATTCAGCTTGTCCGAGCTTATTATCAAGCAAAACAACATAATCACTTTCCTTTGCTAAATTGAGTCCACTGACAGCTAGTATGATTTCAGCATGATCATGATCAAGGTATATCATGTATGGTGTAACACGGCCTTGGTTATCGCCGTAGTCCTTCCGCAAGATAACCCAATCAGGATTAATGCCATAACCTCCTTCGGGAGCCCATTGAGGGTTACGAACATCATCTTCGTAGACGGCTAAGATTAGCCGACAGATCCGAGGAACAGGCTCAAATTCTTGTGCAGTAGCCAGCCCCCAATTTTCACTCTCATAGCCTGCACTGTACAGACATTTTTTCCATGCCCAACGAGCACAGGCCAGACAATAAACACACTCAAGGACAGGAAGCCCACACAAAAATGACATCAATGCCTATGTTTTATGCATGTCTATAAAAACTTACACAGCAAAATACTAATTCGTACGCCTAAAAAATATGAAAGTTCACATAAATGACATCAATGGCAAAACAATAGTGCTCACATTCAAAATAAACAAGAAACTAAAACCTATGCCACTAGGGTTTGATCAGACAGTGATCAACAGAATCAACTCTATGTATCATCCCTAAAATGAATACTGAAAGCTTGAGTGAGACTATCACTATGCCTTCATAGATGAACAAAGATGGAAGCTACGGACAAATCTAAGTTAAATTGAAGATGCACATGAATAAACTAAAAATGTGAACTTCATGTTGAATTAGAGTTCATAAACCGTTTTCAAGTATACCCAGTTTGGGATAGTTGGGAAAATCCAACAAATCCAGATTCAGTTTACACAAAGCGTAAACTGAAGAATTGTTTTCGGAGAAAAAATAAAGCATTCGATGGATTTGGTTGGAGTGGAAATTGAAGCAGTGAATGAAGATTAGAGAAACAGATGAAAGGAAACACAGCGAAAGAAAAAGGAAAGAGCGAAAGGATTTAGGTGAGAGTGAGAGTAAGACAAACATACCTGCCACATAGTCAAAACGTTGAAGGGTGGATTTTGAGAATATGCTCACTCGAATCATTCTTTTTCTCATTCTTAAGAAATTTAAGAATGTGTTACGGTGATGAAATTAAGTTAAATTTAACTTCATTGGAGTTGAAAAATAAACCATATATTATAATTTGGAAATCAATTTAAATTTGGGATGAATTTTATTTTTAATAAAAAATATCAAACGTATTAACCTAACGTCTAATAAAAACTGAAAAATAATTAGAGTATTCTAACTATTCAGTAGTCATAAAATTTAAGTGATAAAAATAGTATACTTCAGTATGTTTTCTTTAATAAAAAAAATATGATTATCAATGACTAATATTGGTTTGATTTGTTACAATGCAAATTTTTCATATTTTAAAATTATGATTATCAATGACTAATATTGGTTTGATTTGTCAAAATTATTTATTTATAACATGTAAAAGAAAAATAAGACCAATGTTTGAGAGGGAACATAGTCTTCCGAACTGGAACAATCCTTCTTATGTCACAGAAGAAGAAAAATTGTTCTGATCATAAAAGAATTTAATGAATATGTGGGGCAAAGCATTCAATAAAAATTTATCATATGGTCATATTATTTTATTAATTGATATGATATGACAATACCAATTTCTATTAAATATGCATGTAATATTTTTAAAATAGAGATTAAAGTTTAATCCATAATATTATATAGCTCCATGCAGCACGCGCGTGACGGTTTTGTCTTTGAAAATTAAATATTCGAAAAATTATCTCTCGAATTTTGAATAATAACTTAATCTTTCAAAACCTGTCGTGGTTTTATGATGTTAGCATTCTAGTTAAGATTGATTGAAGTTCCCTTTTACTGAGAAATACTATATTCAAATGGTGAGATGGAACTTATCCTTTGCCATGCATTCTATACTGTATGGGTCGGTTTAGTATCTTAATTGAACAGTGATGTGAGATTATTTTGAAGAAGATTTCTATATATGTCATTAAACATTTGGTCATTGGTTATATGAGATTATTTTAAAGAACAATTTTAGAAATGTGATCAAATAATTAAACATTGATCGTGTGAGATTACTTCGAATTTTAGAGATGCGATCAGTAGTCAATCGACCGTATTGAGTGGCCCTTTTTAGTGTCCTCAATTGGATTGTCTACAGGACTTCACCCTAGTCTTTTATACAGATTAGGTGTTGCGTTGTTTGACCCATCGTGTCGAATGACGTTAATGTTAATCTCCTATTAGTGTAATCAAATCAGACATCAGGATTAAAAGAGATTGGACCGTAATTAGACCAACCCTAATTACATACCCATGAGAAAATTTATAAATATAAGTCAAAGGTATGGTTTTTGAAACTTTTGTTTTACACTAATTACAACATTTATTGCATTAATCGATTGATCAATCGTTAACTCTAACATCGGAGCACCTTTGACAGGTACACATAGATCGGTTGACGAACAAGACCACCAAACGGATAACAGGAATGGAGCTTTGGAGAACATGGAAATTTTTAAGTGGACATGGGATTCTTATACCCGAAACATTTTGGCACCCACCGTAAGGCGATGATCATTCTACTTAAACTTATATGGTGACCACAAGAAACATGACAAGTAACACTGTTATGAACCTAAATGAGAATGGTGAACCAGTGAATTCAGAGGACTGTGAGATAGATAACCCAATTACACATGTCAAGCCCAAACGTAATAGAGCCAGGCCCAAGTATCTAGAAGACTATGCTACTGATTAGTGGGGAGGAGGTGCACGTGAGTTGGGGTGCAGGGTATTATTTCTCTTGGGTTGTTAGGATATATGCTAGATTTGTTTTCTGAGCAATGGTGACGTGCCTGATGCCGTTAGACCATTTCCTTGCTATTTGTATGTGAATATTGCATTGAATAAAGGAAGTGAAGAATATTGCAGTTATTTTATCTTTTATCTTCTTGGAGGTAGCCTTCCCTCGAAGAAGGTCTTACATTCTGGTGCTTTCATTGAGAGTTCTTTTTTAGCGACCATGACAGGATCATCAAAAAATCAGGATAAGCTCGAAGCAACTATGAACCAGCTGTTGGCGAATCAACGAATCTTTCAGGAGGAAATGAGCAATCGCATGACTAATCTCAAAGCACAGGTTCTCTCTCGTCACAACAACGGACCGGAATCCTCTAACAACAGGATTCTTCCGTTTTCCCGCACCACAGTAAAGCTAGACATTCCGCGTTTTGATGGATCTAATCCGTTGGGCTGGATTTTTCAAATTACACAATATTTTGACTTACACAACATACCGGAAGAGCAACGACTTCAAATAGCTTCATTTTCCATGGAAGGAGAGGCTCTCAATTGGTTTCAATGGATGCATGCTAATAATCAATTGACCTCATAGGCAACTTTCATCCATTGTCTAGAAATCAGGTTTGCGCCGTCGCACTATGAGGATCCTAAAGGGGCCCTTTTCAAGCTATGCCAAACAACCACCGTGAGAGAATATCAGGCTCAGTTTGAATCCCTTGCCAATAGAATTGTGGGATTACCTCCTCCATTCTTTTTGAGTTGTTTTGTTTCGGGGTTAAAACCCGAGATTAGAAGAGAGGTGCAGGCTTTCCAACCCATTTCATTGTCACAAGCTATTAGCCTAGCCAAGTTGCAGGAGGACAAATTTGTAGATATTGCAACCTCTATTCGTTCCCAGCGTTTCACACCAATAGCCCAAAGATCAGTAGTAAACACTGATTTTCCTTCATCAAAACCAGTATCCATCCCAAACAGTTCCTTTCCTCCTAAATCGAGCCCAAACACAAACAATCATCCTATAAAACGACTATCGACCGCTGAACTACAAAATAGAAGAGAGAAGTGTTTATGCTACTATTGTGATGACAAGTACAAACCTGGACACAAATGTAAGAAGCAATTTTTGTTATTGATTGCTGAATCGGAAGATGCAGAGGGGGATTTGACCCGTTTATTGCAGGCTGAAACCCAAGATCAAACCGACCCACCCGATCCACTAGATAATGTTGCAGCCCAAATTAGTTTCAATGCCTTATTGGGCCATTCCATTCCGCGGACACTGAGAGTTTTGGGCCACATCCAGTCCTCATCCATTGCGGTTTTGGTGGACAGTGGCAGCACTCATAATTTCATACAAGATCGAAAGGCTAAGTTCTTAGGTCTTCAAGCGATTCCAGCACAAGGGTTCCATGTCCTTGTTGGCAACGGTGAAGAGCTTTCTTGTAAATATGTGTGCAAGCAAGTTCCCTTGCATCTAGAGACACACAAATTTCTAGTTGACCTATTTGTTTTGCCATTAAGTGGAGCAGAGCTGGTATTGGGAGTTCAATGGCTTACTACCTTGGGGTCGGTACTTACAGACTATGAAAAACTGACAATGAAGTTTATTAAGGATGGCGAAATGGTGCAGTTGGAAGGCCAAACTCGCGAAGCTCCGCAAGAGGCTTCCTCGCATCAATTGAGACGCTTGATGGTCACCGATGGAATTGCGGAAATGTTCCAATTACAATTGATACCTTCTCCCATGGAGCAACCTTGTCCTCAAGTCATACCCGATATTTGCGATCTACTTGGCAAATACCTTCAATTGTTTGCTGAACCACATGGTCTTCCCCCTATTCGTGAGACTGATCATCATATTCCACTCCTTGAAGGGTCCAATCCAATAAATGTTAGACCGTATCGGTACCCTTATTTTCAGAAGCATGAGATAGAAAGACAAATCAAAGATATGATGAATGAAGGCCTTATTCAGAGAAGTACTAGCGTTTTCTCTTCTCCGGTATTATTAGTACGCAAAAAAGATGGAACATGGTGGTTTTGCGTTGATTATAGAGCCCTAAATGCCATCACGGTAAAAGATCGTTTACCAATCCCTTCAATAGATGAGTTGATTGATGAATTACATGGAACTCAATGGTTTTCCAAGTTGGATTTGAGATCCGGTTACCACCAAATCCGCATGAGCCCAGTTGATATACCAAAAACTGCTTTCCGAACTCACGAAGGGCATTATGAATTCTTGGTCATGCCCTTCGACTTGTGCAACGCCCCTGCTTCATTTCAGTCCACAATGAATATGTTGTTCCAACCACATTTGAGAAGATTTGTTATAGTCTTCTTTGACGACATATTGATCTACAGTAAATCCCTGGAGGAGCATCTTTCACATTTGGATATTGTTTTCCAATGTCTGATTTCCAATCAATTCTTTCTCAAGAAGTCCAAGTTTTTTTTTTGGACAGGATTCCATCAATTATCTTGTGCACATCATTTCTAGGCATGGGGTGGGACCAGATCTAGAGAAAATAAGTGCAATGCAAGGTTGGCCGACACTTTCTTCATTGAAGCAGTTGCGGGGTTTCCTCGGGTTGACTGGTTTTTACCGCAAGTTTATTCGTCATTATGCCTCTATTGTTGCTCCTCTGACAAATCTGCTCAAGAAATATGCCTTTGTTTGGTCTAACGAGGCTCAATTAGCTTTTGACGAATTGAAGACTGTTATGTCTCAAGCTCCGATGTTAACCCTTCCAAATTTTCAGGAAGACTTTGTTTTGGAAACCGATGCATCAGGACAAGGTATGGGTGCAGTGTTATTGCAAAAGGGTCATCCCATTTGTTATTTTAGTAAGAAGTTTTGCCCAAAACTTTTATCAGCTTCAACCTATGTCAGAGAATTACATGCTATAACGGCGGTAGTAAAAAATGGAGGACATATTTGGTGGGCAGAAAATTCACCATTCACACAGATCAACGAAGTCTCCGTGAACTCATGACTCGAGTGGTGCAAACACCTTAACAACAATATTATTTATCCAAGTTGATGGATTTTTCATATGAGATTGTGTATAAACCTGGAGCTGCAAATTGTGTGGCAGACACCCTAAGTAGAATGCATGAAGATGAACCGCAATTACTAGGACTTACAGTATCCCGATGTGACCTTGTGTCCAAAATACAAGCTGAGTATTCCTCCAACCCTATCTTAAAAGACCAGTATCAAGCGATCCTTCGCTGCCCAACTCAACATCCGGAGTACAAGATCATCCAATGATTCTTATTTTACAAAGGCAGAATTTTCATCGCAGCCAACTCTCCTCTTAAGCAAGTGTTGCTCGAAGAATTCCATTCTACACCTATGGCGGGTCATGCGGGAGTCCACTAGACTTATGGGAGACTTAGTGAAAACTTTTATTGGATGGGCATGAAACACGATGTCACAGAATACGTAAAGAAATGTATTACGTGTCAACAAATAAAGTCACCCTCACAATTGCCTTATGGGTTGTTGCAACCCCTACCCCTACCCACGGCAGTATGGGAGGACATCTCTCTGGACTTTATCACAGGGCTCCCTTCTTTCCAAAACTACACTGTTATCTTGGTTGTAGTTGACCGTTTCTCTAAGGCTGCCCACTTTGGAATGCTTCCCACCGCCTTCACTGCAATTGTAGTTGCGGAACTATTTGCTGTTCTGGTGTGCAAACTTCATGGAATGCCTAAGAGTATCGTATCAGATCGTGACCCCATCTTCATGAGCAAATTTTGGCAAGAACTTTTTCGGCTCAGCGACACTAAATTATGGATCTCCACGGCTTATCATCCTCAAAGTGATGGTCAAACAGAGGCCATGAATAAGGTTTTGCAACAATACCTTCGAGCTTTTGTTCATGATCGACCCAAGCAATGGGGAAAATACTTACACTGGGAAGAATGACACTACTACATCGCCAAACATAGTTCCACCGATATGACTCCCTTTGAAGTGGTCTATAACAAACCTGCACCAACTTTACCTTAATATATTGCGGGAACCAGTCAAAATGAAGTTGTGGACACAGAAATGTCCAACCGTGAAATGCTCCTAGCAAAGTTGCGTTCTAAACTACGTAAAGCTCAAGATTCAATGAAGCTCTATGCTGATAAGAAGCGCCTCCAACACTCTTTTAAGGTGGGTGACCAAGTATTTGTTAAATTAAGGCCTTATTGACAGGTATCAGTGGAAGGTTCGCGAATTCAAAAGTTGGCAAAACGTTATTATGGCCATTTTACTGTTACTAGACAAATAGGTGAAGTGGCTTTCGAGCTAGCCTTACCCCCGGAATCCAAAATTCATCCAATATTTCATGTTTCCAAACTGAAACCATGTCATGGAGATGTTACAGAGCCTAGTCTCTCATTACCGGAAGAGGCGCATAATAACCAGCCCAAGATTCATCCATTAGCAATTTTGGATTGGCGTAAGGTAGAAGGTTCCGGCAACACTCAAACTTTAATTCAATGGCAAAGATTGTATCCAGAAGACTCAACTTGGGAGTCTATTCAGGAATTGCTCGCCGAGTTCCCTAGTTTACACCTTGAGGACAAGGTAATTGTGGAAGGGGAACGGGATGTTATGAACCTAAATGAGAATGGTGAACCAGTGAATTCAGAGGACTGTGAGATAGACAACCCAATTACACATGTCAAGCCTAAACGTAATAGAGCCAGACCCAAGTATCTAGAAGACTATGCTACTGATTAGTGGGGAGGAGGTGCACGTGAGTTGGGGTGCAGGGTATTATTTCTCTTGGGTTGTTAGGATATATGCTAGATTTTTTTTCTAAGCAATGGTGACATGTCTGATGCCGTTAGACCATTTCCTTGCTATTTGTATGTGAATATTGCATTGAATAAAGGAAGTGAAGAATATTGTAGTTATTTTGTCTTTTATCTTCTTGGAGGTAGCCTTCCCTCGAAGAAGGTCTTAAAAACACACATGAGGAGGACGCTTTAGACGATCACGTTGACACAAGGGAAATGTTGTGGAGGATTCAAAGACACATGGATGAGATGCAGAGGAAATATGAGGAAGAGCTCAAGGCTTTGAGAAATAAGTATGACACCATTAGACAACAGAGATCTGGTAAGGATCTTGTACCATCAACCCCGAACCTCCTAGGCTCGTTCAAGCAGCCAGAGCAACCTAGGAAGAGGAACCTCGACCTTCACGAGCGAAACCGAACGGGCAAACTCGGAAGGAGCTAACTCACATTGTTTAAAAGATTACAGGAGTCTGCAGGGGCTTCAACCCGTCTGGTGCGACGATCAACACTGAAGGAATGTTCCCGTTCACGTCTGAAATCCTAGAAAACCCTTTGCTCGAACGATGGAAGATGACGAACTTCGAGAAGTATGATCGAACAATCGATCCTGACCACCACTTGCAGGACAAATTCAATTTTCATTCCTTCTTCTCAACCTCTCTCAGAAGCATTCTTGTTAGCTCCAATTGGTTTCTACTATTGACCATTGATTTGCTGGATGTGTGCTTCCGCTTCGCCCCAAGTCTCAACGTAGTCATTTTGCCTCTCTATCTGAAGCTTCAACGAATCCATAACTTCTCCTTGTGCAACCGATGTTGACCTTGCAGGTAGTATATCTCGTAGAGCTTTAGTTTTCCATCACTCGCCTCGTGCACCGCCACTGCCTCTCGTCAGATTGATTGCATCTCCGGTGTGTGTTTGTTTCATCTCCCTTTTCACTTGTTTGGATAATTGTCTGTGATGGTTTTTTCCCATTTCACATGTTTGTATAATTCTCTTTGATGGTTTTGTTTGCTTGTTTGATCATTCCTTTTGGAAACAACGATTGAAGGGTGGGTTCCACACTTTCTCATATGCATGCATATTGGTTGATGAAATGTTAATGTTGGGTTTTGTTTGTGATTGGTTGGAAATGGTTTTGCAACCTTTGATTTGAATACTTAGACAATAAGTTGTTAAAAGAACTCCTTGAGGCGTCTGATGGAACAGGCAACAACTCCAATTAAATTAGAGTGGTCATGATTTAGGTGCATTTTTTTTTCCTTTTGGTTTTCTTTATGTTTCTAAAGTCAAAGCTTTTTGAAACCTGAGAGAATTAAGTTGTCATTACATGTTCTCTTGAAATGGGCGTTTCCTTGATGACTTTTAATACTGATATGAGGGTATATATAAATAACACTCATTTCTTTCTTTTTCTCTTTTATAAAAAAGTTTAAACCAAAATTTAGTCAAAAAAAGTGGAGCATTGCGTTAAGCTTGGGTGTTATAGAATAATAATTATTTGAAAGTTATTAGGGTTTAATTAATAGTTTATGAATAACTTCACATATGGTTGAAGCAATCTAACAATGTAGCCCCATACTTAGGGTTCCGCTCATTAACAGATATGAGGTCATGGTCAACTACCTGCGAGCAGATGGAAATGTCTCTCCGGTTGGCTCATGGGGATGCTCATGGGTGTTGTGTGACTAGGTAATTTTTCATCACCCACTTCTTCTTTTGACCTTTCATGGGTGCAGGCAATACGAGGAAAATACTTGCAACCAGTTGGCTATTGCAACTTCATGCATTTGAAGAGAATTAACAGGTAGAACTATGGTTTTGGTGTTTAGTTTTTTTTTCTTGAAGATGGTGGTGTTTGTTGGATACTTGTGTTTAGAGGAGCCTTCACAAATTCGGATGTCACTTTATTTTGAAACCACATTAGTAGAAAAACTAAGTATAAAAGTCCAATTCAAAAGCTATTAAAGTCGCTTCAGCCCAAAACTAATTATAGACTCGATCATGAACATTGAATTAAACATGCAAACTTTTGCCTATAATCATGGTAGCGAATATTTCAATGTGATACTGGATTTAGTTTGAATTCAACCATGCTATAAAATTTACAACTTAAATTTTTGTGATTTACTTTGTGTACAGGGATTTGAGACACCAATTATTGGAAAGCACCATATAAGGCATGTAGTCCAATTAGATATGGCGACAATGAGGAAAGACGTGCCATAATTAAGCAGTGGAACATGGAGAAGGAAGAACAGGATCTTGGAAACAAGACTAAAGCTGAGAACATCGATAATGGTAACTATTAGATATATTCTTAAATATATTAGATATCTTAAATTTTTTATCTTTATTTTCTATCTTTAGTTTCTTTGTTATTATTATTTATCTTGTATATTGGGCTTAGCCCATGTCTCCTTAATTAAAAATACATTACCCTACTATGTGTAGTTTTACAGAAGAGGGAGATTAATCTCAAACCTATTTTAACTATATTTAATATGGTATCGAGATCCTAAGGTTCTTTTAGAAAAAAAATTTACGCCTCTACCACTGCACCTGTCATTGCCGCCGTCGAAGTTGTCGCTACCGTCATCGTCGCTGGAGCACCAGTTTCAATCGGCGACCACACGATTTTGATCGTCTTGTCCAGGCGGCCATCGTGCCGTCAACGACACCTTCGTCGGATCTCCCACACACCCTCACGCGCTTTTGTAACGTCTCATATCTGCCACCGTTTCCATCGTGCGTGGCAGCACATCCAACCTCTTCTCCAGCTTCGATCACCGTCGATATGCACTTCCCCATTGATAAGTTAGATGACAAGAATTATGCGACTTGGGCATTCGACATTAAACGTTGGCTTGAAAGTCAGGGGTATCTTGATCATCTTACTCTCAAAGTGACTGATATTGCTACTTGTGAACACCAAGAACACGAAGACAAACCCAAACACGAGTAGAAATTGGGTTGTTTTGGGCAAACATGAATAGAAACTGGGTTCTTTTGGATTTAAAGAAAAAACCCTCTAGACTAGCCACCTCGGTTGCAGACTCATGAGTTCAACCGAGTTCACATAGCGAGTCTACCAAGTTTGTTCCAAAGGCGAGTTTGCTTCCGAGTCAACTCGCTAGGATGAGTGGAAATGTAAATTTGGACGAGTTAACAAGTTAACTCGCGAGTTTGATAGCCATGGTACTAGTTGAGGAAATTCCTTTCCAAACACACCACCGCCTTCCCACCATTGATATAGGGCTGATGGCTCTTGAATGTTGAAAGGGATGAAGAAGATGAAACCCTTGTAGTTATTTTTGAAGAAGAAAAGAGTAAGGGAATGTTGCCAGTGATGATAACCCTAGTTGGCAGAGGGTCGCGGTGTCAAAGTCGTTCAGAGTGGGAGGGAAGGGAATAAGTGGTCTCTAGGTCGAATTGGGGGAAGAATCTCGTGGTCTCTCGCTGTCCATGGAAGTGGATGAAGAATGGGATAAAAAAATAAACGTAACATGCTGACAGGTTGATGCAAGCTGACGGGTTAAAATACATGACCCAACCCACCATTTTTTGGTCAGGTTGATAAATTGGCTTGTCGGACTCGACCTGATTAGACACCCTTAAAGCTCAAGCTCTTGGTCTGGGCGAATTAAATGTTGGTTGATTTAGTTGTTTTCCAATACTAGGATGAGCAGTAGAGGATACAAACATCTCGGTAGATATGTGAATGACAATGGTGATTACGGTTGATGTAGAAATAGTTTAAGGGTCGACTTGACCTCAGAAAGAACAACATAATTTTTTATTTTCTTAAAATCAAGGCTTAAATATACATTTGATCCCATTTTCGTTGTGTTTGTTCAATTTGGTCCTCATTTTTGTCAATTTTTTGTCAATTTGGTACTTTTTATTAACGGTGTTTAAATAGTTAACATTTTTAACATTGCATGCCATGTGTTAGCTCTTGATTTTTTTGATGTTTTTTTGAATTTTTTTAATTTTAAAAAAATTGTCCATGTGTCAAGTCACAATTGTGCCACATGTTAATGCTAGCGCCACATGTGAGTTTGTAGTCGTGTTATTTCTGTTTGTTCAATTTAGTTTTTATATTCATTATTTTTGTCCAATTCAGTCTATATATTTATTATTTTTGTTCAATCCTAATTCTTGTTAAAATGGAGCAATTTTGTTCCTGACCATAGCTAAAACATTTAATATTTTTATTGTGTTTTACATATTAAAATCTAAAATGTTTTATATTTAAATGTTAATTTTAGAAATATTAATATACTTTTCTAAAATATTTCTATTGTAATATTTTTAAATGCATGTGTTAGTCCTAAATGATAATAACATACTTATATTAATTTACTTTACATAGTATCTAATTAAACATATTTACGTATGTTTACATAATAATAATAAGCTAGTTCTTATTTACTCAAATTATGAAATTAAAATATTAAGACAGTTAATACGGTTGTTATGGCCAACGTTACATCTTAATTTCAACTCCAACGTTTCATCTTATAAAAGGATTATGTAACTAATACTAATAGTAGACTATATTTTGGAGACGTTGAAATAAAAAGTACCGTATATAAATTTTTAGGTTTTAAGAATTTATGTATATATACAGTCTTAATATTAAATATTATATATATATATATATATATATATATATATATATTTCAATTAAATAATGATATATAAATTATATTTTTTTTTATTTTTTATTCACGTCTATGATCTTTACAGTCAATAAATAAATTCAAACTTATCGCTAAAAGACTTCAACGAGGTAAATAAATATCATTTATATCGGTGCAAATTTGCTTTTAGTATTAGAAGTTCTTAATAATTATTATTTAGAAATAATATATATTGATCTAATTTAATAAATGGGTTAAATATGTTTTTGGTCCCTCAAGTTTCAGCGAAATTTGGAATTAGTCCCTCATCAAAATTTTTGATCAATTTAGTCTTTCATTTTTTAAAATGCATGAATTTAGTCCTTTTAACCAAATTTTGTTAAGTTGATCTGACGTTTCAAGCGCATTTTATGATAGTATTTAAATTATTTACACTGTTTGACACATTTTTGCTTCAATGTTAACTTAAATACTATCATGAAATATGCTTGAAACATCATATAAACTTAACAAAATTTGGTTAAAATGATTAAATTCACGCATTTTGAAAGATGAAGGACTAAATTGGTATAAAGTTTTGATGAGGGACTAATTCCAAAATTCACTGAAACTTGAGGGACCAAAAACATATTTAACCCTTAATAAATTTTAATGCCTGCGATGTCAAGCACACAAAATGTCTTCTGGTAATGGTCACAGTTTCATGTAAAGAATGTGATAGAAAATGTGTAATGTGTCAATTAGGACAGAAAAACACCACAAATCATTTTTGTAATCCTACCAACCATATCATGAAATTCAAACTGAAATCCCATATTGAACACAGGATTATATCTCAGTATTATTGATTTTGTATAAAGTAAAATTAGGGGTAGGTTAAGCATTATTTTAATATAAAAAAATTAAATAAAAATAGGGTAATTTTGTTATTTTAATTATCTTTATTATAGTGTAGAAGAATAATGACGTCATTTAAAGAAGTGATTTTTTATTTTTTTTGTTTATTTGAAATTTTTTTAAAGTGTAATTTTGTCGATGAGTGGTAATTTGTTTTTATGGAGAAATAATTTGTTTTTATGGAGAGACGCACTACCCCACGACGTAATTTGTGTAATCTAAGAATTGTGAAGTGAGAAAAGAACAAGCATCCTCTGAATCGTGTAAGAAAGAGGGACAAGAGGATTCGTGATTAAGTTATTTGATTAAGTTCGTTCTTTGTTAAGTTCTTTGACGGTGGTGGAAAAAAAATTGTCGAAGTGAGAAGAAAATCAGGACCTTCTAAATGGTGTAAGAAAGATGATAAGAAAAATGATAAGAGGATTCGTGATTAAGTTCTTTAATTAAGTTCTTTAGGGTGGTGGAAAACAAATTGTTGGAGGTGGCAGTAGAAGCCGTGAAACCGCAAGAAAGAAAAAGAAAATCAAAGAAAAAAAAACAGTAAAGCAAATTATTATTTAATAATTTATTTTGTTAATAAATTAAATTTAAAAAAATATATAAAGTTAGATATTTATTCTTTTAAATAAAAAGAAAGTTAAAGTTAATAATAAATATTTGATCGAATAATATGGCTAGATTAATCATTATATACATATGAACTTAGGTATATTTAGAAAATAATTTTATATGTATTAAACTTATATGTACATGGTTGATTTAGAATTCTTGTAAGTGGTTTAATATTCAATTCAACCAAATAAATTAATGTTAAATTGTATTTTGAATATTGATCTTGAGCTAAAAACATTTAAATGAATTGAGTTAAAAAATATTTGGATTTCGTTAATGATAGTTAAGAACATAAATAATTTTAAAAAGTTTATCTACTTGATATCTTCTAGACGTAAAAAAGGATGTGTTACTGAATATCTTGTTGCAGATGCCTCAAGTCATAGTTGATTTCTTCATTAGTCATTTTCTTTACTTTCTTATCTCACAACCGTACAAGTTTGTTTTGAAGAGCATTCCTTTGCTATCTTATTTATTTCTATTTGTATCTTTTTCTTCTTCTTTGTAATTTACCTGTAATACTTTTACATAAAGATGAAGGTTTTTTACTTTAGCTGATTTGTTTAAGAAATTATGAAAACGGTTTAATATTTTTAAAACTTTTAAAATTGGACAATTCCTTGTAAGAGAAGATGTTGGGTTAATCTTAAATGATTTCTTAAGATTTAATTTAAAATCTATCGACATGGAACTATTTATTTGATTTTAGGTTTAAATAAATATTTAGTCTTTATTAACGATTTTCTTTTTGTCATTTTTTAATTTGGTTATTTTTATTAACGATATTTAAATAATTAATGTTTTTAAACAGAGCATGTCACACGTCAGTTATAGTTTTGCTTTTTTTTAAGTTATTCACGTGTCAAGTTATTATTGTGTCACATGCCATTACTACGTATGTCAAGAAGTCGTAATTGTGTTATTTAATTTTGTTCAATTTAGTTTCTATATTTATATTTTATTCCAATTCAGTCTCTATATTCGTTATTTTTATTCAACTAAATCCCTTAAAATGGAGTAATTTTGTCTTTTCCAATTTGAGACAAAATCTAAAACATTTAATGTATTTTAGATATTAAAATTTAAAATGTTTTGTATTTAAATGTTAATTTTAGAAATATTAGTATACTTTTCTAAAATATTTCTATTGTAATATTTTTAAATGTCAACTTTGAAAGTAAGTATTTTAGAATATAATTATTAGAAGAAAAAAAATTTAATAATTATATTCTAATAATATTTTAAATAATTGTATTCTATTTAACAATCAAATATAAGATTTATGGCATATGGTACATATGATACAATTGTAACTTGCCATGTGGATAATTTTTTTAAAATTTAAAAAATTTTAAAAAAATTAAAAAAAAATTAAAAAATCAAGAGCTAACATGTGGTATATATTATTCAAAAACATTAACTATTTAGACACCATTAGAAAAAAGGACCAAATTGACGAAAATGATGACCTAATTGAATGCAAAATGAAGATGAGGACCCAATTGAACAAGCATAACGAAATATGACCAAATGTATATTTAAGCCTTGATGTTAAGAAAATAAAAAATCATGTTGTTCTTACCGAGGCCAACTCGACCCTCAACACGTCACAACTGTTTCTATATCAACTATAATCACCATTGCCATTCACATATCTACTGAGATGGTTGTTTCCTCTACTACTCATCCTGGTATTGAAAAACAACTGAATCAACCCGCATCCAATTCGCCTAGACCAAAAGCTTTAAGGGTGTCTAATCAGGTCGAGTCTGATGAGCCGACTTGTCAACTTGACTGAAAAATGGTGGGTTGGGTCATGTATTTTAACCTGTTAGCCTACATCAACACATAAGCTTGTTACGTTTATTTATCTTTTATCCCTTTCTTTATCCACTTCACTAGGTAGCGAGAGACCACGAGATTCGTTGCCCACTTCTTCCTTTCCGTCCCACTCTGAATGGCTCTGACATCGCGACCCTTTGCCGACCTGGGTTGTCGTCATTGGTAGCATTCCATTACCTTATTCTTCTTCAAAAGCATCTACAAGGGTTTCATCTTCTTCATCCCTTTCAACATTCAAGAGTCATCAGCCCTAGACTAATGGTGGGAAGGTGGTGGTGTGTTTGGAAGGGAAGGTGCTCAACTAGCATTATGGTTATCAAACTCATGAGTTAACTCGTTAACTCGTCCAAATTTATGTTTCCACTCATCCTAGGCAAGTTGTCTCGGAAGCAAACTAGCTTTTGGAGCAAATTCGGTAGACTCATTGTGTGAACTCGATTGAACTCATGAGTCCAAAACAACCTAGTTTCTATTCATGTTTACCTAAAACAACCCAGTTTCTACTCGTGTTTGGGTTCGTCATCGTGTTCTTGGTGTTCACAAGTAGTAATATCAGTCACTTTGAGACTAAGATGATCAAGATACTCTTGAATTTCAAGCCAAAGTTTAACATCGAACACCCAAGTCGCATAATTCTTGACGTTGACATTGCAGAGTAGAGGTTGGATGCACCGCCACATGCGACGAAAACGCTAGCAGATCTCAGACGTTGTGGAGGCACGTGAGGGCACATGGGAGATCCGAGGTAGGTGTCGTTGACGACACGGTGGACGCCTGGACAAGACTATCAAAACCGTGTGATCGCTGGTCAAAACTACATACAGTAGGATAATGTATTTATAATTAAGGAAACATGGGCTAAGTCCAATATACAAGATAAAGAATAATAACAAAAAAAGTAAAAAATTTAAGATATCTAATATATTTAAAACTATTTCTAATAGTTACCATCATTGATGTTCTCAACTTTAGTCTTGTTTCAGGTATACATCTTTACTAAGTATGATGTATTCCTAAAATAAAACACATTGTTTATAAAATAAATATTTAATTATAATTTTAATCCTTATTTTACAAAATTCACAACTTTTATTTTTCCCACAACTTTTGTATTTTATTCTTTTACTCCAGTCTAATATCTTAATTTCTATAATAAAAAATAGTTAACAACTATTTTCTTTTGTATAACTTTGTCATAAATAGTTTGGATATGTAGCACAAGTTGTTTAAAGAAGTCATCATCTTTAATCCTGGTACAAAGTATTTCACATATAATATATATGTTTTTGTTTTCCTGTTATAACGGTGGTTCAAAGAATTAAATTTATAAAAAATTAATAATAATTAAAATTAAGGGATTACAATTATAAAAAGTTATAGAATAAAATTGTGGATTTATAAAATATAGGAATCAAATTTTTGAAAAAGAAAAAAGAACAGAAAGGGACAAATAGTGCACCTATCAACACGTGATAGAATTAATGCGGGACAAATTGCCACGACTTTTGGATTTGGATATTGAAAACAGTGAGAAAAAAAAAGAAAAGAAAGAAAGAATAAAATTCTTGGGTCAGTGGATATCTGATGTGGGCCACCACGCCGTAAACTCATGCATCCGCCGACCACTTTTCCACGTTGACGCAGATATTCAACGCTCTGTTGGCACTTCAATTTCACCACGCCCATCGGTGCAATGCTATTGGCTGAAATCCCACACATCCATGATTAAGCCCGCACGGCAGCATACCGGATCCCACACCGACCTCTGCACTATATATACCGAGCACAATTTGTCATTGTACACCCATCCACGTGCTAAACGCTCAAGTCGAATAAATATAATTGAAAATTTCAATCTCTCCGTCAAAAAATGGAGACCGAGAGAGGTGAGTTCGAATGAGAATTCATAAAATGTTTTTTCTTATTCTTATTATTATTATTATTATTTTTTTTTCTCTGAGCAATCAAAACAATGAAGATGATGACGATTTTCGGGGCTGATTTTTTTGGTTCGGTTTGAGTTTGACGCTTTTGGATTTTTTTCTTATTTTTATTTGCAGCGTTTGAGTTTCTAGGACGCGTTCCTCTTCTGCAGAGACTTCCGAGCTCGTCTGTGAGGAAGATATCTGAACTTGTGGATGTCAAAAGCTGCGGTAATTTTTCTGTTTTCTCAAGGATGCATTAGTGTTTGTAAATTGCTGCTGCACAGTAATCATATTGTCAGTAGTGATACATGAAAATGCAGTAAACTGGCTAGGTAATTTCCTAATTGATAGTGATTGCGGAAACCTACAAAGCTGCAATGCAGCATAATTGTACTTGTGGACACTGATTTAAGACCGTGAAATTCCAATTTGTGCCGTCAATTATCTTAAAATATGGTCGGAGAATACTTCTTAAATTTTTTGTCAGGATGTTATTCCGTTCATCTTATGGAGTTAGTGAAGTCTTTACTTTTCTTAGAAAAAATTATGGTACTTCATATTCACTATTTGTAAACATTGATTGGAAGATGCATTGATTAATATTTTCAATTTTTGATTGATGGATTCTTGTGTAGAACCGGGAGAGTATGTTGTTCGTGAGGGTGAACATGGAGATGGCGTGTACTTCATATTGGATGGAGAGGTATGCTTATATATTTGTGTTATTAGATGTCAGAGAAGCAAAATCTCAGGTTTTATTGGGTTGCCTTGGATTTCTGTAGGCCAGTTTTGATAGGACTCTGCCCCAGTCATGAGGCAAATATGATAATGGCAAAGAGAGTGTTAAATTGTCTATTGCTCTTCTCTCCAACTGATTTTTTCGTATTTTCTTGAAATGTTTATTAAAGATCCCAAGTTAAATTTGTTGTATCCCCTTAATTGTCTGTTTCACTCTTCAACTATGTGCAAATCTTTAAAAACAGGTTACATAATGAAAACAAGGTGGCAATTTTATAATTTTAAGATCAAATTCATGACCAAGGGCACAGAGGCTTAGATACCATGTCATGAACTTTACTACCATAATAGCTTAAATTTATAAGTGAAACTGCATAAATGGCTCTTTATATTTACCAGTAGCATTTCATTTAACAAATTTATGCCGAAAATCCTGTTGTATTGCTTGTAGGCTGAGGTTGTAGGATCCGTAAGTGCCAATGATGAAAATCGGCCCGAGTTCCAGTTGAAAAGATATGACTACTTTGGTTATGGTAGAAAACTTAATTCTTATATCTCAGATTGCACTTCATTATATCAAATTGCACTTTATTATATAAGTATTTTCCTTTCATCCCATAGGCTACATACTTGTCACTTGTCTGGCAGCTCTGGCATTATTTGGTTAACCATAATTACTTTCTTCAGCTGCGCTATAAAGTATATAAGTTAAACCCTTAATTACACTCATTCAAGTTTAAAACTTTATAAAGTATTGATTTTTTTGAGACATATGGTTTAAGTTAGCAGGAAAATGATTGACTAGTTTTTGGTTGTTATTATTTCTCCAGTCCTTCATTCTCTGTAATATTATCTCATGATACCACAGTTTTGTAGAACTTTGCCAGTGTCACTGCTATGTTTCGTATCCATTAACCTTTCTCTTTGGGTTAGTTGGATATTCATTTGCTAATTACAGTTATTGTCCTGTTCAAGATTCTTGTACATAAGCTTTTACTTTTGTTTTGAGTTATTTTCTGCAATTAGAGACATGAGAATGGTGTGAACTTGCTAATTTCAGGTTTGTCAAACACAGTTCACCAGGCAGGTGTTGTTGCTTTGTCTAAGGTACCCTTTTAGTTTCTTGCCCACTGCTTTCCAATGTCAAAACATCAGTTTGAGCGTACAGGCAATCGCCTGAGATCACTTAAATGAAATAAATTATTCACTCCTGCAGTGACATTTTTTGTTTGATGTGGCAGCTGACATGCTTAGTGCTTCCCCACGAGCACTCAACCCTGCTGCAGCCAAAATCTATCTGGAGAGCAGAAAATTGCGCTGAGACATGCTCACATGTGGAGAATATATTGCATGTGGAACCCATGGAGGTGCTCTCAATGTATATCATTAATTTGATTATTGATTACTTCTTGTTGAAGTGTTTACATAGTGAGGATTTTATAGAGTGATTATTTTATTTGTGCAAGAAAAATAATTGTATGTGTAACTGCCTGCATAGTACTCATTTTGAAGATCTTTTCACAACTAGTCTATGCATGACCTTCAGAAAAGACATGCTACCATGCATACAGGTGAAAGATAAAAAATAAAAAAGAAAAGTAGGGAAAGGAAAGATGGTTCAGTAATTTAAATATAGTTGAATATGGATAGAAGCTTGATTGCTATTGGAAAAGGGTAGGAAAAAATAGACTGATGTGGATATCCTAGTTCTCTATGATGGTAAATTTTGTTCATATTTATGATCTATCTTTTATGTAGTAATACCCTGGAATTAAGCCCTAAAGTATTTAGTTATTCTCTTTGGAAGGTAGATATCTTCCGAGGAATTACCCTTCCAGATGCTCCAAGATTTGGAAAGGTGTTTGGGGGGCAGATGATTGGACAGGTATGATTATCGGTCATAATTAAGGCATGATATTCATGTCAGTGGTGCCATCTTTGATACATATATTGATTACTGAAATATTTAATGCGCAGGCACTGGCCGCAGCATCAAAATCTGTTGACTGTCTAAAGGTTGTTCATAGTTTGCATGCCTATTTTATTCTTGCGGGAGATTTAGAAAGTAAGCATGTTTGATCACTTGACTTGATTTCCCTTTCTATTTCTTTTTCCTGATATGAGACGTGTCCTATTATAGGCTCTTAAACTATGAATCTTGAAAGCTATATCTTCTTTTTCTGATCCTGCCCATTAATTTGTAATAAATCATTCAAGCTCTATATGGGTCATTAGCTGAACTCCATGCTTTCTTCTCATATGAATTGCATATGCTCGAGCTTAGTTGGGAAAATATTTTGTAAGCTAGTTTTCATGTGACTTTCACAGTTTCTACCAGAGACTAGATCGTATATTTTGTCCCTTTTAAGATTAACTTGAGTTAATAATGTCATATTCTTTATGATTGATTTTATGAAATTTCATGTGTAAATACGATTATTATCATACTTGTACTGCAAATTTATTTCTATGCTTTAGCTTGTAAACATATTATACATAGTGTGAACAATTCTTTACAGTGCCAATTACATATAAAGTTCATCGTATCCGCGATGGGAGGAGCTTTGCTACAAGGAAAGTAGAAGGAATTCAAAAGGGAACCGTCATATTCACGCTGTTGGCTTCATTTCAAGTAATCTTATATAATTTTTGACTTAGATGAATAATTTTTTTTTTGCAATTATTTTATTAGTGAATTTCGCCTTATTTTTCTCTCTTATATTTATATTTTACTTGTTATATTTAATGGTACATAATCTATTAAACCAATTTTTTGTACTAAATTAGTATTTCTGCAGGTGTATTGCTTATATATGACAAATGTTTATTTCATATAACGAAAATTTATATTAAGTAAATGCATTTGAACATATAAAAATTATATTATTGTAATTAAAATTCGTAGCAAATAGATACTTTTGAGTATATAAATTATATTTTAAATTAACGATAAGCAATTTCCATTATGATGCACAGTTTTTTTTAGCTGTCAATAATTTCTTTTGAAAAGTATTGAAATTCAATTTCGAAACAAAAGATGAAAATAATAGATTGACAGAGATAAATTAATTAAGAAAATTTTCTAATATTATTGTCGTTGAAGAATAGTTGTAAAAACATTTTCATTCAAGATAACTATTCTAATCTAGATAAAGGATAGTTATCTTCCAACTTAACATTTTAGACTTTACGACTAGGAATTTTAAAGATGAAAATACCATTCGGTAGAATATCTAAGACGTTGCAGCTATATAGGACTCCTATCGTTAACTACATTAGGACTAGATGATTAAACCAAGTGCTGCAGAACGGGGGCATTCTGGAGTTATGGAAATGAAACGTTTATATTTAATTGGGTTATGGCACATAGATCATTATATCTAACGCAGTGAAAAAGGACATCATTGCTTATGCATCTGTTACCTGCATTAAAACCACTCTATCACTTGTCTGTTACTATTTTTTTGTTTAGTATTTATTTGTAAAGTACCCATTCTATTTTAAAATTACAGAAGTACGGACAGAACAAAAGTGAATTTTGGACATCTCGTGACCTCATAGACTAGGTTGAATGGTTATAACTTAGATACTATTGAGATATCATAATCCGTAAACTCCAAGAATTGATTTCTTTTGTATATTGCTTAGCAATTTGTACACTATCTACACACAGTGAATCAATCCTTAGAGTTTACGGATTATGATAAGCTATCTAAGAAAACTATATGACCAAAATATCTAAGAAGCTAAATAAACAAGGAAACATGGAAATAGAATTAGGTTAGCATCAGGAGGATGGTATCTTAACTTAACAGATATAAAATATCTGTTTATTGTGTCCTTTATGGTTGGCTGCAAGGGAACAGGCCCAAGATCATCTTTCATAGAACAAGAATGTAAAAATAATGATATTTAAATTGATAGAGTATAGGACTATACTTGTGGTTTTTTGCTATTTATGACTACAATTTAAAATATGGTGCAAAATATCAAGAATGGATCCAGTACATGAAACAGGCCGCAGGGATCATTTACACAGAAGAGGCATGACATTCTGAACTGTTATGAGTTGTATCTTGGAATATCTGCAAGTTTTCAAGATTGTGTTGGATAAAATTTATTTTAAAGGTCAAAATAAGCATAAAAGAAATTAGTTCAATTACATAAAATGTAAATTTTATTTTCCATGATAAGTTTCTTTTTTGTCTATTTTTAATTTTTTCGTAACAGCAAAGCACAGTGTGGCTAATTCATCTTCATGTTGGTTGTTGTTATTGCTCCACTCAAGGAATTACGTTCTGGATTTATAGCACATTCATCAGTTATTTTCTTAATCTGCAGAAGGAAGAACCGGGGATGGTCCACCAGAAAGTAGCTATACCATCTGTACCATCTCCAGATAAGGCAAGATACAAGGTTATGTCTGTTAAGATTTTTTGTTACTTTGGATTTCTGATTATTAATATTTTTTATTCTGTTACTTATAGCTTCTACCAATGGAAGAGCTACGGGAGAGACGACTTACTGACCCTCGTTTACCAGTGTAAGATTTATTATGAAGAACATGGTTGATGCAATATTGTTCTATATGACTATATTTGTTTTTATTTATCTTTTGTATGTTGATATGTGTGTTTGTTTACTGTAAAATGGTCATAGAATCTACCGGAACAAAGTGGCTATATCTCAATTCATCCCCTGGCCCATAGAGATACGATTATGTGAATATGAATTCTCAACAAATATGACAAAATCTCCCCCCAGGTTAGGCTGATCCTCGGTCTGCAATTTTTTTTATTTCTTTACTTTGCATTTACTTAATGCACTAATAAGAAAGATTTGGAAGGGAGCATCACGCTTTTTTGTTTTCCAAATCTAACCTTAATGTCTGCTTTTTTAAATGATAGATTTCATTGAAACTTGTGTAACTACTGTTTGCAGTTTGAGATACTGGTTTAGAGCAAAGGGTAAACTTTCAGATGATCAAGCCTTGCATAGGTACATATCTTATATATTTACTTTAGATGTGTTTGGTTCTTCAATAATTGAATTATTGCCCAAGCCAACGCTTGTATCTGTTGTTACCCTGCTAAATTCTGGAGCTACTTAGTGTGTATTTAGATTACCGCTTGAGCACCCAAAAGTCAGTTGAAAGAGCATTAAAAGTCATACCCACTTGTTTGACAACTTTTTTTTTGGCGTTTCAATTAGTATTAAAGAGGTTTAAAACTGTAGTTGCATTTAAAACAATACCTTTGATGCTTTTCTGTTGGATGAAGTTTCATTCAACAAAACTTGATTTTTATAACGGTAATCCAAAAACACACTTAAGCAGTTTGAGTCATGTTAAATTTATGTCTTGCTTCTGAAAAATTCTCCCCATAAAGGATTAGTTGACAGAGTTTGAACAAACGGAAATTGCCAAAAGTCTGTTGTACCAAATGAATATATTTTGAACCTGCATCACTAGATAATTTGATACTCTTTAGCATACTTAAACAACGCATGATAAAATTTTCCAAAGATTGAATAAAGAATTCACGAAGTGGTATTTGATTTATTGCATTTCATTTCTTTTTCATACTTTTCAGGTGCGTGGTGGCATATGCTTCAGATCTAATATTTCTTCAAGTAAGTTTGAATCCCCACCGTGAGAAGGGTTTCAGGACACGTTCTGTTAGTCTGGACCATTCGTAAGTATTTGAAATCCTAGTGGTGAGCTAAATTGTTTATATGTTAACATAAGAAAAAGTGGGTCTTGTGCAATTAGTTTTTAAGGTATAAATTTTTCTTTCTTGCTTTTTGCTAAATGCTTTTTTATTTTTAAATTTTATTTCAGTATGTGGTTTCACCGATCTGTAAAAGCAGATGATTGGGTGCTCTTTGCGGTGAGTTTCATATTAGTTTCAATCTTGTTTCTCATCTTTAATTTTGAGGGAAACTTGCAGAAAAAGAAATTTTCATAGAATTATTCAGTTTCTGATCAATGACATAAATCAAAATTCAGTAAATTATTATTCATTAATCAGCTGCGACACATGTTTCAATATAAAATTTAACATTTGACAATTCAAAATTAATTCTATCAAACTTCAGTTCAACTAAATTATGTGAATTTCTCTTTTATTTTTTTCCTTTTTTTTTTATTTTGATTGTAAATACATTTGGCTGTACAGATCTTTACTCCTACTGCCCATAGTGCACGCGTCTTTGTGACAGGCCAAATGTTCAATCAGAAGGGAGAGGTAAAGCATGATCAGATTATATCAATTCATTTTCCCTCTTCCCTGTTTATCTTTATTTTTTTACATGTGCTACTCTGTTAATCTTGCAGCTTCTTGTATCATTGGTTCAAGAAGGAGTAGCCAGGAAAATTAATCAAGGAAATTCGGCCATTAAATCTAAGTTGTGAGCTGCTATATACAGACTAATATGTATCCATTTTATAGTTTTATTTTTAAAAATCCCATGTATCAATGACATCTTAATAATTCAATTATATATGTAAAATTATATTTTGTTCTAAAAATGTTTCTCTCGAATAAACTACATCATGGATTTGGAGATATAACGATTAACATTGTGATAAAAGATTATGGGAGGGAGCGCTGGGAAAGCTATACCATATAAAACAGGTCATAAAAATGAAAAACCTTACTCATTGTAAGTTACTCTAAAAAGTTCTAATTATATATTCATAAAATTATAGTATAATTATTAATTTCATAATAGACAAATGATTTAAACCACAATTAAAATTATTATTTTAGCATTAATGCGTGTTTTCTAAGTAAATTTCACAACTTTGTATAATAGATGGTACAAAATAAAATGGAAATAAATACTGAGTGTGTTTCGATTGAGAAATTTTGGAAGATATTTTCTTTTACATAGAAAATTTGGAATTGGAATTAAATATGATGATAATTAAATACTGTGAAAGGACAATACACTCTCCTATCCCAGTTTTCACCATTTCAACCAACAATTCAGTTACACAACAAAGAAATTGAATCAAACTTTCACAGATTTCAAACCAATCATGAACTTAGTTAAATTCTTCAAACATATCATACCAATATTGTCCTAAATTCTATCTGTTAGATTGAATTTAATTTGAGTTACTAAATAGTTAAAAAAAATGATATAATAGAATCCACCAATACACCTATTTAAATTTGCTAAAAAAAAAATGAAAACCCCACTCCTCATCCAATGAACAACCTCTTTCACAATTCTACAATTTTCTGTAGATTTTAAACAATAGCAGAATTGAGAACCTGTATTTTGAGTCCACTATAAAAACAACTTGTTAAGAATCATAGTTTGGGTAACCATGCAACAATAAACACAAAGGACTCCAACAGTGTGCAGTCCACAGATGCAAGTACCACTAGGATTATGCAGATTATGATTCAGGTAATTTACAAAAATTCACAAGTTAAAACCTTGGTACCATTGTACCAAGTAAAGAAAAAAAAGCATGTAACATTGATACACGTATCTTAACATGAATATACACACAAACTCATTAATGCTCAGATTGATAGGCATTTACAACTTATTACAGTGAAATCAGATAACAATCCTGGTATGGAAGAACTCATCAACACCTCATTCCCCAAATTTCCAACATCAACAACCACAGTGCTAAGCATTTTCCCAACAATGAAAATGCTTCTACCAACTGCAACAAGCTGACAGGGTGGTCTAGTAAGCAGTGGTGATAGTTTTCCAACCAGTATCCACTGGCGTTTCTCTTTGTGCCACATCATTAGCCTAGTTCCTAAAGTTTGATCCAAGACATAAAGGGTGTCATCCACAACAACTGCAGGGCCTGTCCACCCTGAAACCATGTCTGCATCTGCATACTGCCATGTGTCACTTGATGGATCATATACTATGGCAAACACATGAGGAGTTACAGGGTATCTGGAAAATCGGACGTATATCTTCCCACCAAGAACTACTGAATCTTCAACATCAGAAAAAATAGCAATGTCTCTCTGAGATCTCCAACAATTTGTCAGAGGGTCAAAAGTATCCCAAGAATGAGAATAGGTTGGATTTGAAGCTAATCCTCCAATAGCATATAGTTTTTCATCCAAAACTTCACAAGCAAAGAAACACCTGAAAGTTTTTTGCAGAAGAAAACAGTGATTTCTACATTGCTGTTGGGTTGAAAAACTAAGGTTAACAAAGACTATGCAATTTCAACTTCAATAGTAAAATATAGACACCTAAATTGACATATAAAATGTGCACTAATGATTCTTTGACAATGTAATGAGAGCATAATGTCAAAGCAGTTGATCAAATTATACTTCCAAAACAAAAGCTCTGTAGAAAAAAAAAGTGAATTACAGCATAAGGATAACTGTGTTTTTAGAATGGAAAGAAACCTTATTTCTTAATAGGATATGTACTCCTAAAATCATGTTGTACAAATACCAATTACGGATCAGTACCTGGTACTGGTGGGTAACAGAAAATTTGGGTACTTTTCAATTCCAATAAAACAGAGTGCAGAAGTCATTAATCATGAAAATAAATTATTTGGATGCCAAATACATGTAAACTATTTTCTCTCCAAGTAAAATACTAAGTTTGTGGCTGTCCCAAGTTTTCAGGTATCAACAATCCTTAACAATTCAAGTAACTGCAACAACTCTACCTAAAATCCATGATGAAAAATCCTAGCAGATTGATATTTACCTAGCACATACAAACTTAGCTTCCTGAAGGAATAAACATGAGGATATTTTACCTAGCAGTTGACATGGAAGTAGTTTGAACCCAACAGTTTGAGCAAGCATCATATGAATAAACCTCATCAGTACAATCTATTGACCAGCTACAACCACCCAACAAGAATAGCTTATTTCCCAAAGCTTCAAAACCCATGCCTTTTCTTTTTGAGGTCTGAGGTGGAATACCATCAACCAGCTTCCAATATCTTAGTGAGGCGGTTGGATCCAAAACATAACAGAAAGTCTCATTCAATTTGTCCCTGCACAGAGCATAAATCCAGGTCTCTTCCAGTTTGTGCTTCCGACGGTAAGTGCACCACTCTTCGTTGCAAATTAAGTCCCTCCATCTCTTTGAGACACACTTCAGGACTGGATGATATTTTCTAGGAACTCTTGCCAGACACATAAGAGATATATCATCTGGAAGGCCACAGATAAGTACAGAATTGCTGTCTTCTACTTTATTGACACTATTTGATGATTCTTTTCCATCATCTACATTCTCCATGGGATAGTACAAACAGAAGACCTGAAAAGATAGGATAAATGTTGGTGAAACTCCTATCAGATCATAGTTGCACTTGCTCTTTGTGCTTACACAGAACAAGAAGAAACATCTAGCCAATATGATCCCAAGCCGAAAGTAACATCATGGCAGATATAAACCTCAAAAGGCTGTGTCAAGACACAAACAAGATCAAGCTTTGTGAGACCAGCACTGTACAACTTTTAAAGCTTAACGTTGACATGGAGAAGGTGCACAAATCATGTGATTTAAACTTTCCTTAAACATGAACAGACTGCGGACACTTTTAAACAGATTACAACCCTCACTAACCAAGCTGCAGACTCAATGAAATGTCAACTTCAGAAAATGCTTATAGTTTCTAGTTATTAAAAAAATTCTCCTTCTCCTTCTACTTACATATACCGATAATTTTTATATACCCTACAGAACATGAACATGTGTAGCTTAACCAAGATGTGAAATACCATCACCTTTACGAAAACAATTTACAAAATAAGTCCATTCCATTTTGCAGGCATTAGTTATCAAAAACCACAACCAGACTACCAAAAAGGAGAAACAAACTTCTGCTGTCAAATTATATGAAAGAATATACAATTTTTTAACTTCAAGCATAATATTGAGGCAAGGAATATTGTAACATCCCATTTAATAGTTTTCCACGCTATCAAATAAAATATTATATTCTGATTAAGCATAGCAGATAGTAACGAAAGCAGCAATATATATAAAAAATATATGGCTGATACAGTCATCCCAAAACACTTTCCTATGAATTTCTGATGTAGAACATAGGAATTCCATCCTTAAACTAAAACAATCAAAAATGCTTCATGGTATCTAATCCATGAGCACTACCACATAACTACTCCACGATTTCTCAGCTCCTGCTAGAGGGGGCACCATCATCTGGACTCGGCCCTGCTCACACCAACAGTAGGTGATCATAGCAAGGATAAAACATAAGGAGAGAAAAAGACAGGAAACAATAAGGGTGAGCAGCTGAATTTTTTAGAGAAAAACATACAATTCATATAATAATTTATCAATCACAGACATATTGCAATTACACATAAATCTAGACTCGATATCCGGATTGTGTAAGCGACATTGGAGCTCTTGGTGGCTTGCACCTGTGAAGGTTCCCAAACTCTGCAGAGTTTGAACACAAGGGGTTATCACCCAACCTCTCACAGGGTAAGTCCCCTTCGCGTCTAAGGCTCTATCGAGTCCAAAGACTAGGACCTCCTGCTACTCCTCACGACATAATCCATTCCACTCTACATGAGCATGAATGATTATTGGAATTTCAGGATACCATCCAATACGGATTCCTCATGTCCTTACACACACTAACAAACTCATATCAGTTTCCCTTGAAACTTCATTATGAACACAACTACTCTTCTTTCACAATCATTAATTATTCGATTCTTACTATATTCATAACAATATTCCAAGCATGCAGGAGGGCAATTACACATAATTACAGTACTTCTTATCACTTCATTCATCAAAACAGAACTTCAAGCCATCCACTGCAGTGACCCTCGCCCAAGCTAGAAATTCCAGCCTAGGCGAAAGGCCGTCTCGCTCAGGCGAGTCAATCTTGCCTAGGCGAGACTCTTACAGTGGCAAAAATTAAAAACCTGGGCGAACTCTCGCTCAGGCTAGGCTGACTCGCTTAGACGAGGACAACTCTCGCTTAAGCGACTCCAGCTCGCCTAGGCGAGACTTCGCACAAGAACAGGGATGATTTCTCTAATAGTTTCGCTCAGGCGAGTACCACTCGCCTAGGCGAAAATACCAGTTTTTCAAGCCTGTTCTTACATGCAAGAATCCAGCTTCATCACAAATCAGCAACACACAAAATTCATACAATCAAATCATCAATTCAACACTTAAGCATGCAAATCAGACTTGTCAAGACAGATTCTAAATGTTTTTGAGCAAAAGCTAGCTAATCCCCTTTACCTTTGAAATTTCCACTAGAATTGACTCTTCCACCAAAGAAAAGACCTCAAACTCCAACCTAAGGCACTGAATTACAAATGCAAATGGTGAGAACAGATTCCACCACACCCAGAATGTTGGAATTACTTTTAGAACTCGAAAATCAGAATAGGAGGGGAATACAATTTGACTTACGCGTATGAAAGGAAGACTCAGATTGGGAGAGGGGTTCTGATCTTGCTTCAGCCCTAAATTCGACAATATGGAATAGAGTCAGGCCTACTGCAGAAACTTTCAAGGTGAATTTGGTAAAGAGAAGGCAGAGAAAGAGTAAGGGAAGAAGATGGTGTTAAGGAGAGGGAGTGGGTTCTGTTTTTGTGAGTGGTGGCAGAGAGGGTTCTCACATTCTCCCCATCAACAAAAATTTTCGACCCGAAAATTGAGACTTACCAGAGAATAGATGTGGATATGATTCCTTCACGTCCTTTTCAAGTTCCCATGTGGAATCACCCGTTTTCTTGTCCCAGATTACCTGAACTAGGCTGATGGTTTTTCCCCTATGCTGCCTTGTCTGGCTATCCCCTAGACCAACAGGCTGAATCTCAATCGAGAGGTCACTCCTGATCTGCAAATCCTCTGCTTCCAGTATATGAGAGGGGTCAGACATATACTTCCGGAGCTGGGAGACGTGAAACACCGAGTGGAGGTTGGCCAACTGAGGAGGTAGTGCGATTTCATAAGCAACTGGCCCAATCCTTCGTAGAATCTGATATGGGCCAATGAATTTGGGGGATAGCTTTCTCGAGCGAATAGCCCTTCCCACACCAGTGGTCGGGGTAATCCTCAAGAACACATGGTCTCCAACCGCAAACTCTAACGGTCTTCTCCTCTGATCCGCATAGGATTTCTGTCTACTTTGAGATGTCTTCATCCTTTCTTTTATTAACTTGATCTTCTCTGTAGTCTGCCTCAGCAACTCTGGTCCCACTATCACTGACTCTCCATCTTGGTACCAACACAACGGAGTCCGACATCTCCTGCCATAGAGGGCCTCATAGGGTGCCATGCCAATACTCGCATGGAAACTATTATTATAAGTAAACTCTACCAAGGGTAGGACCTCGTCCCAAGCACCTAGATGATCAAGCACGCACGTCCGCAAGAGGTCTTCAAGGGACTGAATGGTCCGCTCTGATTGGCCATCCGTCTGGGGGTGATAAGCTGAGCTCATAGTCAGCCTGCTGCCCATGGCACTTTGTAAAGTCTGCCAGAAACGAGAGGTGAATCGTGGGTCCCTATCCGAGACTATGCTAGACGGCACTCCATGTAATCTCACGATCTCACTAATATATAACTGTGCCAGTTTCGCCATGGACATCCTCAAATTCACTGCTAGAAAGTGAGCACTCTTAGTCAGATGGTCTACTATAACCCATATGGCGTCGTGGTTCTTCACTGTCCGTGGTAAATGGGTCACGAAATCCATAGCAATGCTATCCCATTTCCACTCCGGGATCTCTAACTGTTGCAGCATTCCTCCAGGTCTCTGATGTTCTGCCTTAGCCTTTTGGCACGTTAAGCAGGATGATACGTACTGAGCAATGTCTGATTTCATTCCTGACCACCAGAATGACTCTTTTAGATCATGATACATTTTAGTCATGCCCGGGTGCATGCTAAAACGACTCTTGTGCCCCTCTTCAAGGATCATACCCTTCACTTCCAAGTCTTCTGGTATGCAAACTCTGCCTCTGAATCTCAACACCCCATCACTTCCTAGCATAAAGTCCTTAGCTTTCTCAGTGCCAAGTAACTCCACTGTTCTCCGAAGTTTAGGATCGGACAATTGCCTTTCCTTTATCAAGACTAGGAAATCACTAGATACAGTGAGATGATTGCACCTAATAACATCCTCTCCCAAAGTCACCTGCAACTGCATGTCCCTGAACTGTTCCACCAAATCCAACTCTCTAGCCATCATATAAGACGCGTGGACTGTTTTTCGGCTTAAGGCATCAGCCACCACATTTGCTTTTCCTGGGTGGTACAACAACTCGAAGTCAAAGTCCTTTAAGAACTCCATCCATCGCCTCTGCCTCATGTTCAATTCTTTCTGGTCAAACAGATACTTCAGGCTCTTGTGGTCACTGAAAACTTGGAACTGTGCTCCATACAGATAATGCCTCCAGATTTTTAGAGCAAACACCACGGCGGCTAGCTCCAAGTCGTGTGTGGGGTAGTTCTTTTCATGACCCTTCAGCTGTCTCGAGGCGTAAGCAACCACTCTTCGTTCCTGCATCAGGACGCACCCTAATCCCTGGTGTGAGGCATCGCAGTAAACCTCAAAAGGCCTACTGGTATCAGGAATCACTAACACAGGCGCGCAAGTAAGCTTCTGCTTCAACTCTTGGAAACTAACCTCACAACGATCAGTCCAAGCAAAAGGCTGATCCTTACGAGTCAGTTGGGTTAAGGGGGCCACGATCTTAGAAAATCCTTCAATGAACCTCCTGTAGTAGCCTGCCAGCCCCACAAAACTCCTAATCTCAGTCACTGATTTCGGACGCTCCCAATTCAACACAGCTTCCACCTTGGATGGATCCACAGATATGCCCTGAGCTGAGATCATATGCCCTAAGAATTGGACTGTGGTCATCCAAAACTCGCACTTGGACAATTTTGCATACAGCTGTTTCTCCCTCAAGATGCTTAGAACTATCCTCAGATGTCTTGCATGATCTTCACGAGTTCGGGAGTATATTAGGATGTCATCGATGAAAACCACTACAAACTTGTCTAGAAACGGCCTGAAGATTCTGTTCATATAGTCCATGAACAAGGCAGGGGCGTTAGTCACGCCGAATGGCATCACGACGTACTCGTAGTGTCCATATCTGGATCTGAAAGCGGTCTTCTGTACATCATCAGACTTAACTCTAATCTGGTGGTATCCCGATCTCAATTCGATCTTAGAGAACACTGCAGCACCGTGCAATTGATCCATCAAGTCATCTATCCGAGGCAGAGGATATTTGTTCTTGATGGTTAGTTTGTTAAGTTGCCTATAATCCACGCAAAGTCTGGAGCCACCATCCTTCTTCTTGACCAACAACACCGCCGCTCCCCAGGGTGACACGCTTGGTCTGATAAACTGTTTCTCAAGCAACTCTTCAATCTGTTGTTTTAACTCTACCAATTCAGCAGGAGCCATCCTGTAAGGTGCCATGGATACTGGTCCTGCTCCAGGCACCAAATCAATGGAGAATTCTACCTCCCTGGAAGGGGGTAAGCCAGGCACATCCTCAGGAAAAACATCTGGAAACTCCTTCACCACTGACGTCTCAAGATGTCTATCCCCACTCTCAACTGATAGTTGGGTCAAAATCAGAAAACACATAGATCCCTCCTTGAGGGCTTGATCTACCTGTTGTGGTGACATCAGTACCTCTTTCTCTTCTGAGCTAGGGAATAACACTTTCTTCTCATTGCAATCAATAAGAATGCGATTAGCAGATAGCCAATCCATTCCCAGGATTACATCCAACCCCTCCAGAGGTAAACAGATAAGGTTTACTATGTACCTTCGTCCCTCAACCTCAATCAAACGCCTAGCACACAAGGTTGAGGTCCTGACCATCCCAGAAGCAGGCGTGGACACTACTAGGTCATACTGAAGTTCCCTCACCGGAAGACTCAACTCTTCCACCACTGACTCCGACACAAATGAATGTGTCGCTCCCCAATCATATAAAACACGCAAACCCCTACCAGCAATCACACAAGATCCGATGATGAGGTTACCTGATCTGACTGCCTCCGTACCCGTCATGGCATACACTCGACCAGCTGCTTGAGGTCTGGCACCTCCCTTTGCCTGATGTGACTGAAACTGTGCCGGAGACCTAGAAACTGCACTCCTACTGGCGGGGCACTCTCGGATAAAGTGACCCTCCTGGCCACACCTGTGACAAGTCCTCTTGCCCACCAGTTGAGGACAAACATTCTTCAGGTGGGGCCCTCCACATTGATAACACTGCGGCCTGGAAGACTGAGGCTGCTGTGACTGATGCGGAAATCTCCTAGGCTCCTGGGGGTGAGGCCTGGAGTATGGCCTCCTCCTATCATCTCGTCTGATCAATGACCCAGATGGTCCTCCCACCTTCTGCTGAGATCGGTTCTGAGCCTCAACTTCAGCTTTCAGCTTCTCCATTACCCTTGCCTTTTCCACCAAAGCAGGGAATTCCTGAATAGAGAGAGAGGCTACCATGAGTTTGAGGTCACCCCTCAACCCATTCTCAAATTTCCTACACTGCCAGTCTTCCGCCATCCTCAAGGTATGAAATCTTCCCAAGTGCTTAAATTTTTCTGCATATTCAGACACTGACATCTCCCCTTGCGTCAGCTGTAAGAACTCGACCTCCTTGGCGTACCTCACACTGTCTGGGAAGTACTCGGCATAAAACTTTTTCTTAAACAGCTCCCAGGTGACAGTCTCCCTACTGTCCTCTAGCATCATCTTCATACTCGACCACCAGTGGACAGCCTCTCCAGCAAGCAGATACTCTGTATATGCCAGTCTATTCTCTGCAGGACACCTCTTGGCGTCGTAAATCCGCTCCATGTCTCTCATCCACTGGTCTGCTCCATCAGGACTAGTCTTGCCATCGAAGCGGGATGGATGGTGTTGAAGAAAGTCCTCCAAACTCCATTCTTGTACTCGCGGTGGTGGAGCTTGGGAAGATCCAGCTGCGGAACGATTCTCTCCCATCTGATGCAGGGCTTCCAAATGCCTCTGCTGAGTCGCCTCTGCTGCTAACCTTGCAGACTCCATCTGCTGCAAGGCCAAGTTATGCTGATTCACCATATTAGCATTTTGCTGCTGCATGGCTGCTATCATTGCCTCGATGGTTCCCACCAAGTGAGAGTTGTCTGGGTTGGGAATAGGAGGAGGGGGAGGTCTGGGCGCCATAACCCTGACCACACAAAGAGATGAGCCAATAGGTTAGATATCAGATACTACAACTATACCCCTTCGTGTCTAAGGCTCTATCGAGTCCAAAGACTAGGACCTCCTGCTACTCCTCACGACATAATCCATTCCACTCTACATGAGCATGAATGATTATTGGAATTTCAGGATACCATCCAATACGAATTCCTCATGTCCTTACACACACTAACAAACTCATATCAGTTTCCCTTGAAACTTCATTATGAACACAACTACTCTTCTTTCACAATCATTAATTATTCGATTCTTACTATATTCATAACAATATTCCAAGCATGCAGGAGGGCAATTACACATAATTACAGTACTTCTTATCACTTCATTCATCAAAACAGAACTTCAAGCCATCCACTGCAGTGACCCTCGCCCAAGCTAGAAATTCCAGCCTAGGCGAAAGGCCGTCTCGCTCAGGCGAGTCAATCTTGCCTAGGCGAGACTCTTACAGTGGCAAAAATTAAAAACCTGGGCGAACTCTCGCTCAGGCTAGGCTGACTCGCTTAGACGAGGACAACTCTCGCTTAAGCGACTCCAGCTCGCCTAGGCGAGACTTCGCACAAGAACAGGGATGATTTCTCTAATAGTTTCGCTCAGGCGAGTACCACTCGCCTAGGCGAAAATACCAGTTTTTCAAGCCTGTTCTTACATGCAAGAATCCAGCTTCATCACAAATCAGCAACACACAAAATTCATACAATCAAATCATCAATTCAACACTTAAGCATGCAAATCAGACTTGTCAAGACAGATTCTAAATGTTTTTGAGCAAAAGCTAGCTAATCCCCTTTACCTTTGAAATTTCCACTAGAATTGACTCTTCCACCAAAGAAAAGACCTCAAACTCCAACCTAAGGCACTGAATTACAAATGCAAATGGTGAGAACAGATTCCACCACACCCAGAATGTTGGAATTACTTTTAGAACTCGAAAATCAGAATAGGAGGGGAATACAATTTGACTTACGCGTATGAAAGGAAGACTCAGATTGGGAGAGGGGTTCTGATCTTGCTTCAGCCCTAAATTCTGCAATATGGAATAGAGTCAGGCCTACTGCAGAAACTTTTAAGGTGAATTTGGTAGAGAGAAGGCAGAGAAAGAGTAAGGGAAGAAGATGGTGTTAAGGAGAGGGAGTGGGTTCTGTTTTTGTGAGTGGTGGCAGAGAGGTTCTCACAAATATCAATGCCCAAATCACGTAAAAATCGCATAAGCAAAACACAAGCAGGGTTTCCCAACTGCCCACAGATCAAGCATAAATGGAGACGCTATCAAACTACAATCACAAGCTTCATAATCATTCTCAGCATCACAGTCCCAAAAAAAGAATCCAAATATACTCCTAGTATAAACCCAGTGCATTTCATTTTCTCAGACCAGAGCTAGACCAAATGCAAAACCAGAAGCAACCCATTTAAGAATAAATGCAAAAGATAACTTCTTTACATGACCCTTCCCGCAATCATTGCAATTCCAGATCTAAAAGCAAAAGGGGCACACAAAAACTCTCATCATTCCAAAGATTTCAAATTTGAAAGTAAATGGCAAAGAGAGATATAAATCGAAGATCGATATAATAAGAAAGGTAATTCAATTTTTTTTTTTGGGTGATTGTTGTGATAGGAGGAACGGAGAAAGAAAGTCACCTGTCACCAACAAAAGGATTCGACTAAGAAGTGCGGTAAAACGAGAAAAAAAATCAGTTCCGGAGATATTTATTGTCTTGTTGATGACCATCTTTTAATACAGAACTTCACTTTTTATTATTTTAATCAAAAAATTAATACTCAATAATTAAAACATTAGTCCTTTTTCTTATAATTACTAATTTTGTCTTTTAATTTTTTTTTATTTAGTTTAATTTGGTATTTATATTTTTTTTTCAATTTAGAACTCAATTATTTAAAAGAATTCATGGTTATTTTCGTTAGGTTAGAGTTAACACCGTATTCATATAGGACAGGTAGCAGTAAAATTTTTTAATTTTTTAATTTTTTTTCTACTTTTTTTTAATTTTTTATTTTTTTTTCTAAAATATTATAATCTGTCACGTACCAGGTTATTATCGTGCCACATGTCAATTTACAATCATGACACGTGATAGTAGTAAAACTTGTTTTTAATTTAGTTTTCTATTAAATATTTTTGTTCAATTTAGTATCAATTCTTTAAAACGATCTAATTTTATCCTTTCAAATATGAGACCAAATTAGTAGATAAGTTTAATTATAACTTATATATACATATTAAAATTATTATTTTAAATTTATACATCAAATCACTACACCTAATTGAACCATTTTAAATAATTGGGTACTAAATTGAATCAATCAAAAATACGAGGACCAAATTGAACTAAATCAAAAAATTAGGATACCAAACCAGTAATTATACCTTTTTTTCTCTTTAGTCCTTTACTCAAAATCATGACTAATTTTGTTAATATAATAATTATAAATTTATTGGGTTCGCTTAATTTATTAAGATGTTTTTGTGTTACTTTTATTTTTATTTTTCATTAAATATAGTTTTAGCCTCTAAATTTTTATATAAAATTAAAATTCATTTATATTTTCAATTTTTAATACAATTTAATTTTTAAACATTAAAAAATAATACATACAATACTCTTAACCTATTTATGATAAAAAAATTTATGTGGCTAATAATATTTTTGATTAGCGTTTGAATTATTTATATTATTTCACATGTTCCTTCTCGGATATCAATATGAAATGTCGTTTAAGAGTTTAACACATAAAAGAGTTCACTTTAGGTGAAGAGAACTATATCTCTTTATTTTTTAAATTTAAGACTCAAATATTTTAAACTTTAAAATAAATAAAAAATCCAATTTTACTTTAAACTTAAGTAAATTATATCTTATTTAACTCCTTTTATTTATTACGAAATTGGAGGTTAATAATTAAAATAAGTTTTAATGAAAAATGGGTAAAAGAATAAAATATAATAGAATAAAAAATAACTTGAATATTTTTTTATTACATTAAACGGATTTTGGAGTTTGACTAAATACATAATTAAAATTAATTACAATCCACAAGACTCATAATTAAGATTTCAGATATATTTGGAGAAGGGCTATCACTCCATCTATATAATTCACATTATTTATTTGCTTTAAATATTCATATTTTAAACATCATGAGTTTGATAACATGATGCAAATACAAATCAAACTTGATTTACTAACAAATTTGTTAGCTTCAAAATTGAAAAGTCAAGTGAGAAATTTTGAAGAACAAAACTTTTGAGCTTAATATGAGTTCACATTCTCGATTCAGCCTTTGTTGATGTCCTTTGGTGAGCACTAAGAATATATTATGTTAGTATTTTAAAATTTTTTAATATATTTTAAAATTTCAAAATCAATGGTTATCAAAATATTTTAAAGACACAATAGAGAAACAACAAAAAAGCAATAAAGAATTCAAATTCGCTTAATATAACATATACAACAAGTACACTCTACATCATTATATAACATAATAGTATTAGTACAAATTCCATATTTGAGCAATTAACATAAAAGTCACAAGTTCAAGCATTATCATCAATGTAGCAAGAAAAGAAAACAGAGCTTGATACTCCTCATAACATACAGAAACTAATTTATGCTACAGATTGGATTCACACACTCGTGAGACTCTCTCAAAGCTCTATAATAGTTTCACATTATTCTCCGTCAGCTTCATCCTCTATTGGATAACATAACCGGAAAAGAAAGGAAAATGTTGATAACACATATTTTCATATGAAAATTTTTACTTATGGAAATTTTCACTTTCTCTCAATTTAGTGTCATGATAGTGTTCATAGCCTAGCCAAGTTACAAACTCAAGAAAGACCTTAGTGATCCATGCTTATTGTATGTAGAAAACTTGCAGGGTTGTTTGGAGCGTAAAGATACTTAAAAAAGATACTTAAGTTGGGGAGTGCATTCAGTTTAAACCAGATTGAAAAAGTTGAGTGAAAATCCATGATGGTTCCAAAACTATGAACTACTATGATTTGTTATTGGTTCAAAAATGGATGGATTCTTTTGTTGTTCCCTTTCTTGCATTAAACATGCTAAAAGTAGTTCTTTAACAACCCATGAAACTCATCATTTTTCCATTATGTCTTGTTCTACTTTGCTTGAGGACAAACAATAAGCTAAAGTGGAGTGTGGTGATAAGTGTCAAGAATAAGTACATTTTCCATTTGAAATTGACACTTATCATGTATCAAATGGTGTTATTTGTATACAAAACAAACCTCCTTAGCTTAAGATACGAAATGAAATATTGAAAAATAGAGTTTTATGAATTATAATGATATTTTGTTGTTTTTCAATAGAAATAAAAGAAAATATCAAGTATGCATTTGAGTCACAGTACTAAAGCTGAGCCATGGAAATAGAAAAAATAGGATAACATATTTGGACTTTCTGGCTGAGCATAAGAAATGGAGCTAAGCCTCGTGAGGAAACCCTCTTTGCAAGGAAACCTAGAGCCATAAATCCATGAGGTTGAGCATCCAGGAAAACCCTTCCAAGAAGGAAAGATCATGTGTTAAGCATCAGGACAAGGGGTTGAGCTGAGTATTGTGAAGTAACCTCTGTGGTAGAGCATCAAAAGTTGGGCTGAGCACCGCCTAAAAATTCCTATAAATAAAGACCTTGGGTCTTCATTCTAGGCAGTGAGTGGAGGCTCCACAATGTAGTAGTATGGTAAAATAGGATTTGTAAGGCACAAGAGAGGTGCTCTTGGTGTAAATCTTATGTGTAGATGTTGTTGGAATTTCATTGTAATATTCTATGAGTAGTTGAACTCCCTGATGTCCAGGTTTGATGTAATCAATTTTGATTCTATTCACTTTTACTCCTTGGGTATTTATCTTTGCTTTCATTCAATTGTTTGTGGTTTGATTTATGTTTAATTATGAATTAATCACTCATTTATTTATCTGGTTTGGATTTTAAGTTGGGAAACCATTCTCAAACTATGGTCCAATCAAATCATCATACATGTACTGGATGCTCATGGCATACTAGAGTGGATGCTAGAGGTGAGAGTCTTGCACATTAGGACTCATTCTACCAGGAGTTGAGGAATCACACTAGGGTTTGAAGTCCTTAGGTTCTAATGTATCAGGGATGAACCTAAATCTACATAGAAATAGTACTCTCAGGACATTGAATGATTTGTATAGTAAGTAAACAAGATGGTAGTGGTCTAGTAGAAGAAGATGAGATGAAATCAATTCATAGCCCCTACTCCACTCAATCTACCTAATCACTACTATTTTTACTTACTTGCACTCTCTATCAATACAAAAAATCCAAAAATCAAATTACCAATATCCTTGTTAAATCTTTGTGAATACAACACTTATTAATACTACTACGTACCCATATATCTGCTAAGGAAATGGTTGGTGAGAAGCACTCATAAAAACACATTAAAAAAATGTGAAAGGAACAATAGTTCCACATTTTTTGTTCAGACATAAATAAAATATTGTTTATTTTAATATATTTTATATATTTGGTATCCCAAAATTAGTATACATTTGTTTTGACAACTCCAAATAATTTTTGAAAATACATATATAAATATAAGTTTTATCACCTTTCTGTATACCATGTTTCATTGGGTGGATGTAGAAAACATGAGATTCTCCTAGAATTTGCTCTAGAAAAACTTTTTCTATGTGTCATATGACATGTTTGGTTTAATAAAGAAAGCTTATTTTATTGTATATAATATGTTCATCTATCTTACTATGATATCGCATGGGATTCCAATTTTTGTTTTGTCGTTGTTTCTCAAAATATTATCTTTTTAGATAAATACCATTGACAAAAGCCTTAATTATAACTATTGTAATAGTAAGAATAGAAAAAAAATATTATTTCTATATTATTCTTATAATTGTTTTAGTTGTTTAGTGAGATAAGATGTTAACAAATATAATTAGATAAGTCTCTTAAATTATGACTATGTTTTTTTATATAATGTATTTCATTTTGTGTATATTTTCACTAGTGTGCTTTATTGATTCGGCATGTAAAATAAAATAAAAATTATAAAAATATAAGAAACACATATTACTAATTATATTTGTCAATGGTATTACAGGTTGTCTCTTTGTTATAAGAAAATAGTATTTTAAAATTAACAAATCCAACGGTAGAATAACACAATGGAGGAAGTGTGGGTGGTGGAATAACCACTCAATTTAGTAAATTTTGATGAAATCAATTTTTTTTTTTTAAATTATAGAGCAAAATTAAAAGAAAAATTTAAAAGTATCGTGATATTTAAATTTGGAAATCAAAATTAAGGATTTTGTAAAGTAAAGGTTAAAATACCTTTTTGGTCCTAATTTTTGTAAAGTTTTGTCAAAAAAATCATAATTTTGGTTTTGTGTTCAAATAGGTTCCAATTTTTATCAATTTTGTTTAATTGAGTCTTTTATGCTAAAACTGTTTAAATTATTAACAGTCATATGTTACTTTGTGATTTTTTATTATTATTATTTTTTAATTTTTTAATTTTTTTTAATTAGGATATCTAAGGTGTTTTAACCTAAAATAAATAATTTAAAATTACAATCAGTCGTTCAATATTCATTTGGAAAAAAAATTTAACCTTTTCTTTTTGCTTCTGCGGTAGTTGATGTCATTGATCCACTTGTTGTAGAACCATTGAACATAAATAATTCCTTCTGTTTCTGGTGCATCTAATAAAATGTTTCGCTAGTTTTCTTGATCTAAAGAACGTGTTCAAATTTTTGTTGGCTCTATTTTCGTGGGGAATAGATTGATGGCAGAAGCTGAAAATAAAATTGATGAAAACAAAAGTAGATTAAAAAATAGTTTGACAGTCACATTCATAACTGGTTTTCACAAGTTCAAAAGTGAATGTAAAAACAAACAGAAACAACTCCATGAACAAGCGATTAAAGTTACCAAGATGCACACCCTTAAATTTAAATACCTATACCAAAAAAGTAAAAAATTGAAAACACAAAATAGTTTTACAACCATTTTTAATTAATTGATGAATGTGCTAGTGCTCCCTCCATATCCTAATTTGTGATCTTGAGTGTGTTCTTCAAATTCTTCTTTGGCTTGCACCAACTCCTTTCTTGCCCTTTCAACTTCTGTCTTCAGTATCTCTATTTTGATCTCTAAACCATCCACATCCTCCTTCAGCTTTTTCACCTTAGCAGCTTTCTCCTTCACGCCCAAGGCAAATGCAACGTCACATTCTAACCAATCCAAATCAAACTCAAATATCTTAACTTCATCCCATAAACTCTGAAGATGATCACATGCTTCATCATCCATATCTTCCAACTTTTTCGTTATCAGAAAATGAAGAACTCGACCCAAAGCTGTAAATGCCCATTCTGTAAACATGCAACCTCTGTTTTCTTGAGATTCAACCAGTGCAGGATGTTGTAAACAAACTTCTTCTAACAATGGAACAAAGGTTGGATCTACATTTTTAAATGACCTTCTAAACATTTCATCGAATAGAGGATTATCGTTATCCTTCACAGGATTCTCATCAATCTTGCAAATAGGTTCATATTCTTCATTCTCGTACACATACTTAGTCACAAAAATCCCAGCTTCAATCACACAGGTATCATTCACAATAAACCCATTCTCAGGGTTTTTAAGCTCATCGAAAGATAAAAATTTATTACCTTCGAACGAGTTATGTACACTAAATTCATATTCAAATCCTGAAAAAGTCATATACTTATGTTAGATTGTGAATAATAGACTCATTAAGGTAAAACAAATCATATTAAAAAATTATTCTTCATACAATTTACAAAATAAATAAAAAATACCTTTTCTTATTGTCCTCTCATCATTAACCTGATCAATTAAAGCCAAATTGAAATTTTCAGTTTTTTTCCTTCCCTCAGTTAAATTAGCACAACCCGGATCAACTTCTAAATAAATTTCCAAGTAATCTTCGATCCCATGAGGTGGACAGATAACAATGAACCTAAAAGCAAAATTAAAACACTTATTAAATAACACTAATAAAAATGATATCAGAGGTATAATTAGTATACAAAATGTTAATAGAGCACCATGTAAGATCGTCGATGATAAAGTTGTCGGAGTAAGATTCACAATCTAATGTAGAGAAGTTGTCGATCCTCCAATTATATTTCTCAAACATTAATTTACACCTTTTGTTGTCGTTCAGTTTAGACCTTTTGTTGTCGTTCTCCATTTGAATAACTTACAAAAATTTCAACCTGAACAAAAAGAACAAATTGTTAGCATTCTCTTAGAAAAAACGAAAACCGATGATTATCAAGGAAAGATTTGTAAAAAAGAATAAAGATGTGAAGATAAATTTTGAAAATTTAAGGAATACTAAGAACATATGAAATATACGGATTACTCACTTCAATTAATTGGAACGAAAACAAGTTGACTGCGAAAATGAGAGAAGGAACTATAATTTGGTTTTATAGTTACTTGTGTGTGGAACTGAATAAAATCTAAACTTGAAAACAAAAAAAAGTAACTATGGAAGTTTAATATTCATTAAAAAGATTTAATAATAAGAGAATATGTTGAGTTTTCTAAGAGATAGTTTTGGAAGAAAAGGATTCACTGTAACAGATTTTCAAAGGTAAGAGGTGGCATGGATTCTGTTTAACCAAGCTTTTGGTATTTCACTATTTTTTCCGGCCTCTAATATCTTATTTAATTTTTATTTTTATAATAATTTCATTTAAGATTTTAAATTCTTCTTTAGTTTTTCTTCTTCTTTTTTTTACATTACGACTTTTCTCATCATGTTTATTAATTTTTACCAGTTTAAGTAAATTAACAAAATATATTTCTAAACCAAACTATATTTTTGTTAATGTAATTTTTAAAAAGATGATTAAATAATTTTTTTTTCAGTTAAAATTTTTCGTTCAAAAATTAGAATAAATAAAATTGTTATTAAAGCTGTTTTGTAACGTTTCTCGTTATTTTTATTTAATATCTTTATTTTTTAATTATAATGTGTTGTAAAAATATTTAAAAGTTATAATTTTATTACTGTTATTAATTGTTTTAAAATAATAACGAAAATGGTTATCAGCTAATGAAAAAAGTATTCTAAATTTAATTTTAAATCGCCAAAACATAATTATAACTCTAATTTCATAGACTATTTTATGGTTTAGATTCAAATTTTACACATCTGAAAATTAGTGACTTAAGATTTTTTTATTATATATATTCTTTTATATATATATATATATATATATATATATATATATATATATATATATATATATATATATATATTTGGTTATCTGATTCTCCCATTGAAGAGCGAATCTCGTAAATTTTCTATTGGTAAGGAAAATGTGAATTTCAAAACAAATTTGAACAGAAATGAATATAAAAAATGATCACTTCAACTTTCTTTTATTATCTAATAAATTATTATTTTAGCGTGATATCAAACATATATAAAGTTGAAATTATTATGCTAATCAATTTAATACATTTTGTACATTTCTAAATTTTATTTTAAAATTTGAGGATTCTTAAAATATATAAATAAATTATTATATTTAATAATTCATTTCAAACGTTTAAATATATATATATATATATAAATTATGAGCTAACAAAATATAATTTTAAAATAGATATATGTAAGTTTATATTTGACGAACAAAGAAGTCTGAGTGTGAAATCCTCACACTTGAACTCCCCTTGAATAATTCCTTTCAGGTGCATCAAATAAAATTTTTGGCTTGTTTTCTTGATATAAACAATGTTCACTCCATTTTCGTGGGAATTCGATTGATGGTAGAAGTTGAAAATAAAATTCTGGAATGAAAACAAAAGCAGATTGAAAAATAGTTTGACAGACTCATTCATAGTGGTTTTCAAGAGTTCAAAAATGAATGAAAAAACAAACAGAATCAACTCCATGAACAAATGATAAAACTTGCCAAGATGCACAATCTTAAAACCTACACCTAAATGAAAAATTGAAAACAAACAACTTTTTCCACCATTTAACAGTCTCTATATCCTAATTTGAGATCTAAACCACGTTCTACAAATCCTTCTTTTGCTTTCACCAAATCTTTTTTTGCACATTCAAGTTCTGTCTCTCTCTCAATCAAGGCTAACTTCAGTCTCTTTGTTTCAATCTCTAAAGCATCCACATCCTCCTTGGCCTTTTTCACCTTAGCAGCTTTCTGCATATAATATCTCAAATCCAAAGCTTCTGCAACATCAGATTCTAACCAATCCAAATCAAACTCAAATACCTTCACTTCATCCCATAATCTTTGAAGATGATCACATGCTTCATCATCCATATCTTTCTCTTTTTTAGTGATGAGAAAATGAAGAACTCGACCCATGGCTGTAAATGCCCATTCAGTAAACCTGCAACTTCTTTTTTCTTGAGATTCAACCAGTGAGGGATGCAGTAAACAAACTTTTTCTAATAATGGAAGAAAGGCTGGATCAACATTTTTAAATGAGTTACAAAACATTTTATGGAATAGAGGATTCTTGTTATGCTTGACAGGATTCTCATCAATCTTGCAAATAGGTTCATATTCTTCACACTCATTTACATACTTCGTCACAAAAATCCCAGCTTCAATCACACAAGTATCATCGACCGTATATCCACTACATCGAAAAGACCAAATCTCCAAAGCTTCACACTTGTCATATGCACTAAATTCAAATTCAAATCCTGAAAAATTCATATACCTTGGATTAAAAATAATAAACGGATTAAGGAAATAACGAAAATAGATTTCTTCATATAATTTACAAAACATTTATCATGAAATTCAATATAGATGGTTTTTTAAATAGATTAGAGCGTCTACTTCACAAAAGCATCCAAAACATGAGTCCAGATTTTCTACTATTTTTTTGTGTTGTCCTCTCTTGAGCATTAAAAATACATTGTGTTAGTATTTTAAATATCTTTTAAATATATTTTAAATAGATAAAATTAGTGGTAATCAGTATATTATGAAGATACAATAAATTAAACAGTATAAAAATATCAGTGGAGAATCCAAATTACAAAAATACCTTTTCTTATCGTCAGTTCTTCATCATGCTGGTTGATTAAAGCCAAGTTAAAATTTTCAGATTTTTTCCAGCACTCCGTTGAATTTGCACATTCAGCATCTACTTCTAAATAAATTTCCAAGCAATTTCTTATGTCCGTGGGCCTAGGTGGGCGAATAACAATGTACCTAAAAGCAAAATTAAAAAACCTAATAAATCTAAAAAGACAATAATATCAAAATATCAAAAGTATAATCAATATACAAAATTTAAATAGAGCACCATGGAAGATCATCAAGTATAAATTTGTCAGAGTAATGAAGTTCTCCACAATCCAATGTAGAGAAGTTGTCGATCCTCCACACATACTTATCAAATATAAGTTTAGGCCTTTTGTTGTCATTCTCCATCTAAATAACTTAAATTTCAACCTGAACGGAGGAACAAAATGTTAGCATTCACTTACAAAAAATAAAAACCAACGATTATCCAGCAGAGATCTATACAAAAAGAATAAAGATGTGAATATAAATTTTGAAAATGTTGGAAACACACAAAAAAAATGAATGAAAGAACATATGAAATATAGGGATTACTCAATTGAATCAATTGAAAAGAAGAGAACTAGTTTGTTTGACTGGGAAAATGGGAGATGGAACTATCACTTGGTTTTATAGAGTTACTTGTGTGAGTACCTAAATAAAATTGAAACTTGAAAAAAAAAAAGAGAGTAACTTTGGAAGTTTAATATTCATTAAAAAGATTTAAGAATTCGAGAATATGTTCAGTTTTCTAAAAAGACAGTTTTGGAAGAAGAGGATTCACTGTAACACGGATTGTTTAAGCCAAGCTTTTGGAATTCCACTATTCTTTTTCCCGTCTTTTAATATCTCATTTAATTTTTATTTTGATGATTTTCTTTTTTTACATTACGACTTTTCTCCAAATGTTGATAAATTTTTAATTTTCACTTTAGAAATATTAGGATATTTTTGTTGTATGATTTGTTTTATAAAGTTTTAATTTAATTCTTGTGACATTATTTTTTGTGAAATTAAACCTAATTGATTAATTGCATATTATTTCTTATTCTTAGTTTTTATCTCAAAAAATTTAATTGATTATTTCAACAACTGTAATTGTTAATTGTTTTTATATAGATCTATTTTATTCAACTTGATTATGAAAAAAAAAAAAACTTTATGACCTTTTCGGAGAAGACTCATAAAAAACTCTTCTTTTACTTCATGTATACTAAGAAATAGCTTAAAGTATTTACTATTCTTCGTTATTCTAACTAACATCACTATTATTATTAACAAATATAATTTAAATTTATATATCTAAATTCTCTAACATGTTATAACTTATATGCACTTGAAAATTAATAATACGTACAAATAATGTTTTATTTGTTAGCTTTTAGAGTTATATCAAGATGAAAAAAGTGACGAAGAACTGTTGTTTTTGCCTAAGTGAGCTCGTTTCGCCTAGGCGAGAATAACAGAAGCTCGTCCAAGAGTTTTGCTCAAGCACTCGCTCAAGCGGGAGACTAAACTTTTGAGTGACGAACCATCTCGCTCAAGCGAGATGGCCTTGTCTAAGTGAGAGTCTGCAAAACCTCCAGGGCCTCTGTTCGCGGTCTCGTCTAAGCGAGAGCCTGCAACTAGAGTTGTCAAAATGGGTTGGAACTCGCAAGCCAACCCGGCTCACGACGGGTTTGGGCCGGGTTGGGTTGAAATTTTTTTACAAATTTCAATATGGGTTTATTTTTGACCCGGCTCATCCAGGTTGAACCCGTGGTGAGCCGGGTTGGTGAGCCAAACCGCAGATAAAAGGGTCACACAAGTGTTTTTATTTTTTTATTATGTTGGACTTTACATTTGGGTCATGTTAGGTTGCTTTTTTATCCAACACATAAATAATTTGTATTTTTTTTATTTTGGTTTGTATTTGGATTGTATTAAAGTTTATTTAGATTTAAATTAGAATTACAATTTAGTTTTGACTGGAAAAAAATATATTTTTTTTTTAATTAAGTGAATCTGTGAGCCAACCCGTTTAACCCGCAAACCCGTGGTGGGCCGGGTCAGGTTCGAACTTTTTTGGCTCGCTAAAAAGTGAGCCGGGTTTGGTTGGCTCACTAAATCATCAACCCGTGGTGGGTTGAGCCGGGTCAGGCCGGGTTACCCGTTTTGACATCTCTACTTGCAGCTTGAGCGAGACCACTCCTCTCGCCTGAGTGAGGGCTCCTAACTTGAGCGAGACCTGACACAAATGTACTGTTTTCTCACATGTTTGTTATTGATGGTATGATTGGATGGTTTGCTCTAGTTAAAGTGAGAGGCATGTGATTATGTATGAAATCTTTGATGTTATATGTTATAATGATGAGTTTGGCATGTGACATGTATGGAATGGTTGGTTATAAAAATGGCATGGGATTGACATGAGAAATGATTTTATATTAATTGATGGAACATGATGTTGGTATGGTTAGGGCGTAATTCCACGAATGTCACTACAAGTGCAAGTCATAACATGATTGGTTGACATATGCATCTTGGATTATGAAATAACTTTATATATATGGCTTATATGTGTTATAGGAATGGTCATGGATATAGTCATTGAGAGATTGTGGTTCCATATGGTTATATGACATTAGTCTTACACATATAAGACCTTAGACACCACTTTAACCCCAAAACCTTAAGGCAATGTTGTTATGGGTCTTTATTCTTATATAGTGTTTAACTTTGTCTATTCTATCCAATGTGGAACTTTGACTCACACTTAGACTATTCCAGTATGCGGTCAGTCACATCGGTGACCCCTTTTTGTTTATGGTGGTGTGGTTATGCGGTCAGTCACTCCGAACCTTCAGCTCTGATACCACTGTTGGGTTATGTTTCATATGTTATGGTCATGGTCATTGAGTGATTGTGGTTCTATGGTTATATGACATTAGTCTTACACATATAAGACCTTAGACACCACTTTTACACCAAAACCTTAAGGCAATGTTGTTATGGGTCTTTATTCTTATATAGTGTTTAACTTTGTCTATTCTATTCAATGTGGAACTTTGACTCACACTTGGACTATTCCCAACAGATAAATCATTTTATGCTTTAGCTCACCCTTTGCTTGTTTGATTGTTATGTGTGTGATCATCAATTTATTGATGTGAGAAGATACGAGAACCCCTTGTGGTCAACAGGGAAACAATGATTCCGCTACATAGCTCATCTGGGTTGGATTCTGCTTGTTTATGTCTTCATTTAGGATTGTGGCCCATGTAACGCCTTATCTTAAAACTTTATTTTGAATACTTTAGATCTCTTGTTCTCTTTTGTAACTGGCATCGTGGTGTGTCTTAATCTTTTCCTGGTTTCTTTTGGAATAACGGAGTAGCGTTAATACTCCAGTACCTTGCTTACTATTTTATTCTGTGTGACATTTTCTTTAATTGGGTTATTAATTAAATGGGGTATTAGGATTACACATCGCATGTGGAAATCTTATATGCACAACGCAAGATATGCTATTGAAAATTTAACAATAGTGAAAAAAATATATTACCACCAACTAAGAAACCAACAATTCAATCATACTTCTATCCTTTTATCACACTCTCTTCATCTCTGCCATAAATTTAATTCAACAATAAACAATTACTTTACAAATTGAAGTCATGAATAACTTTAAATCAACAATCAACAGCAAAATAAGGTCAGCCGAACCGGTTGCTGGTATCAGACGGTCAAGCAAAATAAGGTAGTATTAAATGCATATTAAATGTACCAACAATCATAACTTTGATTTCCATTTATAGTTTTTTTTTTCATGGATTTTGATTAGAAAATATAAAAAAATCCGTACCGCATGTATCCGCATATAAAACCCTTAACGAGTAGGAGATGAATATTGTAAATGGATATCCGCAGGTAATGAATACGAGTATTTTTTATACCCGCATATTAACGGAGCTGAGTATCATACTATCAGTATTCATGGATGATACCCGTACCCGCTAGACTCTAATTTAAATTAAAAAATTAATAAAAAACATGATTAAAATATTAACATATTGATTTTGAATATGTTATATTTTATCAATTAGTTTTAAAAAAATTGATTTCTTTCTAAATTATCATTCAACACTACTTAAATGATTTATTTGGACTTTGTTTTAAATTTATAAATGTTATGTATTGTATTTTATTTAAATTTTGCAATTAAAATATGTTGTTAAATATTTGTTTTTATTTTTTTTTTAAATACCTGCGGAATAGTGGGTACCCACATAAAGGAAACCCGCATGACTATAGGGACGAGTACGAGACGAATATTTATCCAGCGGGTAAAATATGAAAAACTACTACTCGTATCCTACCCGTCCGGTTGACATCCCTAATTTTGATTAGGAACGGCATAATGAAGGTCTAATCCCTCCTAATTATGTTTACTGTTACTCACCGTTCCATTACTATTTTGGTGGTCATATTGGATCGTGTTTCAGTCTATTATTATTATTATTATTTATTGTTATTATTATTATTATTATTATTATATTTTTGTTTTTATTCTTTTTAACTATACAGTTTTTTAATGTTGGTTATTTGTAATTTTAATTATTATTACTATTATTATTATATTTACATTTTTTAATTATATAATTATAGGGTGAAGTAAAAACATTTAGAAAGTATTGTTTTAGGACTATTATTAACTGTTTAAAAATAATAACCAAAATAATTATCAACTAACGAAAAAACCAACCTAAATTTAATTTTACAGATAGAGAATGAAACTATTTTTTTTATTCATATCGAAAAGAAGCTTATCTTTATTACTTACGAGCATGTTTGATTTTTTAAAAAGTATTTAATTTATTTTTTAAATTAAATATTTTTTTAGGTGGGCAGCAGGTGAAATTTATACAAAAAAAAAAATCTCTATCACATAACTTATAAAAGATATGTTTATGTATTAATTTTAAATTAAGATTCTAATTTTATAGATCTAAGTATTAGTAACTTAATATTTTTTTTAAAAAACATATATTTTCTTGAAGCTTTATACTACGTTTCTTTTTTCACGAAAATAAAAATATCTAAAATATATTTTCAGCTTACTTACTAAAAAAATTATTTTTATTACAACATATAACCATTATTTGTATTACAATATATAACAATTATTTAAATAATTTAACTTTTATTGCTATTCTTTACTAACTAAGTTAAAACATTTATTTGTTATTATCAAAAGGTCTGGGTGGTGTAGTTGGTTATCACGCTAGTCTCACACACTAGAGGTCCCCGGTTCGAACCCGGGCTCAGACAATTTTATCGATTTTTCTTTTTCAATCTGATTATGATTTTAGAAGTTTAGGCTAAACTTTTGGAAACTGTGCTTGCCACCTTGGAATTCTAATACATTCTCTTAGAAAGATCATACTTCCCTATTTTCTTCCATCTTTTACTATCTTAATATAATTTTAAGAATTTAAATAACCTTTTTAGATTCTACATTTTTTTTTAGGACATGACATTTTTTTTAATTTTAAATTTTTTTCATTTTGCATGTTATAAATCTTATAGCTCTCTCCTTAACACAAAATCTTACAAATTGTAAAATTCTACTCTGAATACTTTAAAATTTAAAAATTGAATATCATAAATGATATAAACTTATCAGAAGAAGCCTCAAATTTTTTGGAATGTTATGATAATCAAGTCTTAATATCAATTTATTATTTAAAACTGAAAAGAAAGAATTGTGTTATTATCTATTACAGAGAGATTGCATGCACTCACAGAGTTGGTGATCAACAAGCAACCCATATTATAGTTTTGTAGTAAGAGTAAAACATCACACATAAAACCTGTTCAAAAGTTATTTAATATGTATCTTAAGATGTAATTAATTTGACAAAGAGCCTTCTGGTTGAGTGTCATGGGATTTTAATTTAAAACACTAAATTCAATGTGTCATTGATAACATTGATATAGAGATAATAATCTTTTATCTCTTCTTATAGATTTTAGGAAAATTACCTATTATCACTAATCTCATCCAATGCAATCTTTTCACTATAATATATTCTCACAGCATGCATCCTGAAACTTTTTCTCATGAACTGTCCCTTGGATATCCTAAATTGACATCCAAATTGACTCTTCACATCTTTCTTCGGCTTTCACCAACTTTCTACTTGTTATTTCAAGTTCTTTGTCTTCAACTTCTCTGTTCTAAACTTTAAATTAATCACATTATGTCTCAACTCATCAACATTTTCCATGAATATTTTCACATCTAAAGCAGATTCAACATAAAATTCTAACCAGGTCAAGTGAAATCCACATGTCTTAAGTTTATCCCACATAATTTGGAGATAATTACATGCTTCTTCATCCATATCCTTCACTTTTTTTGTCTTGAGAAAATAAAGAACTCGACCCATATATATATATAAATACATATGAAAAATTAAATGAAAATTTTTGGAGGAACCGTGTCTCTCCCCTGTTTCATATAAAAGGTGAGTAAGTGTCCTTAAAATAATTTTTAATTAGATTAGAGTCTAATAGGATAAAACAAAAGAACACAAACTTAAAATTTAGAAACACTTATGAAAAATACCTCTTCTTATAGTCATTTTGTCATTAACCTGGTCATATAAAGCCAGATTGAAATGTACAGGTTTTTTCCAGTCCTCAGGTAAATTAGAACGATCCATTTGAGCTTGTAAATAAATCTTTAAAGAATCCTGAATGGCCACATTTGGATTGAGTAATGTAACTAAAAACAAAGTAAAAACACTTATTAACACAAAATACAGAAAAAAAAAATATCGTAAGTATAAATAGTGAACAATATTCCAATAAAACACCATCTAAGATGGTCGACTATAATAAGGCCGGATGAAAATGTTTTGACATATTTCAGTTTAGAGAAATTTGTAGAGTTCTTATATATGAATAGGAAAATAAAATTGAATGCTAAAAGTAAAGAAAGAAGTGAAGTTAACTTTTAGAAGTTTGATATGCATTAAAAAGATTTAAGAACCCGAAAAGATGCTGCATTTTCTAAAAGGGAAAATGAAGAGGTGGTTTTGGAAGAAGAAAAAATTCACTGTTGCAGATTTTGGAAGGTGAATTCTGTTTTAGCCAAGCTTTTCGAAACTGATGTAAGATCAGATTCCACTATTATTTTTTTCACCTTTTAATATCTTATTTTATTACACCCTTAAATTTTATTAGGTATAGATTTTGTGTCAATAAACTTTATTCACCATTCACCAAGAGAGTAAATAGGTAAATCTAAGAAAAAAAAGGATGGATTTTAATTACATTAATTGGGTAATTTTGCTGACAACACATATACCAAGAATTTTTATTATTGCATTATCTGTGAATCAATTCAGGGTGTTTGGAAATATTTTGAGAAAATTAATTTTATGTGATGTGAAAAAATCAATTTTGGTATATGAAGAAACTAAAAAAAAAATTCTTTGATGTGAATTTTTTATCCATAATTAATTTTGAATATTTTCAAATAATTTATTAACATTAATTAATTTTAAAAATTAATTTTGAATGTTTTTAAAATGAAACCAAACATGCAGTCACTCAAGAAGATGAACAAATGTTCCCGTTACAATTTATAAAAACCTACAGCCTCAATTTTACAATTTTATTTGATGATTCTAACAATTTTATCATCCGATTTTTCAATTGTTTGACAATACTAACAACTTTATCGTGACACAATCATGCCTAAACTTTAAATTAAAATAATATTCTATAAAATTATAAAATGTAGAATATTACAATTTTATGAATTAAATTTTGAGTTTAACTACGATACTGGTTACTCATTTCAAACACTTACTAATATCTACTACCCGTGCCAAAAGCATCATCTAATATTAAGATTAGTTAATAACTGAAAATAAAAAAGATTTATCATTTATGGCTTACAGTATGACAGAAAAGTTTCACAAATTAAAGAAAAAAAAAATACCACACTTAAAACCTATTTCAAAAGGTATTTGTTGTAACATCCCATTTAATTAATAACAATAATTAATGAAAGCGTCACACAAAATAAAGTAGAAATGCGGTCCAGGAACTTAAACCTTACTCCTTACGGTATTCGAAGCACACAATGATGCCAAAACATAACAAATTACAAGAACAAAAGACTACTAACAATAGATGATAGAGTATTAAGGAGTAAAGCAATACATGAGCCATAGCCCTAACAAAAAGCCTAAACAAAAACATGATGTCCAACCCAGGCGGACTATGCAGCGGAATCATCTCTTCCCGGTTGACCTCGAGTGCTTCTCGCATCTGCTCACATCAACAAGTTGATGATCATCGCAAAAGAAGAAGAACCACATACAAGACAATCAAACAAACAAATAGGGTAAGCTAGAGTAGAAACCATACAACAAGCACTCACATGCTACTACACAATCCAAGCAGTACATATATCATCCAATCATGTTATGACTTCTCAAGCAATACACTAGACTCTGTCTCGACTCATCCAGATACATATAATCTAGTCAGATTCAGCGGATGCTTGCACTTGTGGTGGATTACTCTGCTCACCCCGAGTTGCTCACCCCCGAGCTATGTGTTACAAGTGTTACAATGTTTCAATCTCCCACACACAAGGTTAGCCTTTAATGAGTTTCAGGCCTTCTGCTACTCTCACCACAAGAGTTAGTCAGCTCTAAGTGAGACTAACAGACTCCTTAGAGTGTCAGGATGCAACCTTACCTTGAATCCTTACCAGACTATATAGATAGGGCACCACCATGGACTCCCACTAACAGGGGCCATGGAATTACGTCCCGACCACTGAAGCACGACCCTGAAATCTCACCCAGAGATTTCAAGGAATTACGCACTGACCACGGACCAATCATGCTCAATCAATCAAGTAATGCATATCATACACATAACCTCATGCCAACAATTTTCAACCCATCCTCATTCATATCGAAATATTGAATCATACCAACTCATCCTTTGCGTTTCATATCAATATCATGTCTCTTTGATACCAACCATCTCATTTAGATTACATGCCAAGTCCATACCAAACTCATCATTCACCATCCACGAATCACATCACTCATACATAACCATGCTCCTCGCTCAGGCTGAAGAGTCTCGCTCAGGCGAGCCCCCTTCACCTAGGCGAGGGCTCGAAAAGGGGAACAATAACCTTACGCGTGATCTCGCTTAGGCGAGACCCCTCTCGCTTGAGCGAGACGTTCGCTCGCTCAAAAAGAATGTGAGTCGCCTGAGCGACTACTCGCGTGAAGTAGCTTGGGCGAGCCTATGTTAATCTCGCCTAGGCGAGACATGCTCGCTTGGGCGAGAAAACCAGTGCTCACCACTGTTCTCTCGTGCACAAACACACAACAGATTACCAATAGTTCCATAATGCCATTCACAGGTTTACATTAACACACCAGGCATATTATAATGATAAAACAGTAGCACAAGCAGAACAACAACGATAAAAGGGTGAACCCTAGCTTCCCGTACCTGGAAAAGGGCTAGCAGCATGGTTCTTGGGTACGAACAAAGAAGTACTGCAGCTCCTAGAGCAGTTTATCGAGCTGGAAACATAAAGAACAGTATGAAACGAAGCTACCCAGAACGAACTTAGTTGGAACTCGAGGCAACAATGCTAAACAAGATATGTATGGGATGGGAGGCAACTAACGTGGAACGGAACAGACTCGAACAAGTGTGACGGAGCCCAAAGACTAAACCCTAGCAGAGCGGGAGACGGCTGCAACTTTAAGGAAGATAGGATATTTTTGAGAATGAGTAAATGAGTGAGTTAGGGCAGACTTAGGGTCTGTTTCCCCTCTTGGGCCAGCCCTAGGCCCATCTGATTTGGAATGACCCTTTAAAATAAGGTATAAAGTAATTGGACCTTACATCTGTAAAATAGGTAAATATGATGAAGGAAATTTACTTTTAAAGTATTTGGTTTAATTGGAAAATTATATCAATGTGTGTCTTAGAGTGTATTTAATTTGATGGAGAGCTTCTCATTATGATTCATGCGATGTAAAGTTTAAAATTCAAAAGTTAATGTGTTTGATTAGATGAACATTTTTTATACAAAGGTAAATATAGATTTGAAAGAAACAAAAAAACTATGACACCCTTTCTATGAATAATTATCTATTCTATGTTATAAAAACAAATTCAAAATTGTGAAAACTAAAATATTAAGAATTTCTTAAAATATAAAAAGGAAAAATTACAATTAGTTCAATATTCATTTAAAATAATTAAATTCTTCTACGCAAACTCTCCTCCCCTACATTTTAAAATAATTACATGAAAGATCATAAAGTTGGTTTTTAAATAGATTACAGAGTCTACTTACACAAAAATAGAGAACAAAAGCTTAAATTTAGAAAGCCTAAAGTAAGAAAAATAGTTTTTGTAACAATCATTTTCATTAACCTGATTAATTAAAGCCACACTGAAATGTTCAATTTTTTCCGGCCTTCAGGTAAATTTGCAAATACTTACTGAATGGCTTCATTTGGGTTGATAGTAATGCAGCTAAAAGAAAACTTAAAATACTTGCCGTATGGCAAATATGTTGATGTTCTCACCAAAACAATTCTCTTAATCTATTATGAAATAAAGAACATTAAGTTTAGAAAATATTTGTCTTGACTCTTGAGAGTTAACCTATTATTTATAGACAAAGAAGTTACAAATATCTTAATCGATTCATTAAAATATCCCTCATATATAAAGTATTTTAATAAAATATCAACTATTAAAACGGAAACTTAGGCTCAATTCCTAGGTCCATATAATTTCATGAATTGGGTCGAGTCCCAGACGACCAGAACGGTACACAGCCACTAGTCTTAAGCATCAGTATCTGAGGTCGAGTTTGATGTTTGTCGTTTTAATGACTTTTCACCGCTTCCGAGTCAAGCTCGACGTTTGTCGTTTTAACGACTCTTCACCACTCCATAGCCGAGCTCGACATTTGTCGTTTTAACGACTCTTCACCGTCTCCGGCCAAGCTCGAAATTTGATGTTTTAACAACTCTTCACCGCCTCGAACCGAGAGGTTTATCGATTTAACAATTATTCACCACCCTGAGCCGAGTTTGAGGTTTGTCGAATTAAATGAACTTTAAATACAACTACAAAATGAAGGTTAGTCCGTGAGTATAACTCAAATTATATATAATAATGATAATATTCATTGAAATAAATTTATTTATAAATAAACATATGTATTGGCTCAGATCCTTTACATCGTACGCTCTCTAAAACTCAGTATTTTATTTAAAATTTACAAATAAGTTAATTGCTTAAAATATAGTTAAAATATATCCTTATTTAACGTGAGTAACCAAAAATTTAATGAGTAGAAAATGTAAACAGTTAACAAAATTTGAATAAAACAACATCTAAAATCATTTTTTTCTCTATTACATACGTGACAGATAACGTGGCATTAGTTTTTTTTTCTTTAATAAATTTATTTTTTCATGAAAATAAAAAATTAATACGACGTCACAAGCCACCTATCAATGATCGTAAGTGGAAAAAAAAGCTGTTAAACTATCATTTTTGAAATATTTGTAATTATAAACGTTCTTGTGTATGCTTAAGTATTTATTTCTTTAAAATACTTATTGTCACATATAAGCCCTATCTTAAGTATCTTGTTATGTTACATGTTTTATATATGTTTTAGGGTGTGTTCTTACGAGGAGAAAGATTTAAGGGAGATGAAAATGATTGATTTGAGTAGATTTGAAGGTAAAGTTTGTGTGTTTTTTTAAAAGATTTGGAGGTGATAGTAGAGTGAATTTGAGAGTAATTTTTGTGAAATTTTATGTAGAATTTGAGTGATGTAACTAATAAAAAATAAAATTTATTTTATGAAAAAATAAAATTTATTTTATGAAAAAATAAAATCACCAAATTGCTCTTGTTGTTAAATGTATTATAAAATGATAATTAGATAAATTGTAATTAATTTTGAATTTTTTGTTCATAAATTAAAATATTAAAGATATTTATTAATTGAGAAAAATAAATATTATAATGTATTTGAAGTGAAAAATAAAATATTTAAGTGTTGGAATCATATACATAAAACACGGATCCGGGTAAAGAATAAGCACTTGGAAAAGGATACATAAAAAATAGATACGGGTGAGTGGAGAAAAAGGAAGAAATTGAAATCGGATACATATGTTTGCCCTCTTCTTTATCTTCTTTATCACCCACAAATAACCTCCACATAGGGACAATATTGTATAATACCCTTTGTCACCCACAAATCTCCTCCAAAGTGGCGAGATGGTATCACAAGCTTCTTCCGCAAATCGTCACTCTTCTTCGTTTGCAAATTATTAGGTACGAACGTCAAATTCACTCGTATATCCATCATCACCAATTCCTGATAATAGTAAATCTACGCATACAAACATAACTTTAAACCCTAAATCCTAAACCCTAATCAGTAGTTGATATCCAACTTTTTAAAACTTTTTTTTGGCTCTAATTTATTGAAAGTTAAATTGATGGTAGAAATTGAAAATAGAATTGTTGGATGAAAACAATGTAGATTTAAAAACAATTTGACAGTCTCATTCATTTTTTCACAAGTCCAAAAAGGAATGAAAACGAAAAAAGAAACAACTCAGATCATAAAAGTGATTAAAGTGGCGAAGATAAAACACTCTTAAATACCCATACCTCAAGAAAAATTGAAAACAAACTCATTTTTCCAACTATTGTTTAAAATATTCATCAAAATACAAGTACTTCCCAGTCAATTCTTTGATTAATTTATCATATCAATGTGCCTCCATATCCTAATACACTATCCAAATTGTCCATTCTCTCTTCAAATTGTTCTTCTGCTTTCACCAGTTTCCTTTTTGCCATTTCAAGTTCAGTCTCTCTTTCGATCAATGCTGTTCTCAGCACCCTTGTCTCAATTTCTAAAGCATCTACGTTCTCCTGAGCCATTCTTACCTCCATAGCATCTTCCTCTATATAACTTCTCACATACAAGGCATCTTCAACATCATCTTCTAACCAACTCAAATCAAACCCAAATGTATTAACAGTATCCCATAGAATTTGAAGATGATTACATGCTTCATCATCCATATCTTTCAACTTTTTAGTGCCCATAAAATGAAGAATTTGACCCAAAGTTGTAAATGCCCATTCAGTAAACCTAAAACTTCTCTTCTCTTGACTCACCACAAGGGAGGGAACATATAAACATACTCTTTCTAATCGTGGAATTAAAGTTTGCTCTATATTTTTAAACGAGTGTATGAACATTTCATGGAAGGAAGAATTATCATTATCTTTTGGAGGGTTGTCATCAATCTTGAAAACAGATTGATATTCATCATTAACATACACGTACTTGGTGACAAAAATCCCAGCTTCAACAACACAGGTATCATTCACAATAAACCCACTTCCAGGTTTATTAAATTCACGGAAAGACAAGAAATTACTCCGACCATTATAGTAGTCATCTGCACTAAACTCAAATTCAAACCCTGAAAAGGTCACATGCTAAAGGGTTAGATATTTTGGATTATGAATAATAGACTCAATAAGTTCAAATCAAATTGTAATTTAATTCCTCTACACAAAATCTCTCCTCTCTCAAAAGCATATCATTATCATGAAATTCGATATAGTTGGTTTCTAAACATAGTCCGGAGTCTACTTTGACAAAAACAGTTAGCATAAACATAAAATTTAAAAAGATCAAAGTACAAAAAATACCTTTTCTTACGCTCCATCTGTCATTAACCTGATTGATTAAAGTCAAATTGAAATTTGCAATTTTTTTCCAGTCCTTAGGTAAATTAGCACAATCCTTGTCAGCTTCTAAATAAATTTGCAAGTAATCATGAATGTCTCCAGGTGGACAGATAACAATGTACCTAAAATCAAAGCTAAACCCTTGCTAAAACAAACAAAAAGAAAAAAATAAATCAAAAATCAGAAGAACAAAATTTCAATAGAGCACCATGTAAAATCATTGAGTCGAAATTTGTCAGAGAGAAGTTCTTCTTCCGGATTCAATTTAGAGAAGTGATTGATCTTCCACGTATACTTTTCAAACATCAGTTTAGGCCTTCTGTTGTTATTCTCCATTTCAGTAACCTGCAAATTCATATCTGAACTAAGGAACAAAATGTTAATATTCATTTGAAAAAAAAATAAAAACTGATAATTCCCCCGTAGATATTCACACAAAAAGAGTAAATATGTGAAGATAAATTTTGAAATTTTAGGGTGGTTTGATGCTCACACAAAAAGATCTTCAATATAAACTATGAGATATAGTTGCTCGACTGAGTGAAAGAGAAGGAATTGGTTTATAGAGTTAATGTGTAAGTAGCTGAATAAAGTTGACACTTGAAAAAATAACGACACAACAAATTAAAAAACACCGCAATATCAATTCACAAATAATTATGAAACAATGAGAAGCAGAAACAAAACAATTGTTCCATAGAGGACAAAACTGAATATGATAAACTCAACTCCCAGGGCCAGGAAAGTGTAGCATTGGATGGAGAAGAGAACCTATCTTCCAAATTTTGTGGACACCGCAACCGGAAGGATAACAAAACACCCAAAAACGCTACAAACTTCACCATACGAAACACATTCACAGCAAAAATACTGAAATCAAACCTATTTAACACAATCTTCACCCAAAAATCGTACCCAAAAACAGAAACTTCAAAGCAGAAACTACACAAATCCAACAAAATTAACCTAAATATAAACACACGAAACCAACCAACACAATACACATACGACAACGGAGGGGAAAACCATACCTGAAGACATTACTCATGAAAAACCCCAATCTATCAACGAAGGAACCACGAGCGGGAATGAAAATTTGGACAAATAAATCCTAAATTTCAAAAAGCTACCAAGTCTACCCACGAGCGTGTAATCCAAAAAGATGTTCTAGTTTTCTAGTAAGGAAAACGAAAAGGTGATTTTGGAAGACGAAAAGATTCAATGCTGCTTAAGATTTTGGAAGACGAAAAACTTCTGTCTAAGCCAAGCTTTTTGGAAACTAGTGTAAGAACACATTACACTATTTTCTTAGTCTTTTAAGATCTTATTTAACTTTTGCTTTAATAATAATGTCATTTAAGATTTTAAATCACTTCTTTAGATTCTAAATTTTTTTACAATACGACTTTTTTTTTCAAATGTTGATAAATTTTTATTTTTTACTTTAAAAATATTTGGATATCCCTATTCCATGATTTATTCTATATGATCTTAATTTAATTTTTATGAATCTTACCTTGTGACATTGCTTGATTTTTTTTTGTAATTTTTATTTTAATACAAACATTTTATAAAAATTGAGAGATATATAGAGAGCCGGATGCTGAAGTCGAAATTACACACAACAAAAGTAACTTAGAAGAGGGAATGCTATAGTAGAATTATTTCCTTTACGATTTTTCTTGTTCATTGTAATATCAGTGACATTTTATGCAATCAATTTTAAAAAATTAATTAAAGAGCAAAATCAAAAATTATAATTGTAATAATAATTACAAATAGTTGTATCATATTCAACTCAAAAAAAGACAAACTTTTTCCATGCTTCGTCAATAGTTGATATCATTGATCCACTTGCACGAGCAAAATCAACTTGATGAATTTTGAGTATGGTGCATCTATAAATTATCTGGAAGGTATTCTTGATATAAAAGAACATACTCAAATTTTATAAATTTTGTTATTTCTATTTTCATTAGAATTAAGAATGTGTTTGGTTATACTTTTAATTGATTTTGTGGTTGAATTGATTCGTGTTAATTGTTTCTCTTTAAACGTGATTTTTTGACATTTAAATTAGTTTTGCGTGAAATAAAATTGATATCAAACACGCACTAACTAAATTGATTGTAGAAGCTGAAAATAGAACTGTGGGACGAAAACAAATGTAGATTTAAAAACGAAAAATTATACTTTAACTCTATTTTTTTTATTTGCATTTTTTACTCTATGAAGTGATTTAGTATGTGTCATTGTTTCATTAAAAAAAAATAATGTTACATTAATCAATAACATATACTAAACTACATTAAGATGTCAAAAAATAAAAGATGAGAATAAAAAAATGAAAATCATATTATCATCATGTCGTTCTAAAAACAGGTTAAGATTCTGATTCATAAATTGTTTTCACAACACTCTTAAAATCCCACACCGAATAAAAAGAAAAAGTAAAATTAAACTAATTTTTCCATCCATTGATTAAGAAATTCATAAAAAAAAAAAAACAAGTAGTCTGTATAGATTAATTTACTAATAAGTTCCATATCCTAATTTCTTATCAAAATTGTTTTTATTCTCTTCAAAGCGCTCTGCTTTTAACAAGTTCCTTCTTGCCATTTCAAGTTCTTTCTCCTTACTTATCACTACTTTTCTCAACCAATTTGTTTCAATCTCTAATGCATCTATATTCTCCTTCACCTTTTTCACATCCATAGCATCATTCTCTTTATAACTTTTCATTTCCAAAGCATATTCAACATGAAATTCTAACCAAGTCAAATCAAACCCAAATGCATTAACTTCATCCCATAAACTTTGAAGATGATTACACGCTTCTTCGTCCATATCTTCCATCTTTTTAGTGTTTAGAAAATGAAGAACTCGACCCAAAGCTGTAAATGCCCAATGAGTAAACCTCCAACTTCTCTTTTCTTGACTCACCACAAGGGAGGGAACTTGTAAACATACATCTTCTAATACTGGAACAAAATTTTGCTCCATAAATTTCAATGAGCTTCTGAACATATCATGAAAAGAAGAATTATCATTATCATTGTGAGAAAAGAAGTCCCACATCGATGGGAACTTACTTTGGAGCTTACTTTTAATGTTATAAAAAGAGTCCAGTGTTTTCTTAGGAAATCATCCCAAAGTCTCTCCCTTTTATATTCCTTTTTGCTTTATTTGCTTGAGAGAAGAATTAAGAGAGAATATTAGTTTCTCCTTTAAGAGAGAAAGTTAGTTTCTCCTTTAAGGTTCTCCTTGTATTAGTTTTTCCTATTTCCAAGAGAGGGGTTGTCATTATTTTCTCCTTGGGATTAGAGAGAATGATATGTAATTTTTCCTTTCATTGAATACATTATATTCATTGCCTATTATCTATTTTTGTTCCTTTATTTTCATCTTTTATTTTAGTTGTGAGTACTTGTGCTAGTACTCTGATACCCAACAGTGGTATCAGAGCTGTTGGTTCGTGTGATTAGTGGTATCAGAGCTGTTGGTTCGTGTGATTATATTTCGCTGCTCTTGTCATTAGAATAGTGCTGTGATAGTGGATAAAGTGTGGTAGTGTGAAAGTGCATGTCTATGAAAGTTCTGGCTAGGAAAGACTTGGTACTTAAGCGTGTCCATTAGTGACCCACCTCTCTTTCCTGGGAATTACCTGGTGCACTGGTTCACGGTTTGCCTCCATTGTTCCAGTAGACAGTACTATTCATAGTGAGAAGTGCATAAGTCTGTTTTAAAGCCATGACAACAAGATACGAGATAGAGAGGTTCAATGGGAAAAATTTCTCATTGTGGAAACTGAAGATGAAGGCAATTTTGAGAAAGGACAACTGTCTAGAAGCAATTGAAGAAAAACCTGAGGGCATTACAGATAAAAAGTGGAAGGAAATAGATAACAATGCTATAGCAAATTTGCACTTAGCATTGGCAGATGCGATTTTATCCAGCATTACGGAGAAGACTACAGCGAAGGAGATATGGGATACTCTCACAAGCCTGTACGAGGTTAAGTCACTTCACACAAGAATATTCTTGAAGAGAAAACTCAATACTCTTCGAATGAGTGAGTCCACATCGGTGACAAACCACATCAACAATCTAAATACATTGTTTGCCCAACTTTCAGCAGCAGATTTCAACATAATTGAAAATGAACGTGCGGAGCTTCTACCACAGAGTTTACATGATTCGTATGATCAACTTGTCATCAACATTACAAATTACAACATTATTGACCTCCTACGCTTTGAGGATGTTGTCGGAGCTGTTCTTGAAGAAGAATCCAGGCGAAAGAACAAAGAGGATATGGTGGAAAGAACTCTAAGGCATCAACCTCACAAGGTTGTATGGCAAATACCTCGGAGGATGAAGATATTCTATGAAGAAGAGGAGAGATCTGGTAAGTCATGAAAGCTCAGAAGATTATGGCAGATGTGTATGTGCTTTTGGAGATACGTTGCAGGATGCTAATGCAATGATTGCATCGACGAGTCAAGAAGAAGCGATGTTGATGTGACATTGTAAACTTGGGTATAAGTCAGAGCGAAGTTTGCAAATCCAGGCAGAACGTAATCTTTTACTCGGGCTCAAGAAGGTTGTTTTATCTCTACGCGAGCACTGTGTGGTAAGCCAACAAACATAGACATAGACCGTAGATTACTAGTTTGACTACCAGGAAAAAGGAAAACACAAGAAGACTTGATTTATTCTAATGTAAGGGAATCACCAGAGTTATCACTAGGAGAATCAAAGTTTACTCCAGGAGATTGTGGGTGTACTACATCGAGAGGAAGTCAAATGTGTTGTTACCAGTTCAAGGAATCCAAAGCACGAGTAGAGCTTGAAACTGGGGAAAATTAAGTGCTTGGGCTATGCTAACAATGTGAAGGGGTACCACCTGTGGGTCCTACTACCCACAAGGTTATTGTTAAGCAGAAATGAAATGATGCTCCAACCAGAAGGCGTTAAAGAACAAGAAAACTTGGTTTGCATAGTTGAACAAATCTCAGTACGGTTTAAAGAGGGTGCTCAAGTGATCGTACTAGAGATTTAATTCCTTCATAAGCCTCGGTTACAACAGACTGGTGTTTAGACCATTGATGTTGTATGTGGATGACATGTTGGAGGTAGGCCCCAACAAAGTTCAAATCCAAGAATTGAAGGCACAATTGGCTAGGGAGTATAAGAAAGACTTGGAACCAGCAAACAAGGATTTCAGGGGTGCAAATTCACCGAGACAAAAAAGATAGGAAGGTTTAGCTTTCTCAAAAGAAATACTTACTGATAATCTTGCGGCGCTTCAACATGCAAGATTGCAAGCCAATTTCTACCCCACTTTCTATCAATTGTTCCTCACGTATGAGTCCTAGCAGTGAAGCAGAGAGGATGGAGAAGTCTCGAGTACCGAGTGCATCGGTGGTGAACGACCTTATGAATGCTATGATGTGTACAAGACTAAACATTGCACAAGTAGTGGGAGTGGTTAGTAGGTTCATGGCGGGTTTGGTGGATAGCAGTGAAGTATTGACAAGAGGTCCTTAAAAGGAACCTCGGGTGTTGCATTGCGTTTTGGAGGATCATAACTATGTGTCAATGAAGTCTACGTGGATTCAATCCTAACTGAAGTCTATCAGAAGAACAAATAACATGAAGGCAGAGAATAAAGCATGGTGTGAAGATTTGATTAATTTCATCAAAATCTTCAAGTGGGAGATTGTGAGAAAAGAAGTCCCACATCGATGGGAACTTACTTTGGGGCTTACTTTTAATGTTATAAAAGGAGTCCAGTGTTTCCTTAGGAAATCATCCCAAAGTTTCTCTCTTTTCTATTCCTTTTTGCTTTCTTTATTTGCTTGAGAGAAGAATTAAGAGAGAATATTAGTTTCTCCTTTAAGAGAGAATGTTAGTTTCTCCTTTAAGGTTCTCCTTGTATTAGTGAGAGGAGTTGTCATTGTTTTCTCCTTAGGATTAGAGAGAATGATATGTAATTTTTTCTTTCATTGAATAAATTATATTCATTGCCTATTATATATTTTTGTTCCTTTATTTTCATCTTTTATTTTAGTTGTGAGTATTTGTGCTAGTACTCTGATACCCAACAATCATTTGTAGGGTTGTCATCAGTATTGCAAACAGAATGATATTCGTCATTAGCATCCACAAATTTGGTGACAAAAATCCCAACTTCAACTACACAAGTGTCATTCACAATAAACCCATTGTCAAGTTTATTTAATTCAGTCCAAGATAACATATTTACCATACCATTAAAATAGGCCTTTGCACTAAACTCAATTTCAAATCCTGAAAAAGTCACACAACAAAGGTTAGATAGGTTAAAACAAATCATAATTATATTCCTCAACCCAAAATCTACACTCCCACAAAACATAATAAAATATTATTGGTATAATTATTGATTTGGTACCCAATTTTTTGAGTTGGTTCAATTTAGTCCCTAAAATTTTGGAAGATTCAATTTGATCTCGGAGTTTTTGAATATTCAATTTGGTACTCTTATTATTTAAAGTGGTTCAGTTTAGTACTTCCCATTAGACTCCTGTTAACGTCGTTTGTATACTAGTGAGATGTCATTGTGCAATAAAATCATAAGTGAAATTGTTAATTGGATTGTTTGTTTATTGGATGTAGTTAACATCATTTTAGTCTCTCGGTTAATTCATTGATCAAGTGTATTCAGTATAGTACTAAATTGATCTACTTTCAAAAAATAAGAATACCAAATTGAATCTTCTAAAAATTCAAGAACTAAATTGAACAAAATAAAAAAATTGTAGAACCAAATCAATAGTTATACCAATATTATTCATCATATAACTTAACAAAATAATTCAGTGATCTCCCAAATTTTATAAATATAATATAAACAAATTTTTAATAGATTTAGTCTCCTCAAATTTATTTAAACTTAAAAATAAGATTTTGGCATCTTTAAATTACTGGTAGAAAATCTACGATATAGTTAGTTTTTAAATATTACACAGTCTACTTTGTCAAGAAACAGTATACATAAACTTAAAGTTTCTGAAAACCATAGTATAAAAAATACCTTTTCTTATCGTCATCCTGTCGTTAATCTGGTTGATTAAAGCCAAATTGAGATTTGCAGTTTTTTTCCAACCCTGAGGTAAATTAGCACAATCTTTATCCGCATCTAAATAAAATTCCATGTAATCATGAGTGTCGCGAGGTAGAACAATAACGATGTACCTAAAACCAAAGTAAAACACTTACTAAAACAAACAAAAGAAAAATAATATTAAAAGTATAAATAATGAACAAAATTTATTTAAAGTACCTGTAAAACCATTGAGTATAAATTTGTCAGAGTGAAGATTTGCCCCACATCCGTCTAGAAGTTTAATATGCATTAAAACGATTCAAGAATCCGAAAAGATGTTCCAGTTTTCTAAGAACGAAAATGAAAATGAAAAGGTGATTTTGGAAGACGGAAAGATTCTGTTTAAGCCAAGCTTTTGGAAATTAGTGTAAGACCACATTACACTATTTTTTATTCTTTTAATATCTTATTTAACTTTTGTTTTAATAATATTTTAAATCACTTCTTTAGATTCTAAACTTTTTTACAATACGACTTTTGCTCAAATGTTGATAAATTTTTATTTTTACTTTAAAAATACTAGGATGTCCATATTGTATGATTTATTCTATAGGATTTTAATTTAATGTAACTTACATATTGTAACTTATATAGGAAGATACAAAAGTTAATTGTATCTATAGGATTTATATTGCATAATTTAATTTCACAAATAACTTACATAGGAAGATACAAAAGTTAATGTAACTTAAGTATAAATACTTAAAATGAAATAAATATGTCCATGTATATTAAAAATAAGAACAAAAAAACTACATACCCCTTTTATTTTATAAAAATAAATTAAAAATTGTGAAAAGTAAATTTTGAAAATAAAATTAAGAATTTCTTAAAATTTAAAAAATCAAAAATTAAAATGAATTCTAACATGTTAATTTGCAAAACCAAATTACTAATACCTACAACCAAAATTATCATAAATTGTAATAATATATAATCATTCATCCCCAAGTCAACATTGTTGAAGCTAAACAGCATATGAATATGTATCTTCAATATCCTAATCTGAAATCCAAATTGACTCTTCAAATCTTTCTTCTGCTTTCTTCAACTTCATAATTGCCATTCCAAGTTCTTTCTCTCTTCGAATCCACTTTGCCTTCAACTTTTCTGTTCTTAACTTTAAATCACTCACATTTTTTCTAATCCAATCAACATTCTCTTTGGATCTTTTCGCATTCAAGGCAGATTCAACATGAACTTCTAACCACGTTAAATCAAATCCACATGTCTTAAGTTCATCCCAGAGAATTTGGAGATGATTACATGCTTCATCGTTCATATCTTTTACTTTTTTAGTCTTGAGAAAATAAAGAACTCGACCCAATGCTGTGAATGCCCATTCACTAAACCTAATACTTCTCTTCTCTTGACTTAAAATAAGTGAGGGATGTTGCAAACATACTTCTTCTATCAGTGGAATAAAAGTTTGCTCTATATTTTCAAATGAGCTTGTGAACATTTTATGCAATAAAGGATTGTTGTGGTTGTCATCAATCTTGCATACAGGCTGATATTCTTCATTTTCATACACATATTTGGTGGTAAAAATTTCAACTTCAATCATTACAGTATCATTCACAATAAACCCACAACTAGGCTTATAAAGATCATTGAAAGTCAAGGTACCATCGAGAGCCCAATAAGAGACATTTGAACTAAACTCAAATTCATATCCTGGAAAATTCATATACCCATTTGTTAGGTTTTTTGGATTAAAAAGAATACACTCATTAAGGTCGAAATAGATCATAATTAGATTTTTCTATCAAATATCTCCTCTCCTAACTTTTAAAAATAAAATTGATTTTTAAATGAATTACAGAGTCTACCTAGACAAAAAAACAAAAAATTTAGAAAGACTAAAGGGTGAAAAATACCTTTTGTTATAGACATTTTGTCATTAACCTGGTTAACTAAAGCCAGATTGAAATGTGCAGGTTTTTTCCCGTCTTTAGGTAAATTAGCGCAATTCATGTCAGCTTGTAAATAAATCTCCAAGTAATCCTGAATATCCTGATTTGGGTAGATAGTGATGTAACTAAAAACAAGGTTAAAACACTTATTAAAGCAAACAAGAGAAGATAATATCATAAGTATGAACAGTAAACAAAATTTCAATAAATCACCATCCAATGTCATCAAGTATATATTTGCCAGAGCAAAACCGTCCGCCATTCACTTCAGAGAAATTGTTGATCCTCCACAGAAACTTCTTAAAAATTAGTCTAGATTTTTTGTTGTTATTCTCCGTTTCAGGAACTTGAAATTTCATTCTGAAAGAAGAGAGCAAATGTTAATATTCACTTAGAAAAAATAAATAAAAACCGATGACTAGCCAGTAGATATTCACACAGAATAAAGATGTATAGATAAATTTTGGAATTTGATGGTGGTTAGATACACAGAAAAACCTTGAAGAAAAACACCTATGAAATATGTCGAGTGAATTGGTGATAAGAGAGCTAGACTGGATTGAATGTGAGAATGGGAGAAGGAACTATCTTTTGGTTTTATAGAGTTACTGTGTGAGTAGCAAAATAAAATTCTCTGTTAGAAATAAAGTAAGAAGTGAAGTTAAATTTTAGATGTTTAATATGCATTAAAAAAAATTTAAGAATCCTAAAAGATGTTCCGGTTTTCTAAAAAGGAAAATGAAAAGTTGATGTGGGAAGAAGAAAGGTTCCACTCTTGCAGATTTCTCAAGAAGCGGCAATGGATTCTGTTTAGGCCAAGCTTTTGGAAGAAGAAAATATCATTATCGATGGGATATATCATGTAATTAATTTTTTGCTTACTAAAGTTCTGCTTTAGTGATACCTTTACAAACTTAGTATCCTGACCTTTCGCTTACTCAGCATTTGAATTGTATTCTCTACCAGCAGGCAGATCTATACAAAATTACTGGTGTTGGACACAATCACCAAACAAACAAAATTGTAGAAAAGAAAGTTTGCTTCATGAACTTTGATGTTCAAATTTACTTTTGAAGATGGAGTTGGCTTAGCCATGCTTACCTTTATTTGTTTATAGTTTATATATATGAAAATAGTAATCATTGAGAACTTTAAAGGAATCTTTGAAAAAGTGAAACTAATTCCATCACAAGGAAAACCGTAGAAACAAAAAATGTGTTTGCAGTGTACATTTGAAGGAGGTGGGGGATCACAAGAATGACTAAGCATACTTTACCTAATAACAAGAGTGTGCGAACAGAGTACATTGGTTGTGAACAAATAAAATAAAGCATTAAAGTTTGATTAATTTGGTAAGAGAGCAACTAAAAACAATAGGAAGAACGAGAAAATATCTGTTCTTAGCTGAGACATGACAGATAGACAGACAAACAATGTTTCTCTCTAGGGCTTGTGGAGAATCCCTCCAGCCAATAAAGCGGCTTCCATAACAACATGTATTACTTCAACAACATCATCCACATTGCACGTGTTTCCTTTGAATGTAGGAGCCCTCGAGTTCTTGAAGCTATTCATACAGTTTATCAATGCTTGGCTGCATTCTTGGCTTAGGTAGTCATCTGCATAACACAATCATTAGTCAATAGTTACCGCATTCCCCAACGCAACCAAGAGTTGCTTTTGAGGTGATTTTACACAACTAATTCTCCAACGCAGAAACAAGAATTAGTTGTTTCTCATTTAACATGAATTTTTTACTTTTTAATTGATTTTAGAAACCAAACACATACTGATTTTGCGTTAGAAAATCAATTCTACATCAATTTGACGCAGAACCAAACACGCACTTAGTAAATAAAGCACTTAGTAAATAAAGCGAAATTGGATTTTATTATTCAATAACACTAGTCTACAAGATTTCAGTATTCGACAAAAATAGTTCAATAATAATTTTTGTGGGGTGCAAAGTTCACTGTTTGTTGTAATTATCACTCGAATGTCCTCTTATGCATGTTGTTCGAGTGTAGAAGAAGGGATGCAATGAGGGTTATCTTCATAATCAAGCCAACTAAGAAGCTCCGTTACAAAGTTATGGTAGTAGAATCAGTAATTCAAAAAGGAAGTAAATAGATGAAAGATCACGATTAGTTTCTATTTATGTTCATCAACTTCATGGCATTTACTGGATTCATTAGTATACTGATAAAAAGCAATTAAGTAAAGAATCCCTATCAACTGTCATCTTTATTTCATTTTAATTGAAGACTTTAGACTTTAGAAAGATGCATACTTTGCCTTTTGCCTTTTCTTCTAATATAGTGTTTGGTCCAGCTCTACACGAGTTTTGGGATATAAGTTCATTGGAAAAGTTATTTTACTTCTAAGAAATTGTGTTTAAACCCACTTCCTTTTTTGAGAAAAAGAGAAGGTAAACAAGAAGCTAGACTACACTACCTAAATCACTTTTCTAATTCTCACTCTGTCCATCCTAGCGATTTTCTAAGCCATGTGCTTGCAACAGCAACTGCACTCACTGATTCAATTTCCTGTCATATCTATTTCAATGGTTCATTACCATCAGAGCTGATTTATACAGATTCAGTTTTTTTTATGTACAAAATAAGTAATCATGGATCATTCAAAACTGAGTTTTAAGATAATACGGGTCCCATGAAAATAAAGACAAACACGGTACAAAAAAAAAAAAAACTAATTTAAAA